>Ga0207991_1001972_pt1 | contig 11886 bp, 14 predicted proteins | sample ETN07SmetaG_FD_185786 | JGI IMG/M metagenome (GOLD analysis project Ga0207991, IMG submission 185786) | Marine microbial and viral communities from oxygen minimum zone, Eastern Pacific Ocean - ETNP2014F14-07SV275 (SPAdes) (version 2) | ecosystem: Environmental > Aquatic > Marine > Oceanic ... | reverse complement strand
TTCACATTCCGGATATATTTAGCCATGCCTTCCGGAATATCCAGAGTGGCCATAGCCAAATCACAGCTAAGGTTGACACTTTCCCTAAAACTCACTTCCTTGTCAGCGGGTAAAGGCATATTCAACTCCCCTGGAAAATTTTTTTGAACCTACGCTTCAGTTCGTCCATTATGGCAGAGCAATGTGGTGCACTTTCAGGCCACGATTTTAAAGGAACCTCTAATTATTCAACACTTAGCCTCAGGCAATTCGCAGATCTCTTGGACTACTATTCGTGTCCAAAATTCATAAGGGCCGCTCATGGCCAAAAGCAATTTTTAGATAATGCCCCTGAAATGATATCCTGAAATCCTCTCAAAGTCGAGAGCGGGGAGCCAATAAAAGGCTATAAATCATAGATATTGAGGTTAGTAAATGAAACAGGAGCAGTTTAAGTTTTCAGTTTCGACACGGGGTCGCGGTATTTATTGCGTCAGCCGTGAAGTTTGCAATTGGGTGCGCCGACAGGATATTCAATCCGGTTTGTTAACACTATTTATCCCCCATACCTCGGCATCTTTGCTGATTCAGGAAAACGCTGACCCGGATGTTCTGGAAGATTTGAACCGGTTTTTTGACCGACTGGTTCCCGATGGCGATTCACTTTTTCAACACCAGGCGGAGGGTCCAGACGACATGCCGGCACATATCCGGTCCACGCTCACCCAGACCCAGCTGTCCATACCCGTGCAAGAAAATAAACCGCGTCTGGGAATCTGGCAGGGAATTTACCTATTCGAGCACCGCACCCATCCTCACAAAAGGGAAATTATTTTGCATTTGATAGGAGAATGAACCCCCAATGATGTTACCTTGGTCTTATTTCAGCAACATGCTGGTTGAGACCCGTAAAAAGAGATTAAAATGCCGTCATTGACCTTTTAAAATCCCTAGAACCATTGACAAATCGATATTTCCGAATCATAATTAACCTTGTAAGCCCATGAAAAACTAATAGACCGCCCCATTTTCCAAATTTTTATTCACTCATTCGATTCCAATGGCTAAATCCATGAACTTTTATTCCTCCGCACCTCATCCAGCAAGGGCAGCAGTTTGACTAATAAGCTCTTAAAAACCTTTCAGTAATCCCTTGCGAATGAAGATCACCACCAAAAGGAATGTAAGGGAAAGAACCCAAATAACCAGATAAGTCACCATAGACTGGTTGGCCTTTTGTTTTTCCAGCCAGCTACGTGGTTTAACACCACGGACCCAGAACACAATCTTTGCGGCCAGGTTTACGCACACAATATTCACCGCTAATAGTAAAGCGGCACCCACCGCAAGTTTTGTCTGCCCCGAACCCAACATTATTCCAAGGGTAGCGGTAGGAGGCAATAAAGCGACCGCCACCATCACCCCGACCAGTACACTCGCAAGACCCGTTGTCAGCGAAATCACAGCGGCGGCTCCGGAGGCGAGGGCCAGGACCACAGAGTCCAAACCCACATCGGTACGAGCCATCAATTCCTGGCTGGAAGCATTGAGCGGCCAAAAGATGCCAATCAAAATGGAAAACAACAAGGCCGTTGCCAGCCCCGCCAGGGTGGTTTTAATCGCTTTCCACATCAGGGGCATATCGCCTAATGCGGCACCCAGGGCAAGCGCAATATTGGGACCCAGAAGGGGGGCGATGACCATGGCACCAATCACCACTGCGACATTGTCCTCAATCAAACCAATTGCCACCACTACGGTGGATAAAAACACCAGCAACAGATAAGTAGAATCGAGTCTCGCATTTTTTTCTATTTCGCTATAGAGCTCTTCACGGGTGGTGGTCACCGCTTCGTTTGCTTCCGTATCAGAAGGATCAGGTTCTTTCCTCGGGAGCACGGCTTCCAGCGATAGAACGAGAATCTTCGAAGTCTCCCCCAATAAACCCTGCAAAGCATCCAGAACCGATTGCCTGTTTTCATCACTGACAAGAATGCGGATCAACTGCCGACCCTGCTCATCCGCAGAACCCACCCAATTGACCTCGGAATCGTGTTGTTCAGCAATGCTGGTAACGGGCTTGAGGTTCTGAGCATCCGTGATCACTTCAATTAATTTCATAGAATCCTGTTGAGTTGTAAATCACCCCGCCCCTCTTTGAGAAAGAGGGGTCCATGAAGCTCCCCTTTAAAGTATTGCGCTTGAGCATTCAGTCCGCTTTGCGGGTAATGCAGTGCTGGCCCCACGCCCAGTGGTTAATTCATTTTTTTGGTTTGCAGGTTGCCAATGTTACGCAAAACCTGATCGTTACATTCCACACAAAAATAACCTTCTCCTGAACAAATCCAACATTCATCTTCCACCCAATCCCGAGCATCTTCTTTGGTTTCACAAAATTTCCCCACCTGCGCGCAATCTTCAGCGATTTTAATCTGGCAGGGGACCGCAAATTTTCCCTCTTCATTCTCTATATATGGAAGTTCATCTGACATAGTCTGTTCCTATCACTGTTTTTTAATTGGGCGCTATACCCAAATATAAAGCCCTACAATTATATTAGACCTTGAATTATTATTAAAGGGGGTCTCTATTAAATATAATGGTGACCACTGGTGTTTCTTTAAAATGGGTTAAAATATAACAAACAAGGATTCACATTATTTGCATATGCCATTAAACCTCAAAATAATATTTCTCTGCCTCCTGTTAGCGGGTTGCGGAGAAACTGATGATAACGCTAAGGCACCAATCGAGCCTGCCGACCCCAACATAATGGTTCAGATGGCTGTTGAAAAACAAAGAATCGGAGCTTATGACGAAGCCATTGATATTCTGCATCGGACACTGGAATTGGACCCTCAGTTTGTTCCCGCTTATACCCGGATGGGGCTGGTCTACGACGAGGCGGACCAAAGAAAAGAGGCGATTAAATCTTTTAACAAAGTCCTGGAGTTGGAACCTAAAAATTTGCAGGCCCGATTAGGGTTGGGGAAGGTATATTCTAAAATGACCCGCAACGATCTGGCTGTGGCAGAATTCTTAAAGGCCGAATCCCTGCAACCGAACAACACCGAAACCCTTTTTAAAATCGCTCTGGAATACTGGTATCACCAGAAAAATCAGGAAGCCGCCGAATACTATCAGAAGGTACTCGTGATCGATCCGGACCACACGCAAGCGCATCTGAATTTGATCAGCGTGTACGAAGAACTGAAGGATTGGAAAAACGCCATTAAGGAAATTGAAATTTCCAAACGACTGGGAAAAGAAAAAAATGATGCTCAGGCTATTGCCATAGCTGAAAGAAAAAAAGCCTTTATTAAAGGAAGAATGAATTTAACAGATGAGGAGTACCAACGCAAAACCCAGCCGCCATTCGATTGATAACCGCTATTTCTCTGTGGCTTTTTGAATATTTTCTTGTAGCGTAGAAGACTTATCAGGCGTGGGGTCAATCAGGGGCCAGATCAAAATAAAAATGATGAATCCGGCAACCACGATGCCTATCACAGTTCCAATCCAATCCATCAGACTATATTCTTCTTTCTCATCACTCATAAAAAAACCTCCCACTAAGCGCCAGCGTGACGCTGGACCCAATGGGCAAGAACTTTTTAAGCCGACACAACTCTTTGCTCGCCAATGAAAGTTATTGCCAGTTGGCCCCACGCCTAGTGGTTACGCCGGCCAGCGGGGAACTTTTTGTTTATATTCCCGGTAAGATTCGCCGAATCTTTTTTCCAGATCCGGTTCCTCCCAAAGTGGAATGAGAATCAGGCACAGGCCGAAAAAAAACAGAAACCATAGCCCCAGGGGAACCGAAGCAAAAAGCAGGGCTTCTCCTGATAACACCAGGCAAACTGCAACCATCATGGGGTTGCGCATATAAATATAAGGCCCCCGGATCACCAGTTTCCTGGGCGGGTCAAACGGGGCCGGGGTTCCTTCACCATACTCGATGAACAGGGAAACCGTTTTCCAGCATAACCCTGCTCCTACTGCGATCAACAACATTGCCACCAAAGATCTTACATTACTAAAACTATACGGGAAACGCTCCAGCACTCCTCCGGGCCGCGAACACCAGACCAAGAAAGTGGGGATGACCCCCATCACATTTATTGGGAAGATCAGGAACGCTTTGATCAAAGGACGAGAAAACTTCATGGGGTCCTACCCCTCCAGGGCACGCGTGATATTTCCTCATTAACCTTCATGGGTAAAGGCTGAGGAAGAATATCACGTACTCGTTGCCACCGGCGGCCCGCCGGTGCTTAGTGGCTCACTGCCGATCTGGAGGAACGGCTACGGGTTCTTTTTCCGGGTTTTGACGAAAAAAACTTTTTCCGATTTTGGTTTTTACCCGGTTTTGCAGAGTGATTGCCATAACGCCGGGATGAAAATCTTCCTCTGGGTTTACTAATATTTCCACTTACACGTTTAGAGGCAATGGACTCAGAATGGTACGGATGGTCATCCACCACGTTTACCGTCCTGTTAATGGTTTTCTCAATCTGGCGCAGATAACCCTTTTCCCCGTCATCGCAGAAAGAAAGGGCAATACCGACTGCCCCCGCCCGTGCTGTTCTTCCCACGCGGTGAACATAACTTTCGGCCTCATTAGGAAGCTCGTAGTTGATGACATGGGTGATTCCCTCGACATCCAAACCCCGCGATGCGATATCGGTAGCCACTAACACCCGGACTTTTCCGGCACGAAACTTTTTCAACGCTTCTGTACGCGCCGCCTGGGACTTATTACCATGTATCGCATCTGCCTTGATCCGGGCCTTGCCCAGATTCTTGACAATGCGGTTCGCCCCATGCTTGGTACGAGCGAACACCAGTGCCTTTTCGATGGTCTCGTCCTGAAGAACAGATTCCAGCAAAGCTCCTTTGTTTTCGCGATCCACAAACAAAACCCGCTGATCTATTTTTTCTACGGTGCTGGCTGGGGGATTCACAGAAACCCGCACCGGGTCGTTGAGAAAATCCTTGGTCAAGCGCAGGATATCATCAGGAAGTGTGGCGGAAAACAACATAGACTGGCGGTTTTTGGGTGTCATCCCATAAATTTTCCTGATGTCAGGCAGGAAACCCATATCCAACATGCGATCTGCCTCATCGAGTACAAGCACCTCTATTTTATCCAGACGGAGATGTCTCTGGTTATACAAGTCGATCAGCCTGCCCGGAGTGGCTATCAAAATATCTACCCCCCGTCTTAAGGCGCTAATTTGTGGTTTCGGGCTCACCCCGCCATATACCAATGCCGGCTTTAAGTTCAGGTGCTGACCATAAACGCGAAAACTGTCACTGATCTGCAAAGCCAGTTCCCGGGTGGGTGTAAGCACCAGCGCACGCGGGCTCCTGGAAACGGAAGTTTGAGACCTCTCTGACAAGAGATGCAATATAGGCAAAGCAAAGGCCGCTGTTTTTCCTGTCCCGGTTTGTGCACATCCTAAAAGATCCAGGCCCTGCAAAAGATGCGGAATGGCCTTCTGCTGAATCGGCGTGGGATGGGTGTACTTCTCACCACGAACAGCGCGGCAAATAGGATCGATAAGGTTGAGGGCATCAAAGCCCACGGTTGAAGATTGTGTTAACATTTTTTTCCTTTTGGTGGTTGGCTGGCCAGAATAAGGACAAGCCAGTCCGATAGATCGCACTCAAAACCTGCGCTTGAGAACGCTATAATTGATAAAAGAGGATTTGAGCTTAAATGAGAAAACGGGGGAGGTAAATCAGACAACCGAGGATCCGGGAGCTACTCAACCAAAAACATTACCGATTTTGGCAATACACCTGTCATTCTCTAGACGGCTAAATCACTTACAGTATTACTCATTATATAACAGGTGCTTATTAAAAACCAGTTCTTTTTTAACCCCGCCAGATGAGAGAGGATGATCCTTGGCATAGGTCTGGTTATATAAAAATTGGTAGATCAACCCCAAATGGGGTTAAAAGGACTTGAAACTGCTAGCGACTCAAGGGGACTTGCAAAAATTGCCAAAATGTACAATATCTAAATATTGAAGGTACCCTTAAATTATTTTATAAAAACTTTTGCCCCATGAATTTTTTGTATAGGAGGCTGTCATGACAGAACTTCCGCAATCTGAACACCCAAGAGAAAAGTTAGGGGATTTCATGACCACCCCCGTCATCAGCATAGATGTGAAAGCCACCGTTCAGGAGGCCGCATATTTAATGGATACGGAAAACGCCAGTGCTATTCTCACAACTGATAATGAAAAGCACGTAGGAATCATTACAGAAAGGGATTTTACACGCAAGGTGGTGGGGGCCGGGCTCCCGTTATCCACTCCCGTATCCGAGGTCATGAGCCAACCTCTTTATACCTTGGACCGCAATAATCATATTCTTGAAGCCGCGGAATTTATGACTGACCACAATACCCGACATATCACAGTCACAGACCAGGGCAAAGTGGTAGGTATTATCACGGTTAAAAACACATTCAATTATTACATGAACCTGTTTGGCCTGGGTAGTTATGACCCCACTACCGCTGCTGACTGAGGATTTTTCTCAACTGGCAAGGACCTGCTCTCTCGCAGGTGATTTGTAAAGGCCGTCCTCATCCCGCCGCCTTTTGTTTTTAATCGACACATTTGAACACCAGTCCTTGCCCACGTTCCCTTCCCGTTCCATTTGAAACTTTTTCACTTCATTACATTTGGGGCAATGAATGCTTATATTCTCATCCAAAGCGAAGGATACCAGAAACCTCAGTTCGGTGGAGCATTTTTCGCAACTATAAACAAACGAGGGCATAAAGGACAATCTGCAAGGTAAACAATGGGAGCAAACACACGAACCAACTGAAATATAATTTAGGCTAAAATATAATTTTGTAAATGCATGAAATCAAGCTTATCATTAATAAAAAGTAAAAAAATTACGCGAAAAAACTTGGCGGCCTTATCGAAGAAAAAGGACTGTAGAGTGTGTAAAAAATGACCGACATTACAGAACTGATAAAAACTTTTGTGATTTTACTGGCCATCATTGACCCCATCGGCAACCTTCCTGTTTACATTTCCCTGACTGCCAATAAAACCGACGAAGAGCACGACACAATAATTCTCAAAACCTGTTGCGCTTCGGTAGCTTTATTAACCCTATCTTTTTTATTCGGAAAAATTATTGTGGTTTTTTTCGGTATTCAACTTCCGGCTTTCAAACTGATAGGAGGAATTTTCCTGGTCTATATCGCCTTCACCATGCTTACAAATAACAAAACCGCTAATTTGTTTTCCGAGGAAGAAGGCATTAAAGAGGATATTGCTTTTATGCCTATGACTTTCCCTCTTTTCATCGGGCCCGCCGCCATAAGTTCCGTGATCATTCAATCCAGCGAGTTCACCCTATGGTCAGCTAAACTAATATCTATTGTAGAATTTGTTCTGATAGGCATTCTAATCTGGATCTCCTTAAAGCTCGCGAAAAGGATTTTAAAAACCCTGGGAAAGGCAGGAATCAAATTTATCACTCAGGTAATGGGTCTGCTCCTGGGCAGCCTGGCAATAGGGATCATCGCCGAAGCATTAAAAGTTCTTCTTCCCGGCCTGTCTTGAGTCTTGACTGACCCTATGACAAAACCATTCTTAATCCCTAAAAAATGAGCATAAGCACCTTCGCCACCGCAGGCATCATTATTCTTATCCTTGTAGGCTTTCTGGCGAACTATCTTCAGTTTCCCGGTTTCCGAAAAAACGCAATCAATTATGTGTTTCTCGCGTTTGCTGTGCTATTGATCTTTTCCAGTTTTAAAATGCTTTATACGGGAGAAATGAGATCGTTTAGTACTCAGGAGGGAGAAATAAAAATATTCATGGAAACTCAGCCCCTGCAATTCTGGGGAAGCCTGATATTTAAATTGAGCTTAGGCAGTTTCATCCTTTATGCCCTTTTCCTGAAAACGAAAAAATAACTGACGAAACAATATTCCGTGCAAAAAATCATTCTTTCTATTGCCCTGATTCTTTCTATTGCATTTGCAGTATCGCTGGAAAGGATCCCTCAAAATCCAGAATGGTTGCGTTTCGCCGATCACCGTAGTTGGCTAGGCGTCCCTAATTTTGGCGATGTATTCTCCAATCTTCCTTTCGTCATTGTTGGATTTATGGGCCTGCGATTTTTGTTTCGCCTTCCAGATGACAGGGGAAAAGCCTTCGAGTTTTCCTGGGAAAAAGCGGCTCCGGCAACTTTTTTTACCGGTGTCTTCCTGACCGGATTCGGCTCCGCCTGGTTTCATCTTTACCCGGATAACTTGCGGCTGGTTTGGGACCGGCTCCCCATGACTTGGGCCTTTATGGGAATCTTCTGCCAACTCATCAGTGACCGTGTCTCTGCCCGCGCTGGATACCTTCTGGTTTTTCCCATGTCAGGACTGGGCCTGTTCAGTGTCATCGCGTGGTATTGGACGGAACTTCACGGAGCAGGGGATTTAAGGTTGTACTTCTGGATTCAGTTCGCCCCGATGCTTGCAATTCCTGCCATACTTTTATTATTTCCCGTGCGTTATACATATGGAAAGGCTTATTGGGGAGTCCTGCTGTGTTATGCCCTAGCAAAAACGTTGGAACATTTTGATACGGCTGTTTTTCAAACAGTTGGCTTTATCAGCGGGCACAGCCTCAAACATCTTTTCGCCGCAGGGTCTGCCTGGATTATTTTTAATATGCTGGCACACCGGCAACCCATCTACAGCGCATATGAAACAAAAGGGTGAAAGTTTTATAAAATGTTTTAAAATGAATTCATACGAATCGGGAGAAACCGGATGAATGACAAAATTTTGATGGAAGTTCTAAAAAAATTCAACAAAAAGCGAACTGCAAAATTTCCCATTTCAATTTCTGTTTTGCGGCAAGTTCCTTTTTTTACCGAATTTTTTTCGGAGGATGAAGAAATATTAAAAGAACTCTCCCAATTGGCCGATCCGGATAACAACTCCTACATCCGTTACAAAACCTTCAAGCCCGGAGAAATCATTGTCCAACAGGGGGATGTTGAAAACACCGTTTTCTAGTTATTGAAAGGCGCGGCCCGCATTCGCTCCGGCAATAGGGTTCTCACTTATATCAAACCTGTCACCTGTTTTGGCGAGCAAACGGTCGTGGATGCTCAGGGGCGGACCGCCACAGTGGAAGTGCCTGAAGACAAAGACGCTGAAGTGGTGAAAATTGACTGGAATTTTACCGAACAGGGTCACGAAACTGCTGGACCGGTTCATCGAACTGCTCTTAAAAAATACAACCGATAAATTGAAAGCCGGTTACATAGTCTCGGCCAGAATGTGGAAAGGGGCCCGTGAACTTTATTTCTCCTGCAAAAAAAGAGCTGAGGAACTCGAAACTGAAAATAAAAAATTGCGATTGTCGAATACCACGTTAAAGAAAAAACTTGGCTTATAACAATAGAGAACTAGCCCGCATATTGCATGACAGGTTATAAATCACCCCACCCCTCTTTAAGAAAGAGGGGTCCATTGAAACTCCCCCTTCTACGAAGTACCCCATGCGGGCATGGTTGCGGTTTGCCTATTTTCGCAATGGGTGGCACAATCATTTTATGGATCATGAATGGAAAATCTGCTTTGCCAATTTTTTATTCTTTGTAATGTCAGGAACGGGGCTGGCTTTTGCCGGAGTCGATAAAAACCCTCTCGTGGCTGACCCCTTGCCCCCCCTCTTTGAGGATCTCGGCCCTGCCGCTATCGGTTTACCGGCCTCCATGCCCCCACCTAAAACCAAACCGCTGAACCTGACCTCGGAAATTTCTGCAGGCCGGAGGGGCGTTCCCGTTTCGCCGGCGACCCGCAAACAATTGCTCAACGCCATTGAGGTAGGAGACCTGGAACGAGCCAAACGGTTGCTCATCGGGCTTAACATCAATGCGCAGGACAACCGAGGTATCACACCGCTTTACAAAGCTGTGTTCCACAACCGGTTCAGTTTTGTCCGTCTATTGCTGAAACGGGGGGCGGATATCAACCTTCCCGATCATGAAGGCCTGACTCCTCTACATGTGTCAGCACTGGAAGACCTGGATAAACTGATGCCTGTGCTCCTTGACCAGGGTGCCGAACTGGAAGCTAAAGATAGTTATGGCTACACCCCTCTCCATCTGGCTGCCGATCAGGGCAATTCCAAAGTTGGCCGGGTTCTGATTGAAAGAGGGGCAAACGTAAATAATCGTTCAGATTGGGGCAGCACTCCATTGCATTCTTCCATCGCCCAGGGAAATATACAGCTCGTCAAACTTTTACTCAAGAAGGGAGCAGACATCGGCGCCAAAGACAGGCTGGGTCGCTCGGCCCTGCATTGGGCAGCAGAAAAGGGCCATCTGAGTACTGCCAAGTTTCTAATTCTCAATGGAGCCCCGATTCATCACCTGGATAACGATGGCCAAACTCCGCTTCATGAAGCCGCAAGGTGGGACCAACAGAAGATCGTCAAACTTTTCATTTTTCACGGAGCCAACGTAAATACAAAAGGAGCAGACGGTCGGGGACCACTTCATATTGCTATCGCCAACGGAAATATGGATATTGCCAACCTGCTTAAACGCCATGGCGCCAAATTGTAACCCTGCTCCAGAATTTTTAAATCTGAAAATGAAAAATTTCACGATTTGTTTTCTGCTTTTCACCGTTGTTTCCTGCATCACCTTGTTTGCCATGAAATATATTCTCTGGGCAATGTTCAAATGGGGAGGGGGCGGAGCCATCGGTTTAGCCCTGATGTTTACCTGCATTTATGTCGGGAGCTTTTTTGCGGTCATTAAAAAATGGGGCCGGCATGAACAATATGTCTCTCATACCACTCTGAAATGGATTTGGGCTCTGGGTTTCGTGCAGTTGGCCGTGCTAGGGGCCTTTTATCACTTACTGCCGCAATTTTTTCCCGCTATCATCGCCGACTTCTTCTTCGCCTGAAACCAGAAAAGTTCGACAAAAATCCTGTCCCATTGCGGAAAACGCAGGCCCCAACTTTATCAGGCATTGGGTTCTTTGCTTTCCGCCTCTATAGGAATCAACGCATATTTCGTTCCGCATCCCTGTCTTTGGCTGATCATCACCATATTGTTATAGCGGTTTTTCAAGGTTTTTTCCTCCGTGTAATCTGCCGCATAAGAATCTGTCAAAAGCAAAGCCGCGTTTATGATTCCAAGTGGCGGGATGATGAACCCACCCACTCCCAAAAAAAAGTTTCGGATATTCCTGTCTGTAGAGTCGGTGGCTTTCAGTTTTTGCATTCTCGCCTGTGCCACTCCTAATTCCTTTTCCAGTCCGGCGCACTTCGCGCTCTCATCTTCATAGGAGGCGACCATAACATGGCCTGCCGCGCAGCCATATAGCGGCATTGCAAGCATCAACCCAACCAGTATCATGCGCCTATCCTTCCAATAACAACCACAGCATAAAAGAAACATCAGAGCGCATAATAATGAATAACCAATCTCTTCAATACCCATGATACGAGCTCCCTTAAAGTTTTGCCCCACTTTCCACAGTCAGGAAAATGAGAAACCTGCCACATAATTTTCGGGTGACACAAAACAAAGAGCAAAATGAATACCAGAAATGCCAATCGTCATAAATATTTTTAAATCATGGGCTTAAAAGGCGGTTTTCTATGCGGTTTGGAAAATAAAAGAATACTCCTCATCAAAGAAAGCAACATACCTTTCATAAAGAGGCAATCAAAAATTTAACCTTTATTGTTAATGCTTATTCTTTTTTATAAATGTGCGAGGGGTGGACTACCGATGCCAAGGCTTCTTTTGAAAAAAAATTTACAACTCAGCAAAAACCCTGCTAGGAAGGTAGGATCACTTGGGTTTGCATTGGGATTCGAGCTCTTCGAGGTCTAA
>Ga0207991_1001966_pt1 | contig 11902 bp, 16 predicted proteins | sample ETN07SmetaG_FD_185786 | JGI IMG/M metagenome (GOLD analysis project Ga0207991, IMG submission 185786) | Marine microbial and viral communities from oxygen minimum zone, Eastern Pacific Ocean - ETNP2014F14-07SV275 (SPAdes) (version 2) | ecosystem: Environmental > Aquatic > Marine > Oceanic ... | reverse complement strand
AAATGTCATTATTATACAAAACAGGAGACAAAGAAAAAATGAAACAATCTATGGATGAAAACAAGTCATTTTTCCCCACAATGATATTTTTTGGTGTTATGGATATGATGATGTTTTCAATGATGTTTAGTATGATGGGGATGGCAATGACTGACTATGTGCCTGGAGAAAATATACCCGAAGGGGAAGGTGCAGATACGGGTGATACAGGTACAGATGATGGTGGATTTGATTTTGATGTGGGATTCTAACAAAAATCATATACTTGAAATAAGAATATATCAAAATTGACTTTTAATTCATTTAACAATCCAGGATTTGTAAAAGTTTTAAAATTTTTACAAACTCACAATACCGAATATTTATCTGGACAAGATTTGAGTGATGTTTTAAGAATTAGTAGAGTTGCAATTTGGAAACATATCAAGAAAATTCAAGAATTAGGATACACTGTAGAATCAAAACAAAAACTAGGCTACAAATTAACAGAGAATTCAGATTCATTATTCCCATGGGAAATTACATCAGAGCTTAAAACAAAATTCATAGGACAAAAAGTGTATTATTTTGATACAATAAGTTCAACTCAAGATCAGGCATTAAAAATGGCCAATGAATCTGAAAATAACGGTTCAGTCATAATTGCAGAAACACAAACAGGGGGGAAAGGAAGAGATGGTCGAAAATGGATATCACCAAAAGGTGGAATCTCATTCTCAATAATTTTGCATCCAAAATTTGACATATCCATTACAACATTATTTCCAATTGCATCATCATTAGCATTATCTAAAGCAATAGAGAATACATTCAAGATAACTCCAGAATTAAAATGGCCAAATGATTTGACAATTAAAGGAAATAAAATTTCAGGGATTCTAGTTGATGCAGCATTAGAATCCAATAAAATTGAAAGTTTGGTTTTAGGGGTTGGAATAAATTTTAATGTAGATGTCAAGGCAATTAAAAAAATATTAAAAGAAACTCCCAATTTTTATGGAGTCTCATCTCTAAGCGAATACAATAAAAAAATAAAACCAATACAACTTGTTCAAAACTTTTTTGTTGAATTGGAAAAAATTTATGAATTATTAAATAAAAAACAGACAAAAAATATTATTTCAGAATGGACAAAAAGATCATCAACAATAGGAAAAAATGTAGAAGTAAATACATCAGATGGAAAAATAAAGGGAAAAGCAATTAAAATTGATGAAGATGGGGCATTAATTATTTCAAATAAAAATAAAACAGACAAGGTAATTGCAGGCGATATTATACATTTATCAAAATAGAATTATTTCTTTGATTTAGGTTTAGATTTTGATTTAGGTTTAGATTTTGATTTAGGTTTAGATTTTGATTTAGGTTTAGATTTTGATTTAGGTTTAGATTTGGTTTGTTTTTTTCTTGGAGAAGGAATTAAGGAAAATTGTTCCTTCAAAATTTCTTTCAGGTCATGTTGGATTTCAAAAACAGAAGAAAGTAATTCTTCTAATGCATGAGTGTGTTGTTCATATACGCTCAGTAATTCAGATTTTTTATCATTTACCTTTAAGAGGTATTCATTTGTACGTAACAAATTTGCAGATGAGATTAATTCGGGTATTTCAGATATGGGTTCACCTAATTGTTTTAAATCAAATTGAGCTTGTTGTATTTTTTTTCGTAAATCATAGATAATGTCACCTGATCCGATTTCAGCCATTATAAAAATACATAATTTGAATAAATTAAATACTTTCCAACACAACAGGATAATTTAGAGCATTAAATTCAAGTACATGCCCAAATCACGGTACAAAATAGAAATAATGTAATTAAAAAAATACACATATGTGGAAATTTTCAAAAATAGTGTTTTGTTTTGCATCCACAGTTTTGTTAAGTTCATTAATTTTGTCTCAAACAGTTTTTGCTCAAACAGAAGAAAATGTACAAATAATGTTCAATCAAGCCACCGAACATTTCACGAATGGAGAATACAAAGAAGCAATATCAATTTATGACGATATTTTAGAAATTTCTCCAAATAACATTTCAACCCTAAAAATGAAAGGAATTGCTCAGAGTAATCAAAGTGACCACACTAAATCGTTAAAACAATTTTTTAAGATTTTACAGTTTAGACCAAATGATGTTATTTCATTAACAGGTATGGGTGTAGGCTTTGGAAACTTGGGAGAATATCAAGAAGCAGCAAAATATTTTGAAAAAGCTACCAAAGAAAATCCCAATAGCATAGTTATTAAAAATTATAAAGAATTTAATGAAAAGATAATTTCAAAATATCCGCATGATCCAACAGTAAAACCAGATGGACTGGAAAAAAAATACATAACGTCAATCCCTGAATGGGTTAAATCAACAGCAAAATGGTGGACTGATGGAAATGTCAAAGATGAAGAATTTTTTTCAGTGTTACTATACCTATTAGAAAATAAAATTATTCAAATTCCACCAGAACAGTCAGATACAACTTTAGAGGATGAACCATCCAATGAGATTAAAGATAATATCAAATTGTGGGTAAATGAACAGGTAGATGATAGTTATTTTGTTTTAGGAATACATCAAATGATTGAAAATAAAATTATAACATTTGAGATTCAAGAACAAAGTAGATCACAAGTAGAGTTAGATCATGAATCACATTTGTTTGATAGATATCTTAAAAAAATATCAAATGACATTTCTAAAGAAAAAAGATACATAGAATATTCAAATCCAAGTAAAGATGTCATAAAAAAATTCCTTAGAGACTATGTGAAATGGAATTTTGAAGAAGAAGTGAAAAGAGCATCAGAAAAGTTTCCTAAACCAACATTTGAAATAATTGATGATACATACATTGTAAATTACAAAGTGTACATTAATGAGCAGCCAACTGGACTTCCATTAGATCATGTTAGTACTTTGAAAAATTCATTTTCATTTTGGGAAGAGCAGGAGTTAACTAGTAATGATCAAAAAACAAAAATGAAATTTGAAGTTATAAATCAAAAGTATGAAGCAAACATTTGGGTAACATGGATAGTTCGAGATATTGGTGAAGGGGTTTTAGGACAAGCACATCTAGGAAAAGGTGTGGTAGAAGTTACACTAGGGGATTACAACTGTGATGGTATTTTTCAATTATATGATGTAAAAAGTGTGGAGGCAATTATGACTCATGAACTAGGTCATTCTATTGGATTAAAACACGTTAGTGAAAAAGAAAGTATAATGTATCCGTCACTATCTCCATCGTATGCATATTGTCTACTTAGTTAAATTAAAAATATTACAGATGGTAGATTAGCTTTACCTACACACTACTAACCTTAAGAAATTTAGTAAAATCGTTATTAGATTAATTAACCCATAGTATCAGTGTCTAAAAATTTACAAGAATCTACTCTAAAATGTCCTTCATGTTTAAACAAAAAAATTATCAGTGATGAAAATACGGGTGAATCGTTTTGTGGAAAATGTGGATTGGTGTTAAATGATAAAATTACAAACACAGGAGCAGAATGGCGTTCATTTTCAAATGATGAAGGGAATAAAGCTAGAACAGGTGCAGGAACATCACTTACAATGTATGACATGGGGTTATCAACAGTGATTGGTGCAGTCAACAAAGATTCAACAGGGAAACCGTTGTCTGCAAGTGTAAAGAGTTCTATTAAACGATTAAGAACGTGGGATAGTAGAAGTCAAGCAAATTCTTCTTCAGATAGAAATCTCAGACAAGCACTTAGTGAGATGGATAAATTAAAAGATAAACTAGCATTAACTGATGCTGTAATTGAAAAAGCTGCATATATCTATAGAAAAGCAATGGAGAGAAAGCTAGTTAGAGGTCGCTCAATTCAAGGATTAGTTGCAGCTTGTATTTATGCTGCATGTAGAAATACAGAAACACCTAGAACTTTGAATGATGTTGCAGATGGAATCAACATTAAAAGAAAAGATGTTGCTAAATGTTATAGATTAATTTTCAGAGAATTAGAATTAAAGATGCCAGTAGTTGATCCAGTAAAAGGAGTTTCAAAAATTGCAAGTGGAGCAAGTATAAGTGAAAAAGCTAAGCGTAAAGCAATAAAAATACTCAATATTGCCAAAAAAGTAGGTGCTGTTGCAGGGAAAGACCCTATGGGTATTGCAGCTGCAGCACTTTATCTTTCTTGTATTAGTATGGGAGAATCAAAATCACAAAAAGCTATTTCCATAGCATCGGGTGTTACTGAAGTAACAATTAGGAATAGATGTGCAGGATTAAGAAAAATAATCGAATTATAAAAAAATTATTTTTTAGATCTTTGAAATTCTAATTTATCCCAAGGAAATATTACATATGCGTCATCATTTGTTTTTTTTGCATATAGGAGGTTTGAAGGGTATTTTTTTCCACGTCGCGCATACAAAGTAGCAAAAACAAGTTTTGATGGATTATCAGTTTTTGATAGAACATTATCAAATGTAGTGCCTGTATCAAAAATATCATCAACAAATAATGAATCAGAGGATACATTTTTTTTATCAACAAAAATTCTTTCAATTCCCAAATAATCTGCAACTAAACGTGATGGGATAAATCCACCTCTACTCAAAGTGGTAATACTTGAAAAAGTTCTAGGTAATTTTGAAATTTTTTTACAAAGTTGTTCTACTAGTGATTCAATTTCATTCCAGCTAACATCTTGTTCTGTTGTCATAATTGATTTGATAACTAATAGAATTAAGTTGTTACGATTAGAATGTCTTTGTAGGAGATTTTTTTATAGGTTCTATGATTTTTAGAACTTTGAATGCAATAGAACCAAAATCTATTTCTTTTTCACAAGAGAGTAATAAAACATCATCATTAGATAATGGAAAACTCATCACTATCACCTTACTTCGATAAGACAGTGAAAAATGAACTTCTCCAAATTCTTTATCAAATTCATGTCTCATTCTTACACGTAAAGCAAGTTCCATGAACATCATTTCATCTTGTTTTTGAGCTTCAAGGGAAAGTAATCCTTTTTTCATCCCTCCTGCCATTAAATGACCTCGACTATTGATGAATCTAGCAGAACGCATTTTTGCATTTAATTTAATAATTTTTTGACAGATTTTTTCAAGCTCTTCAATATTGTCCATTTGTCTAATTAAACAATCAATCTATTTATTGCAATCTGTACTATTAGTTATCTGTGCAATCAAAATCTCCTAAAGATATTAGTGGATATTACAAGCATTTGTCCCTGTTCTGGACAGATATCATGCATCTAATGGCAAGTAAGCCACAAGCTTTGAACTCCATTGGTCCGATGAGGGCATTTGCATCAAATTCAAAAAAAGTTTCAACAGAATTAATTGAAATTAATGAAGTGTTAATGGGTTTTAATCAATACTATACAGAATACTATAAACAACTTTCAGATACATGGACTGATGCACAAAAGAAAGTAAATCTTAAAGCTCCTGAAGTTCCTCACGATGTTGAACAAATAGATGCATTCAAGAGAATTTGGATAGATATTTTTGATAATGATTTTACAGAATTATTTGATTCAGAGAAATTTGGAGAAAATTATGGAAAGCTTGTATCAAAAGAATTAGAATTAACTAAACATTGGAATAACATTACAAATGTAATTTTACAATCAGTGAATCTTCCAAGTAAAGAAGAGATTGATGAGGTTTACAAAGAAATTCATACTTTGAAAAAAAGAGTAGGGAAATTAGAATTAGAGTTAAAGAAGAAGGAGATGAAGAAAAATGCAAAATGAGTCAGCAATAGATCCAAAAATTTTTGAGGAGATTTTAAAATTTAGTAAAAATGTAATTGATGCACCAAAATTAGTTTCAGCTCCTGATGAAATTAGTTTAGAGGTAACAAAGCATGATGTAGTTCAAGAAATGGATAAAACACGATTATTGCATTATGCCCCACTTACGGATAAACAACACAAAACACCGTTGTTAATTTCATATGCATTAATTAATCGATATCATATTCTTGATATTCATCCTGAAAAAAGTTGGGTGAGAAATTTGCTTCAACAAGGATTTGATGTATACATGTTAGATTGGGGAACACCAACTAGCATGGACAAATATTTGGATTTTGATGATTATGTAAATGGGTATTTGGATGCATATGTGGAATACATCAAAAATGAATCATCAGTAGAAAAAATTTCATTACAAGGGTATTGTACAGGTGCAACAATTGCTACGGCATACATCACACTTCATCCTGAAAATGTAAAAAATTACATTGCAACTGCACCAGTAATTGATGGGTGGCGAGATACCACAGTAATTAGCAATCTTGCAAAACACATGGACGTTGATAAAATGGTGGATGTCATTGGAAATATGCCTCCAGAATTCATGTATTATTGTTTTTCAGTGCTCAAACCATTTGAGCAAGGTATTGAAAAATATGTCAATTTTTTCAAAAATATTGAAAACAAGAAATTTGTAGATAGTTTCCTAAGAGTGGAAAAATGGTTAAGCGATACACCACCAATTCCAGGAGAATTATTCAAACAGTGGATCAAAGATATCTATCAAGATAATTTGTTAATTCAAAATAAAATGTATGTAGGAAATCAGCTAATTGATTTGAAGAAAATCACAATGCCTATTTTTACTCAAGTAGCAGTGGGAGACCACCTAGTATCACCTGAATGCAGCATGCCACTTCATTATGCAGTAGGAAGTGAGGATAAAACATTACGAATGTATCCAACAGGACATGTAGGAATGATAGCTAGTTCATTATCACAAAAGAAAGTATTACCAGAGCTTGGAAAATGGTTATTAAAAAGATCATAAAAAAAGGAAAAAATTAAAAAAAATAGATTTCCACTAGTTGGTTTTTGTAGAGAATACAGAAATCCAAGATTGTAGAATGTTTCTATTTAGTTCAGCAAATGAATTTGCGTTATCGTTAAAGGTTTTGATATTTTGTTGTGCAGCATCAATAGTTGCTAATGTAACTTGATTCTGAATTGATGTAGCCTTTACGATTTCTTCTGTTGTATCTTGAATTACTTTGATTGTAGTTTCTGGAATGTTTGTTGCAATACCTGCTTTCTTTGCATATTCTTTTTGTAATGAAACTGCTGAATCTGCAATATTTGCATATGCTTGTATGAATTCCTGTTGTACGTTAGTAATTGCTTGATGATACTGTGGTACTGATGTTCTAATACCATTGAAGAATTTATCCACGTTTTGCTGATATACAGAAAATATATCTTTTGGATTTGATTGTGTTTGTTCGATTTTACTCAATTTTTCACCCCCCTAGCTTTTGATGATTTTTTTGCTATTGGAAGAATAATTACTTGTACTAAATCACCTTCACTTAATTCAAGGGCCTTGCGTTCTGCCTCAGGAATTGAAATTCTACCATTACTTCCGATAGTGGTTTTGAAAGCACCCCAATTCATAAATGATGGAAGCATTTGTCCTATGCTAAACATTGTATTCATGTTTTGGTTTTGCATAGATGACATATTTTGCATCATATTTGATTGAGCTTGTCTTGTACTATCAGTAACTCCTTTGAGAGCATCTAATGGATTGAATGTTTGACTAGTTTGATTAGTCATCATCAGAGAGCCAAAGTTTTTCATGAATTCTGTTTGAGCATTGCCACTCTTTTGAATCCAATCCTTAAACATCTCTGCAGGATTATATGGGTTATTATTACCACTCATTGGTTGCAATTGGAATTAAAAGGTATTTAAATGAATCTAATTGACATTTAGAAATTCAAGAACAAGAGATGCAAAAGAATTTGGATCTTGAACATATGGAGTATGTCCACAATTATCCATTCTTAGAAATTTACAATCTTTAATCGATGCAACAAATTCATCAGCATGCTGAATTGGAATAACAGGATCATTAGCCCCCCAAATTATCAAAGTAGGGGTAATCATAGACTGTAGTTTTGGGGTAATCACTTTGGCATTTTTTAATCCTAAGAGAGTAGACATGAAAGCAAGTTTTGCATTAGGTAATTTCATTCGTTCAATAAATTCATTAATAATTTTTTCATCAATGTGTTTTCCAGAACTCTCCATTAATTCAAAAGCATTTTTTGCATTTTGTTCATTTGGATATAATGCAGCCATAATGTATGCATCAAGTGCAGGAGTGGATTTTTTCATAACACCGGATGGAGAAATGAGGATTAATTTTTCAACATTTTGGGAATGTTCGGCAGTGTATTCTACAGCAATTTGTCCACCTAAAGATGAACCAATTAGAATAGGATTCTGAATATTTGCTGCAGCAAAAAATTTTTCTAAAAATGATGAAAAAAAATCCAAAGTGTAATCTGCAAGAGGTTTATCACTATATCCAAATCCAATAAGATCTGGAATAATTACTCGAAAATGTTTTGCAAAAAGTGGAATCACTTTTTCCCATCTTTCAGCTGAAGCACCTAACCCGTGAATTAGCACTAGTGTTTTTTTAGAATTTCCAGATTCTAAATATCTAATCTTATTTTCATCAATCTGAAGAAATTTTTCTTCCACTAATTTAGCATCAAAATCATCAGTAGATAAGTTTTAGTTAATTGTGCGATCATTAAATCAACAGATTTCCAAATTTTTTTAAAAAAACTACATTACAAGTATGTTTTTTAATCTCAAAAATACAGAAATTGTATGATAAAAAATAAGATCAAAAAAATTCTAGTCCCACTGGATGGATCTCAAAATTCAGTTAGAGGTCTTAAAATGGCAATCACATTAGCAAGACAATGTGGTGCTACAGTTACTGGAGTATATTCAATTCATGTATCACCTCACTCAGAATTCAAAGGAATAGGCTCAGTTAGTAAATCACTCAATAAAGAAGTTGAAAAATTCATGAATGATGCTAAGGTGTTATCAGCCCAAAATGGAATTGTGTTTAATAAAAAAATTATGCACGGGGAAATTGGATATAATATCATTAAACTTGCACAGGGAAAAGGAAAATTCAGTATGATAGTGATTGGTTCACGTGGAAGAAGTACTGCAAAACAATTGTTCTTTGGAAGTGTATCAAACTATGTTGTACATACAGCTAAAATTCCAGTAGTTATTGTAAAGTAAATTACATTCCAGATTTTTTGAAATATTTTTGATGATATTCTTCTGCTTTGTAAAATGTTGGTGCTGGAGTTATTTCAGTGACAATAGGTGCGCCACATGTTCCAGATTCATCAAGGGTTTGTTTTGATTTTTCAGCAATATCCTTTTGTTGTTCATCATGATAAAAAATTGCCGAACGGTATTGGTTTCCAACATCTGGGCCTTGACGATTCAAAGTTGTAGGATTATGATTTTTCCAAAAAACGTCAAGTAATTCTTCAAAAGATATTTCATCAGGATTGTATTCTACCTGAACAGCTTCTGCATGTCCAGTATTAGCAGTACATACTTCTTCATATGTAGGATTTGTGAGTTGCCCACCAATATATCCCACCTGAGTAGATTGGACACCATTAGTTTTTCTAAATAAATCCTCAACATGCCAAAAACATCCTGCACCAAATGTTGCTTTCAATTCAATTAGTGTAAATTTGTATCAAATTAAAACTATGTGTTTAAAATTATAATTTTCAAGAATACAGGTATTATGTATGATATATTTTCGTAAAAATGATTTTTTATACATTAAAAAAATTAACTAGTTTTTTATTATAATTATTTTACATCAGTAAATATTTCAACAACTTTTTTTGCTAAATTTTCAATATTAGCAGAAGGCTCTGCAGAAATCAGTAAAAGAACTTGTGTGATAGGGAATGGGAAACTCACTAAAACAGCTTTATCGCGTCTTGCTGCAAGATAATTAATTGGACCCAAACTCTCATCATATTCTGTTCTAATAGTTGCTTTTGAGACAAACTCCAAAAATGACTGTAATCGAGTTTCATCACCTTCATGTGGTGTAATTCCTTGCTTAAAACCACCTGCGACGAGTTTACCACCTTTATCAACAATTCCAGCAAAACGAATTTCAGATTCTGCTAATAATTGATTACATTTTTTGTCATATAATGAATCAGTGGAATCAGTCACGATAAAATGAATTAAAATATCAAAAATAAAAACCTAGTCAATTTCAATATATTCAAAAAAACAAATAACTTTGTAGAATTGAATAAGGAATTGAATTTTTAGATCATGTTAATTAAAAAAAATAGAAAATATCAATCACTCAAGTTAGATTTCAAAGTGCACTTCAATAGAACATAATCAATAATTTTTTCTTCAGATGCCTTTTTCATTTTTTTAATAGATTTGAAAAGTATGTTTTCTACATAACTAGGGTAATTTTTTAAAATTAATTTTTTCAAACTAGTTCTATTTTCTACATAATAATCAGCAAGTGGATCATATACATTTGAGCCTATTAATTTTTCACTTGAAATACTAAATCCATTTAAAGTCAAAATATTTTTCAAATAATCTATGGTATAGTGTTCTGATGACCAAGTGAATTTCAAAAGTCCTAATTTTCTAAATGATGATTCACCAAGAGTTAAAGGAATTGCCAATACAAATAATCCATTTTTCATTAAAATTCTTTTTGATTCATTAATAAAATCAGATAGGGGTTTGAAATGTTGTGCGGATTCTAATGCTAAAACACGGTCAACAGAATCATTAGCAAATGGAAGATTTGTAGAAGTTGAATTGATAAATTCTATATTTTTTTGAGGTCCAGAAAACGATAATTGGTTGAAATTAATATTTACACAATCCAAATGTAAATTAGGAAAAGAATCCCGCCACAACATTGATGGGGCAGAAAGTCCACTTCCAACATCAACAGCATGTTTTGCAGAAGACAGTTCAGCTAATTCCCCAAAAACTGTGCACAAATTATTTTGAGCTGAAATTGGATCTATACATTTTGATGACCAATAACCAAAATTAAGCATAGAGCCTCCAGTGGCTAGTTGCATAACAGGAGAAAGAGTCGTGTAAAGATTCACAATATCTTTCTCATTTCTTCGGAATGTCCAAAGAAGTACATCAAGTGGATTTATCGATACCAAAAATAATTTCAAATTATATTAAAAAATGGACTATTAATTTCTAGGGGATGCAGTAATAGTATATGTATAGAGTAATGGGCACATTATTCAAGTAATATTATGAGTAGTTCAGATTCATCAACAGAAATTATTCTTGCAAAATGGACAGATAGATTTCTTGCATGGTTGATTGATTTTCTCATCGTTTCAGTTATTTCAACATCTATCATATTTGCATCATTTGAAATGATTGAGTTTAGTGAAAATGGATTCTGGGCAGAAAATATGCAGTATATTCCAACCAGTATTTTGTTTTTTGTATATTGGACTATTTTAGAATACAAAACAGGACAAACTATTGGGAAAAAAATTCTCAAACTAAAAACAACCAATATGCAAGGAGGTAAACCAAAACTGAAAGGAATTATGATTAGTAGTTTAGGAAAATCATTTTTCTTACCACTAGATGTGTTATTTGGATGGATGATTACAAATGAAAAAAGACAAAGGGTTTTCAATAAGTTGGGAAGTACGATTATTGTAAAAGTAAAAAGTGTTGAGGGTTTTTCAGATATCACATATACAAAAGACTAGATTTTGTCAGATTTTATTTAATGAATACTTTGAAGAATTAACCAACAGATCTATTAGCAACATTAGATAATTTTTCTTAATGTCAAAGAATCAAGAATGGTGGATTGGACTAGCAAAAGAACTTCAAAAAGATATAGAATTAGAAAATTAGAATTAAAAAAATGCATAGCATCCGCTAGTGAGATTAAAAATATAATCATCGTACAAGTCGTGTATAGTTAGAACGAATATTTCAAATCAAAAGCAAATGCATAGCATCCGCTAGTGAGATTAAAA
>Ga0207991_1001964_pt1 | contig 11909 bp, 10 predicted proteins | sample ETN07SmetaG_FD_185786 | JGI IMG/M metagenome (GOLD analysis project Ga0207991, IMG submission 185786) | Marine microbial and viral communities from oxygen minimum zone, Eastern Pacific Ocean - ETNP2014F14-07SV275 (SPAdes) (version 2) | ecosystem: Environmental > Aquatic > Marine > Oceanic ... | reverse complement strand
GACCCAATACTTATTGAATTTTTTCATGAATTCTTCCCGGTCTTCATCCTTTCGCCATGCTTTTTTCCTGGTGTCTGCTGTGGTCCGTATCGTTTCATCTGCGTCAGCAATGGATGCCCATTCATTGAGTTCCACAACTTCGTTAGATGCACCTGACCAGTAATGACCTAATACCATTGAACTGATCAATTTTTCTTTTAGAGGGTTCATCTTCTTTGCTTCTTCTTCAAATGACTCTTTTCGTTCTTCACGTGACCCATCTTCAATATCTTTCATAGCTTTTAGGTAATACTTGGAGATGGTTACAACGTGGTTATCTGGATTGTACTGTGCTTGTAAAATGCCTGTAACCGATATACAAATGCACAAACACACTATCCGCTTAATAATCATTCTAGACTCCTTGATTTGTTTCATATAATATAAACTTATTGTGGTTATTTGTAAATACTCATTTTGAGTATTTTTATGGTATAATCAGTGGTATTATGTTTAATAATTCAACTGCTCTCACAAATGTGGGTAGTTGAATTAAATGGTATAATTGGTCTTGAATTTTGTGTAAGGGATTTAATATAAAAATTACTTATGAGCGTTTCTTCTTTTTCCCGGAACCAGTTAACGCTTTTTTAACTACATACATCGGCATAAAGAATACAGCATCAAATATATAATTGAGATGCGTTGTTTTGTTATCAATTCGATCAAATGGATGTAAAATAAATCCATCTCCATTTTCTTTATTTTTGGGATTCACTTCAAATTTCATAGGTCCTAATGTTCGTAAAAGGTTCATAACTGTTTTAAAACCCTTATCCCCTTTTTTGGGCATTAAATTTCCATTCGTTTGATTTTCACCAAGAAGTTTTATTAATAAATGAACTTTATCTTTATATATAACTTTTTGCCATTTTACATTTCCTTGAGAAAATTGGAATCTAGCATTTTTTGCCATTAAGGGATGGGGACGTGTATCCCGAATTGATTCTACAAGTTGCAGAAAATAATTTTTACCACCAATCGCTTTGGCACACTCTTCAAGGTGTTTTTTAAAATCGCGTTTAGCCATTTCGTCTAATGAATTGTAATCAAACATGAAATAATCTCTTTTAGTTATAAATAGGTGAACTGAATTTAACTTGAATCAAGCGGTATTCTGTAATCCATCATTGGTAGTAGTTGCGGTCTTTGCTTTTGCCAAAAAGTATATACCGCTCAAAATAAATAGAACAGTTCCAAGGGTAGCCATAATGTAGGTAAAGTACCGCATAAACTGGTAATAATTAAGATCTGCTTGTCCCCAGTCTTTATAAAGTTGGATTCCAATCGATCCGGTGTAACCGATAGCATCACTCAGGTAAATAGCAAAAACAGCTGTTCCAGCTGCACGAGTTGACGCCATGATTCTTTCAAATAATACGGCACCAAAAGGTACGTACGCCAAATATGCGCCGAAGCCAATCAGAATCATCCACCATAGTCCGCTAATAATATTTAAATCTTTGAGAACAGTTGCCACTCCCATAAGAATCATACCGCCCAACATAACGGAAAAAACAGCTAACAATCCCTTCCGATGATCTTTCGCCAAGTTGAGCAAAGCCATAACGACCATAATGCCCAATGCGATGGGCAAATCTGCTTTTGAAAATAACGTCGGTTCGGTTCCGTAGCCCATGGCCGCAAACACTTCCGGCATGTACATATCCCGGACATCCCGGTAAGCCGTCAAAAAGAAATAGAGAATGAGCAGCATTATCATGCCACCCATAAATTGTTTAAAAAATATGGACCGACTTTGACCGTCCATAACAGTTCGCTCACACCTGCTGGAAATATCGTCGGCGCTGGGGTCAGGTAATTGATTTAGTAAAAAGACTGAAATAATAAAGGGTATAAAGAAAATGGCTCCGACGGTCACAGGCATCCAAAATTCAGTAATGCCCGCTTCCATGATCCATCCGCCCACTGTTTTAACCGAGCTGCTGGCGACGATATAGGAACAGCTCAATCCGGCGAACAAGAGTTCTGCCGTTTTTCTACCCTCCAGATATCGTGAAACGAGACCCCAAACCATGCCCAGAGGTAAGCCGTTAATGAAGATGGCTAATACCTTGAGGTTTTCCGGAAGAATTGCGAATCCAAGCAATGCTGACTCGGCTATGATGATCATCATGACCAGTGCTTTTGCCTGCTGGTTTCGTCCGATTTCCGAGCAAAATTTGCATCCGTAATATTTAGAAATGGTGTAGCCGATAATTTGCCCGATAACAAAGGCTGTCTTGAGTTTGATCCCCGTGCCCATGAATTCCAGACCCGCATAGGTTGCCGCTCCGAACGGCTTTCTGAATGCATACATGCAGAAATATGTCAAAAATGCAAAACCCATGGCGTATAAGCTAAACTGCCAGGTTGGAGCTCGACTCAACCATAAACTGATAGTACTCTGTTTTGTTTTGTTATTCATATTTCAGTAAAATTAATAAAACTATTCTTATTAAAGGTTCTCTTAAATAAGATTTTATAATTCTTAAAATCTACACAAAGGAATGTAAGGACAAATGAGTGGATTATAATCTGTAAATGTATTAATACTCCCTTGATCTATTATAAGATAGTTTAAATTTCCTCCACGAGTTTCTATATAAAATCTTTATTTATAGCTGTTCCGATTTTTATGACACTTATCCTACTGGAAGCGATTGTTGCTCGGCGCAAAGGACTTAACATCAATCGGGCAAGCGATGTGATATCAAGCTTAAGTCCCGGCTCTACTAATACATTACGTGACAGCGTTAAAATTGGCATTGCACTCATCAGTTATTCTTGGCTCGAAAAACACCATTACAATCTATAAACTGGAGCCCGTCTGGCTTGCCGGTTATTATCGCTTTTATTATCGAAGATTTTTCTGGGTATTGGGTGCTTCGGCTTAATCATCGAGTGAATATTTTATGGAGCATGTGAATATAGATTTTAAGGAAGCTGTATTAAATAAAGTTTTAATACAGCTGAATTGCATAGGTGACTGAATCGGTAAAGTTAATGATCGGGTTTACACTGTTTTATATTCAAAATTATAGCTGGTTTGGTTTTAATAATGTGTTTTCCGGTGGAGTTGTTTTCTATTTCATTTCATCCTTTTTACTAACAGTTTACTTCCGTAATGATCTGAAAAGAAATGCACCTAGGCCAAACCCGGCATAATTCCCTTTTGATTAAAGGGAATCAAAAATTCTCTGGAAAGAAAATGTAACGTTCGTTTTGGTAATTTTACCTGCAAGTTCGAATACAGGATATGCGAGAAAATTTATAGCACCCGAAATTGGGCCTGGTTCAAATACCAAATCGCGTCCACGGCTAAATTCGATCCGATTAGCCGGATGATGACCAAAATAATAAGTGGATAAAGCAGAACACTTGTCTCCTTCACTAATATCAATAGGCCACCAATTTCCATCTGTATAAAATTCTGCCCAACAATGATAGCCATCAATTCCACCTTCATTTCTGGATGAAGGAATAGAAGCACCAATCGCAAAACGTGCGGGAATTTCTACGGATCTTGCTAAAGCAATAAAATAGGAGTGGAAATCTGTGCAGTTACCCGTTCGTGAATCACAAGCATAAACTGCATCTCCCTTACCCCAACCTTCGCCATATTTTATGTAGCTCATACGATCTATGGTATGATCATATAAAGCACGTGCTTGAGCAAGTGTGCCCAACTTACCGTGAATCACTCCAGTCGCAATTTCTTTGAAGGACTCTAATTCAGGGACGAGACGATTCGGACGTAGAAATTCGTGTGGATCTCGACTCTTGTCTTCATAAACGCCTCTTTCAAGATGTTTGACTCGATATGATATTTCTATCATTTTTCCACTATGCTCTGGATTAAAAACCATATAAAATGCTTTATTCCCATTGATGTCATCTACCAATATTTTGTGATTTACGGGAGATTGAATGTTTTTTAATTCTACAGTCTGAAAAGAATCTGTTGTGGGGTAAGGTATCCACATGCGACCCTCATCCTTCATCTCCGGGAGTGTCACTTGATAGAAAAATTCAAACTCATCTTCTTCTTTCAAGACTCCGAGCAAATCAGGTGTGGCATCATCGGTAGGCAAGCGAAACCACGTTTTATCTTCCTTTTGCTTCCATACGTAGAGAGGCTGTCCATTTGTTTTATGAACGGTTGTTTCGGTAACCTCCATTTCGCCTACATTACCAGAGAGAAAAAAATCTACATCGTACACATGTCCATCTGTACTGGCAAGATCAACGCAGGCAAAGTGACGACCGGGTGCAAGATGAGCCAGATATTCCGTATGAACTCGGACTAGTTTTAGCTTAAGCTCCCTTTCTTCGTAGAGCATAATAAAATAACCCTCGCCCAGCTTGGTCTGTGCTTCAATATGTTTCTCAATGCCGGCTTGAATATCCGCTGTAACTACATCCGGACTTTCTTCGCTAGAATGTACTTTTTCACTGCAAGCCATGAATAAGATGATAAGGACACTCAAGACACCAATTGATTTGCGCCTTCCATCTAAATTAATGGAGGAAGAGATGATTGTTTTGATAAAACTAGTCCCCAGATGGATGCTCGCTGGTTGGGTGTTCGCCAGATGGATTTTCGTTTTTTGACGTTTCTTCAGAAGTATTTTCTTGTGGGGCGCTTTCTGTCTTTTTACATGTTTTACAACAGCCGGTTAGATTCAAAGAAAACAAGGCAACGAGCACAAGAGAAAGGGTCCATTTTATGATAGAGTTTATTTTCATTTTATTTTTTCCTAGTTAAGTGATAAGGTGATTTTCATTTCGATAAATTACACCTTATCTTTGGATAAATATCATAACAATAATGCTGAACATAAAAAAAGCATTCGAATTATTAATTCTGATTCTTTTATTAAATCACTTCCCTCAAAAAGCCCTTAACGTCAACCAAATATTTTTCAGCATCATTCATCGAGCAGTTTTTCACAATCATAACGACTGCTATCTTTACTGATTTATCCGCTGAGTAAAGTGCTTTTTGGGCAGCCTCATGATCTAAACCTGTTAATTGGCAAATAATACGGGTGCCTCGATCCACCAGTTTATCATTCACAGCCATAAGGTCCACCATGAGATTTCCGTAGACTTTTCCCAATCTAATCATTGTGGTAGTGGATATCATGTTTAAAACTAGTTTCGTTGCCGTCCCGGCTTTCATGCGCGTGGATCCCGTAATTACTTCGGGACCTGTTTCTACTTTTATAACCACATCTGCGTTTGTCTCGAAATAGGGTTTGGGTGTACAAATGAGATACACCGTTCCACAGCCGATTTCACTTGCGTATGATAAAGCTTGCCGGACATAGGCTGCCGCGCCGCTAGTACTGATGCCAATCAATACATCGCCTTTTGTTAGACCGAATGCGTTTAAATCTTTTACAGCCTCCTCTGGTTTATCCTCTGCTCCTTCGATTGATCGGCGTAAGGCATCATCGCCTCCGGCGATAATGGAGTTGAACCAGTTCGGCGACGCAGAAAATGTCGGAGGCATTTCCGCGGCATCCAAGACGCCTAGGCGGCCGGAGGTTCCGGCACCGATATAAATGATTCTGTTACCGCTCATGATGGCTGTTGTCGTTAGTTCGACTGCGTTAGCAATCTCCGGAATGGTTACAGCTGTGTTTGCTGCAATGGTTTGGTCTTCCCTATTTATTATCTCCAATATTTCGGTAATGGACTTATCATCAATATGTGTTGAGCTTGTATTTTGCTGCTCAGTAAGCAGATTACCTCGGGAATTTTTATTTTTTGTCATGGGGGAATTTAATCAAAACTCATGTAATTCCGAACAGAGTGAGGAATCTTCATAGTTAATTCTTTTAAAATATTCAGACATATATCCTCACACAACCTTCCTTCATAAAAAGATATATAATGAAATTGCGTATGGGTTAACAATAATTAAATTGTAGAAAAATAACGACGGGCTTCAGCCATGACCTTTGGGGCCAAAATCAACGTGGATATCATAGTGGGGAATGCCATAATAGCATACATACCGTCAATTAAATTAATGACCATTCCCAATGAAACCGTTGCACCTAGAATCGTTGATAAAATATAAAAAGTCTTATACGAATTTTTCCATTTTGTACCAAAAAGATAACTGGTGCATTTAGTACCGTAATATGATTGGCTAAACATGGTAGTTACACTGAAAATGAGAATACATACCAATAATATTCCTTTTCCTAATGCGCCTAGTTCATGACTAAAAGCCATGGTCGTCATGGTTACTCCACTCAAGCCTTCCGTTTCCCATACGCCGGAAAGTAAAATCACAAATGCGGTTATTGAACACACAATAATTGTATCAATAAAAGGCCCGATCATAGCGACCAAACCTTCGCGTACAGGTTCAGTTGTTTTTGCTGCTCCATGGGCCATAGCTTCAGTACCCAAGCCTGCTTCATTTGAAAATGCGGCTCTGCGGACACCCGTTCGAATAACCTGCCCTACTGCTCCACCCACAACCGCCTGTCCTGTAAACGCATCATGAAAGATTAAACTGAATACACCGGGAATTTCCGTTATGTTTTTAATGATAACCATCACTCCGGCGAATAAATATAATACAACCATTAGCGGTACGAGACGGCTGGCCACCAATCCAATGCGCTTAATACCACCAAAAATTACGATAGCCACAATACAAGCAATCACTATACCCACAATTGTATTTCCCATCACAACGTTTGTTGTAAAAAGTCCACCAGGCTTAAAAATTTCTTCTCGGATTGTTTGTGTAAGTTGATTCGCTTGAAAAATGGGTAAACAGCCCACAAGCCCCGCAACAGAAAAAATAATAGCTAGAGGTTTAAATTTTGAGTTCAAGGCTGTTTCAATAACATACATAGGACCGCCCTGCACTTTCCCTTGATCATCTTTCCCCCTGTATAATATTGATAATGTACAGGTAAAAAATTTAGTAGACATACCCACTATTGCACTTATCCACATCCAAAATAGTGCGCCGGGACCACCCATACTAATAGCAATGGCTACTCCACTGATATTTCCCATCCCAACTGTACTCGCAAGTGCGCTTGATAATGCTTGAAAATGATTGATATCGCCCGGATCATCTTCATGGTCAAATTTCCCGCGGAGTATATCTAGCCCATGTTTAAAATAGAAAAATGGAGTAAAACGGCTATAGATCGTAAAAAAGAGACCGCCAAAAACTAGGAGGACTAGTAATACCGGACCCCACATAAAATTAGCAAATGAAGCTATAAAGGAATTGATATTATTCAGAAAATGATCCAACAGTGGTAGGAACTGTTTTTCCAAAAATTTTCAGTACAGCAACAGACAGCCCAATTCCCGCAAGTATACAGACAAAAACATTCACACCAATACCTGTGAGAAAATATCCAGCAAAAAGTGCAATGGCAGCACATACAAGCGCGTAAGGAAGCTGTGTACGGACATGGTCAATATGATCGGCGCCGCATGCGGTGGACGAAAGAACAGTTGTATCGGCAATAGGTGATGAATGATCACCGAACACAGAACCCGATAAAACAGCGGCAAATGTGCTGATGAAAATCGGTGACTGCACAGCAACATTATTATCTCCACCCATCAATTGGATCACCATGGGGACTGTCACAGGGACGAGAATGGACATGGTTGCCCATGAAGACCCCGTGGAAAAACTGATCAAGGCAGCTGTAATAAATGTGATAGGCGGAAGCAAGGCCGGCGTTAGAAAATCTTTCGTCAATTCAACAATATATTCAGCCGTTTTTATTTCTGCGCAGATATCGCCGATGACCCAAGCTAATACCAAAATGACACAGGCCATAACCATGGACCGAGCGCCGTTAATCCAGGCATCCATTGCATCCGTTAAGTTAAGTAATCCTCGGAATATGGATATAGCGATGGCCGTAAAACCGGCAAAAAATGAACCCCATATCAATGCAGTATTTGGATTAGATGTACTAATAATATTGATAAATGATTTTTCATCTCCCGGTGCCAACCCATTTAAACCAGTTATAAATATACCACCAATCGTAATTCCCAAAACCAATGCAATGGGAATTGCTGCGTTGCTCCAATGGGATGTTTTACTGGCATCCAAAGATGCAACTAATGCTTTATCCATCATGGGCTTGGCATTTTTTGCTAATACTTCTCCGGTGGTTTGGGACCGTGTTTCCGCTTTGAGCATGGGTCCAAATTCTTTCCGCATAATAACAGTAAGAAAAAGGAAAATAATCGCTAAAATACAATAAAATGAATAGGGTATACTTTGCAAAAACGTCACATATGTACTTTGAGTAATGCCATACGTAGCAAATGGAGCCTCGAGTAAACTCATTTGAAAAATAGACCAAGTACTTACAGCAGCTAAACTGGCCACAGGTGCAGCAGTTGAGTCAACCAAATAGGATAGTTTTTCCCTAGACACTCTGACTCTGTCCGTAAACGGCCGCATCATATTTCCCACTAATAACGAATTTGAATAATCATCAAAAAAGATGACAAGCCCCATAATCCCTGTTAAAAGTTGACCCCGAAAATTATTGGTCGCATATTTTGACGCAACTTTGAGTACACCTTTTAAACTTCCATTCGCAGACATAACTCCAATCAAACCACCAAAAGCCATTGTAAACATTAATATTGCCGTATGACTTTCACTTCCGGCAAGGGATTTAACCAAATAATGATCGAGAGATGATGTAATCCCAGACCAAACTCCACCCGTAATAAAACATGCGCCAATAACTATTCCCAAAAACAAGGATAGATGAGCTTGTTTCGTGATCATGGCCAGAGTAATGGCCGTTAACGGGGGCAACAGACTGATCCAAGACGGTTCAATGGATACCACAGTTTCGCTGTTACTATTAGCAAATAAGAGCGTTCCTGCTGCTAGCATGAATAGAATAAAAAGTATTTTACGTTTCATAAGACACGGAAATTAGCCGTCAAACTTCATGTTTGCAATATCTCATCTTTATTTACCACACTCTTGTTTTCACCTAAATATATCGGGAAATTCCAACCGTTTAATATGAAAAAACTCGATCTCTATCTACTGCGACATTTTATTTCCATTCTGGGCATGTCTCTTCTTGGTTTCCTGTGTGTATTCATTATTGTGGATCTCATCGAAAACCTCGATCGATATATTGATAACAAAATGCCTTGGGGAGTTGTCCTTCAATATTATGGCTACAGCCTACCGTATTTTATCAATATCGCTTTACCTATGTCCATGATGATAGCATCTGTTTTCAGTATTGGCATGATGGTCAAGCGCAATGAATGGACAGCCATGAAAGCCAGCGGAATCAGTTTGTACCGTTTGTCAGCACCTTTACTTATTTTCAGTATTCTTATCAGCATGGTCTCATTTCAATTTGACAGTACATATGTAAGTTGGGGGATGTCCATGCGTGGAGAGATTGAAAAAGAATACATGAAGAAAAAACCAAGGCGTAGAAGTAAGAAAACAATAAAAAACTTTTTTATGCAACAGGAAGAAACCCAGCATATTGCCATTAGGACTTATCATTCCCAAAGTAGAAAAGCCGAAGGAATAACTATGATTACATTTGCTGAAAACCTTATTCAGGAACGGATAGACGCCAAAAGAATGACATGGATCGACACCCTCCAATCTTGGGCAATTTATGATTTTTCGCTGCGAAATTTTGACGAGAATGGAATTGAACAACATGTTCAAATTTCTAAAAATGATACATTATTAAATTTGAAATTTGCGCCGAATGATATTACCAAAGGGATTAAACACCCAGAAGAATTAAACTTTAAGGAATTAAAATTACGTATTGAATATTTGCAGAATAATGGTGTGGACGCGACGCGCTGGGTGGTTCAGCGACATTTTAAAGTGGCCTTTGCTTTTACCAATCTGATTGTTGTTTTATTTGGTATTCCTTTGGTAGTCATGAAGCCGAAAAGTGGTATGGGGTTTAGTGTTGGCACAAGTTTTCTGGTGATGTTCTCCTATTACGCGTTTATAAAGTTCGGACAATCTCTAGGAATTAATGGCGTTATGGATCCCATGCTGTCTGCATGGTTGGGAAATATTGTATTTATTTCGGGTGGTTTACTACTGCTTTTCAGCGTCAGGAAGTGAATATTTTGTTGTTTCTTCTTCTCCAGAATTTGATTCTACACCACCTTCATCAACTGGGGCTTTTTCTGCAGTCCCTTCTTCATCCGGTTTTGGTGCTGGGCCATAAGTAGATTTTTTTGGTTTTGCTTTTCTGCTTTTCAAGCTAGTCACTGTTAACTGTAAAGATAAATTGAGTCCCTTCATGGAATGAATCCAAATACCATTTCTAAACGCAAAACCAAAATCAAAAATGACCGGTCCTTTGTGGAAACCAAAACCCAGACCCAATTCCTGAAAATCACTGCCGCCCCAAGCATATCCAATTCGTAACGGAAATGCTTCAAATTTTGTCATTTCTAGACCTATAGACCAACGCCAACCTTTGTGAGCAAACATGGAATTTGAAAATCCTGTCCATAAGTCAGAACTTATTAAAATATCTTCCATATTGTAGGACATCCCCAATCTAAATATTGCTGGATAATCCATGGTGAATTCAGGAAGTTTTCCGTCTTTATCCAATGCGGATATAATCTGGTCTTCTGGACTATTATTGGTAAATAAATTTGCGTTGGAAAGTGTACTTGCGTTTACAGAGTCAATTGTATACACATAACGGATAGCCATACTGTCATTCAAAGCTTGACCGGCCCAAGTAAAATGAAAAAGATCATCATCGTTACCATAAATATTATCTGGGCCATCTAAAAGTCCTTTCGTCATATTTTGCTTATTCCAGGTTATAGATCCCAATGCATTTATGATGGATGCGCCAAAACGCCAGCCGTTGATATCTCTGGACGCCATTCCCAAATCCACACCAACTCCTGATCCGCCGATACCCTGCCGTATATAATAGACTCCCTGGCCATAGAGAGCATCATCTGTTGTAACTAAATTGGCATAACTGGAATCAGGATCGATTCCAAAATAAAAAAGGCCCTGGAGGTATTTTACCGTTAGGCCAAATGACACGTGTTCGAATGGGATAGCAAAACTAAAGGCATATTCTGTCACACCCATCACTTCATAGTGCATGGTCATGTCTATTTCCGGATTGTCTGCATTACCATCTAATATCAATTGCAATAATCCATAGGGTAAACGATAATTCTGTACAATGAGTGTATTGGTTGTCAGGGCCATATTCCCTGAAGAAAAGTTTAAAATTGGCAGAGGAATATGGAGATCTTGAAAAAAACTAAGCCCACCTCCTTCTTTCAACTCTTGAAGTAATGCTGATTTGTTGTCAAAATTGGGATGCCCGGGTTTTTCACCTTTTGAATAGAGAGTGTCTCCGCTAATGGCGTTTAAGTTTGCCAAAGATAAATAATTACCGACGATTCCAAAATCCAGGCCGAAAAGTTGCAGCATAAATGGCTTATCCTGCTGATAGGCTAACATGGCAGGATTGTAACCCACAGAAAATATTCCATCGGCAATTGTTGTGTAGGCACCGGCCATGGCCACGGAGCGTGGATCTCGTTTGGATTGACCAGACGCAAAGCCCATGACCAAAATCATAAGGAGAATAGTACGGCGTGCACTCATTTGTTAAACCCCTTACCACTATAACGAGTATCAGACTTTGCACCGGCAATTTTCGCAGCCCGTCCGCCGGTAACGGAAAAATACCAACCACTGATATCCTCTGTTTTATATTTACCCGTCTTTTCATTTAATGAATTCGGATCCCGAATACGGATTCTAACACTATCAGATTCTTCAGTGGGAGTCCAGG
>Ga0207991_1001960_pt1 | contig 11927 bp, 13 predicted proteins | sample ETN07SmetaG_FD_185786 | JGI IMG/M metagenome (GOLD analysis project Ga0207991, IMG submission 185786) | Marine microbial and viral communities from oxygen minimum zone, Eastern Pacific Ocean - ETNP2014F14-07SV275 (SPAdes) (version 2) | ecosystem: Environmental > Aquatic > Marine > Oceanic ... | reverse complement strand
ACCTATGGTCTGGTAATGTGTTAAGTGGGAAAAATCACCCTTATTTTATTGATACAGCCAGTTATTACGGCCATCGAGAAATCGATTTTTCACTAACTTTTATGTTTGGTGGATTTGATGATGATTTTTATAAAAGCTATAATGAAAGCTATCCATTAGACAGCGGTTTTAATACAAGAAAGCCACTCTATATGCTTTATCACTATCTAAATCATCTCAATATTTTTGGTAGAGGTTATCACGCCAATACCATGAACTGCGTTAGCCAGTTATTAGACTAGGCCTTCCAATTTACAAAATTGGTTAATAATTGTAGTCCATCATGTTGTGATTTTTCTGGGTGGAACTGCACTGCAAACATATTGTCTTTTGCGATAGCACAAGTAAAGTCAATACCGTAATCAGTTGATCCGGCAACAACAGAATGGTCGGCTTCTTTTACGTAATAACTGTGCACACTATAAAAACGTGCATTATCATCAATATTATGCCATAGTGGATGATCAATATCTTGTTTTACGTTATTCCATCCCATATGTGGGATTTTAAGTTCACTTTTATCGAATTTAACCACATTTCCTGGGATTATTGACAGTCCATCAGTGCCGCCATTTTCTTGAGAGTGATCAAATAAAAGTTGTAATCCTAAACAAATTCCTAAGAAAGGTTTTTCATGAGCGGCTTGTTTAATAACATCCACTAAACCATGTTCATTGAGTGCTTGCATACAAGCACCCATTGCGCCTTGACCAGGAAACACAACACGGTCAGCTTCGCTGATTAGTTTTGCGTTATCAGTAAGAAAGACTTGATCATTAGGTGCAACGTGTTCAATGGCTTTTTGCACTGAACGCACGTTACCCATGCCATAGTCAACAATGGCTATGGACATAATTTATAAGCTACCTTTAGTCGATGGGATGACACCAGCTTGGCGTTCATCTGGCGTGACTGCCATGCGTAACGCTCTACCGAAAGCTTTAAAGATAGTCTCAGCTTGGTGGTGAGAATTCACCCCTTTAAGGTTATCAATGTGCAAGCTAATCAAGGCGTGATTAACAAATCCTTGGAAGAATTCAGAAATTAAATCCACATCAAAGGTGCCAATCATTGCGCGTGTAAAGTTAACATTAAGTTCCAAACCAGGACGACCAGATAGATCTAACACTACACGTGACAAAGCCTCATCTAATGGCACATAAGAATGTCCATAACGAGTAAATCCTGCTTTATCTCCGACTGCTTGTGCAAATGCTTGGCCCAAAGTAATGCCGATATCTTCAACACTGTGGTGATCATCAATTTGTGTGTCGCCATCACATTTAATGTTTAAATCCATTAGACCGTGACGTGCAATTTGATCCAACATGTGGTCTAAAAAAGGCACACCGGTATCGATACTTGCCTGACCAGTGCCATACAAATTTAATTCAACATCAATGTCTGTTTCGTTAGTTTTTCTTGATACTTTAATCATCTTCTTTTAATTTTATAAATTATCTACAAGTACTCTTCAATCAAAATTTCAGCAATTTGAATGGTATTGAGTGCTGCTCCTTTGCGAATATTATCAGAAACTACCCACAAGTTGAGGCCTTTCTCATGAGATATGTCTTCACGAATACGACTGACAAACGTATCATCATGGTTAGTTGCCTCAACAAATGGTGTGGCATAACCACCATCTTCGCGCGTATCCATCACGGTAACGCCGTTTGCATTTGATAGTATTTCAGTTGCTTCAGCCGCTGTAATCTTCTTCTTGGTTTCAATATTAATGGCTTCAGAATGACCGTAAATTACCGGCACACGAACTGCTGTTGGATTAACCAAGATATTTTCATCTTCAAAAATCTTTTGCGTCTCCCACACCATTTTCATTTCTTCTTTGGTATAACCATTGTCTTGGAATACATCAATATGAGGAATCACATTAAAAGCAATTTGCTTTGGGTACACTTCAACATCAACATCAGTATCACCACCGAGTAGCTTTGTTGTTTGATCAATTAGCTCAGAAATAGCCTCTTTGCCAGAACCTGATACCGCTTGATAAGTAGCTACATTAATACGCTCAATACCTACTGCATCATAAATTGGTTTAAGTGCCACTAGCATTTGAATAGTTGAGCAATTAGGGTTGGCAATAATATTGCGTTTGGTATAGCCCGCAATTGCATGAGGATTGACTTCTGGAACCACCAAAGGAATGTCTTCATCGCGGCGGAAATGCGCCGTATTATCAATCACCACACAGCCAGCTTCTGCTGCAATAGGTGCATATTTTTCAGAAATATGACCACCTGCTGAGAATAGACCAATCTGTGCTTGAGAGAAATCAAATGTGTCTAAATCTTGCACTGTCCAGCTTTTGCCTTGACAAAGTACTTTCTTACCCGCAGAGTTAGCACTCGCTAATGGGTATAAATTATTAATTGGAAAATTACGCTGCTCTAGAATCGAAAGGATAGTTTCGCCCACAGCGCCTGTTGCACCAACAACGGCAACGTCATATGTCTTACTCATAAGTATACAAATTGAAAATTATAAAATCTGGGATATTATACTTGATTGTCAATGTCGATAAATTGATGCTTAAGATCAAATTTATCACTCAAGTGTTGGCATAATGCTTGTACGCCATAACGCTCAGTTGCATGGTGTCCTGCTGAAATAAAAGCAATGTCATTTTCTTTTGCAATGGCTGGAATCTGCTCAGACACCTCTCCAGTTAAGAAAATATCAGCATCCACATCAATTGCATGATCAATATAACTTTGCGCCCCACCTGTACACCAGGCAATACGTTTAAGTTGTTTATTGTCATCACCCAATATCAAAGGTTTACGTTGCGTAGCGGATTCGACTACTCGACCAAACTGCGCTAAGCTCATGTCAATATCGCCTTGCCATACTAAAGTATCGCCAATTGGCGTTGGGTTTTGAATAGCGAGTTTTTGTGCCAATTGAATGTTGTTACCCACTTCGGTGTGTGCATCAAGTGGCAAATGATAGGCAAATAAATTAATATTATTGGCAAGCAATTGCGCAATTCGATTGCGCTTTATGCCGGTAATTTTAGCATCTTCATTTTTCCAAAAAAATCCATGATGAACAAGCAAAGCATCCGCTTTTTCGTCAATCGCACGCTCAATCAAATCTAAATTGGCACTAACACCAGAGATGATGTTAGTAATCTCTTCACAGCCTTCAATCTGTAAACCGTTTGGACAATAATCCTTAAACTGATCTACACTTAGGTAATCATCACAATAGCTTGCTAAGTCTCGACGATTAACCATAATGATTTTTTACAATTTCGATAAATTGTGAATTTTCTTCAGCACTGCCGACAGTAACGCGCAAGCAATCAGTCAACCCTGGTGCAGCGCTTAAATTTTTAATCAACACACCTTGGGCTTTTAAGGCTTCAAATAATGCATTAGCGCCAGGCGCTCTAAACAAAATAAAGTTCGCCTGCGAAGGATAAACTGTCAATCCATCAATGGCGCTTAATGCTGCCGATAAACTAGAGCGCTCAATAAGGATTGCTTTGGCATTTTTATCAATCTCTTCTTTTTCTTGTAATAAGAAATTAGCACTCACTTGAGTTAATGTATTGATATTGTAAGGTAGTCTTAATTTGTCTAATTCACTCACCGTGTCTTTAGCGCCAATCAACAAACCTAAGCGCAAACCAGCAAAGCCAATTTTAGAAACTGTTCTGAGTAAAACTAAGTTTGGATACTTAGCAATATCCATCAAAAAGCTGTCATCTGCATAGGCGTAATAAGCTTCATCTAACACTACCATCGCCTCAGTTGAAGTGATGATTGTCTCAATAGCACCGCGATCAAACGCATTGCCAGTTGGATTGTTTGGATAGGCAATAAAAATAAGCTTAGGCTTGTGTGTTTTTATGGCTGATAACGTAGCTGACAAGTCAATCTCAAAATTATCATCTAAATTAACACCTTGATAGTTTAAGCGTGTGAACTTTGCAATCATGCCATACATGACAAAACTCGGCTCAATGCTCAAAATAGTATCGCCCGTTTCACAAGCCAGCGCTAAGAGTTGTATTAGCTCATCAGAACCATTGCCCAACAACACGCCAAAATCGGCTGGAATATCCATCAATTCACGCAGTGTTTGCCGTAATTCGTCAGCACTAGGGTTAGGGTATCGATTAAGATCAGCATCGGCTAAATAAGCCAAATACTGGCCAATCAACTCATCTGGCAGAGGGAATGGGGATTCCATTGCATCGAGTTTAATCATATCGTCAGACGCAGGAACATGATAAGCATTGATCGCTTGAATGTCGGAACGTAGCCAATTGTTAATAAAACTCATTATTTAGGTGCTTGTCGATTAGGATGATATTGCATTTTACCTATACTCTTTGCATTTAATAGGCTTTGGTAAGTGTAGTCTAATGCACGTTTACACGCAATATTCACATCAACGCCTGATGCTAATAACGCACTGATAGTACTTGATAATGTACAACCAGAGCCATGGTAATCACCGGGTAATTTAGTATAAGTAAAACGCTCTACACACTGAGCATGATGATACAAACGGTGTTCTATCTTGTCCTTTGATGTATCTGTCGTGGTGAGCAACACCCACTCACAAGGTAGAGATTCAATTGCTTGCTGCTCATCATCTATTGACGATAATGCGTTTAGTTCAGCAACATTTGGCGTTAATACTGTCACCATTGGTAGTAGTTCTTGTTTAAGGCTTTTTAGTGCTTGCCCATCTAGTAATTGCTGGTTAGTGCTAGAGCTAACAATTGGATCGAGTACGATTGTTAATGCTTCGCATGTTTTTAGCAAAGAAGCAATGGTTTGAATTTGAGACTTGGATGACAACAAACCAATTTTCACCACTGAAAAATCTACGTCTTCCTTGAGATGATTAAATTGCTCAGTAATCAATTGTGCATCAACCGTTTGTGTTGATTTAACCGATTGCGTACTTTGTACCGTGAGTGTTGTAACAATGGGTAGCGGAGTTACCCCAAATTGATTAATGCTTTCAATGTCAGCACTAATCCCCGCCCCGCCACAAGGATCAAGACCCGAAAAAACTAAAACAGAGTCTAGCACGCTGAGCTACTGAGATTCTTTTTGAATCAAGTAATCCAATACCTTGAATAATCGTTTTTCACCACCTGCGTGTTTTGTATCGACCCAGTATTTACCATTCACTACAAAGGTAGGCACGCCACTGGTTTTATATTTAACCGTATTAAGCTTTGACTTATTAACTTTAATACGTACTGAAAATGACTTAAACGCATTGCTAGCCTTGGCTTTATCTACGCCATTATTAACCAACCAATTAATAAAGTCTTCATTATCAATAAGTGGGGTTTTGTATAAGTGGATGGCATCGAACAATGCACCATGAAGTCTATCCACTTCGCCTAACTGTTCAAGTACATAATAAAAAATAGCGCCATTGACCCAGCGATCAGAAAATACAGCCGGTTGTCGAATGAATGTCGCCGATTCAGGGAGTTTTTTTAACCAACCTTCAACCAAAGGCTCAACGTTATAACAATGCGGACAGTAATACCAAAACAACTCTCGCACCTCAACCTTATCACCCGTTACCGTTTTAACTGGCTTGTCTAATACGACATAATCTTGATTAGCGGTAAAGTTAGCTAATGTAACACTGGTATAAAGAGAGATAAAACAAACAATAACAAAAGAAAGGATTTTTTTCATGATTTTCTCACCATTATTGAAGAACTTGATTGATATTATACTGCGTTAAGCCGTACTCATTACGAGATTGAAAACTTTCCCATAACGCTTGATAAGTTTGTTGCTCAACTGGATGAATTAGTTTAGCACTCAACTCAGCCAATGGCGCTAAAACAAAGGCATATTTAAGAATATCATCTCTGGGTAAATTAGCTTTTTGATCAATCACATCATCATACAATACCAAATCCAAATCAATTTTTCTAGAAGAGAACTTTGGCTGAGTACGATCTCTACCCTGGGCTTGTTCAATATCACGTAATGCTTTAGCTGTTTCCTTAACGGGTAAATCAGTGCTAGCGTTCACACCCACATTGTAAAAGTCATCGCCCTCAAACCCTTCCGCGGGGCTTTGGTAAATCGATGAAATATTAATATCCGAAAAGATAGGTCTTAACGCCTCAATTGCAGCAGAAATATTCTGTCGGCGATTTTGATTAGAGCCAATGTTAATGTGGATATTAGCCATTACTTGATCTTTCAATAATAACGCCAACACCTTGTGCACCAGTGACCGCTTCACCTTTATTCAGCGTTAGTTTGACCTTTTCAACACCAAATTCATTAATAATAATTTGAGTGATTTTTTCGGCCAAGGTTTCTACTAATTGAAATTCACTGGTCTGGACAAAATCAATCAGTCGTTTTGACACCGCCTTATAATCCAAAGTTTGGTCAATATGGTCTGTTTCACTCGCCGCTTTGATATCAGCTGACATTTCAATATCGAGTACGATATCTTGTCGAATCTGCCTTTCCCAATCGTAAATACCGATCACTGTATCAATTTTTAAACCTTGTATAAATACTATATCCATGCTTAAATTAAAAGTTGAAAATTCAAAGTTGAAATTATATGTTACCAACACTCATTATTTGCGCTTATCTCATTGGATCTATTTCAGCAGCAATCATCGTTTGTAAAATTTTAAACTTGCCCGACCCCAGAACACAAGGATCTAACAATCCAGGCGCTACCAATGTGTTGCGGATTGGCGGAAAGAAAGCAGCGGCTGTTGTACTCGTTGCCGACGGCCTTAAAGGCGCTATCCCTGTATTTATCGCACATTTTTTAGGTTTAGAATTGTTTGAGCTGACGCTTGTTGCCCTGGCGGCATTCTTAGGTCATGTTTATCCAATCTTTTTTGGCTTTAAAGGCGGTAAAGGCGTGGCAACGTTTATTGGCGCTTTGCTGGCACTTAATTATTTAGTCGGATTGAGTTTTGCAGTGACTTGGCTGTTTGTTGCCAAAGTATTAAAAATATCTTCACTTTCAGCACTCATTGCGACTTTATTAACCCCTGTTTATTTTTATTTAATCACTGACAATCTTGATGCTACTTACGTGATTGGTGTGATTTGTATCTGGATTTTCTTCACCCATAGAAGTAATATTCAAAGAATATTATCGGGCGAAGAAGGGTCAATCAAGTCTTAATATTAACGCCTTTCTTTAGTAAGTAAAAAGACACTATTGCTAATATGGCAATCATAATTAATAGTACACTTACCGACGTCCAAAAGTCAGATGTACTTACCCCTAAAAATCCCAATCTAAAACTGTCTACCATATAGTAAATCGGGTTAAATTTAGAAACATCTTGCCAAAACTGCGGCAAGATATCAATACTATAAAACATGCCGCCAAGATAAGTCATTGGCATCAAAATAAAGGTGGGAACAATAGTGACGTCGTCAAATGATTTTGCATATATTGCGTTAATAAATCCTGCCAAAGAAAATAAAATAGCGGTCAATAAAAAAGTAACGAATGTTATCCCTACATCGTTAATTTCAAACTCCACAAAAAAAGATGTCGTAATCAGCACACAGCAACCGACAACAAATCCACGCACTACACCGCCTGAAGTATAGCCAAGAAGAATTATCCAATACGGCACTGGAGATACCAACAGCTCCTCAATGCTATGATTAAATTTTGATAAGAAGAATGACATCACCGTATTACTATAAGAGTTAGTTATAACCGTCATTAAGATGATGCCTGGAATAATATAATGCAGGTAATCAATGCCCTGCATCTGCCCAATACGCTCCCCCATTAACCCGCCAAAGATCAATAGATACAATGTTGTTGTAATAATCGGTGGGAAGATGGTCTGCACCCAAATACGAGAAAATCTCAAAACATCTCTAATAACAATAGTTTTGTAAGCAATCCACATATCAGTCGTCCTTTGCAGTTAAACACAAGAATAACGTCTCTAGACGATTCTGAGTGCTACGAACATGATCAACACTCACGCCTTGGTTAGATAGATTTTGTAATACATCGGTTATATTGGTATCGGATTCAAGCACCACTTGTAAAGAATGATTATCCAATCGCTCACAAGTAAATTTCTCCTGTGCAATATTTTTTGGCAACACGCTTGAACTTTCCAAAATCAACACTTGGTGTGAAACCTTGGCCAGCAGTTTTTTCATGCTAGTTTGTTCAACCACCTTGCCTTCATTCAAAATAGCAATGTTACGACACAAGGATTCCGCCTCTTCCAAATAATGCGTGGTGAGAATAATGGTCATGCCCTCACTATTGAGCTCTTTAAGATACGCCCACATAGAGCGACGAATCTCAACATCAACACCCGCAGTAGGTTCATCTAAAATCAGAATCTTGGGTTTGTGAATGAGCGCCCTAGCTAGCATCAAACGACGCTTCATACCGCCGGATAAAGACTTAGCTTGATCCAAACGTTTATCCCAAAGCTCCATTTTCTTCAATAATATATCGGATTGAGCCTTAGCCATTGATTTATTAATGCCATGAAAACCTGCTTGATTAATCAAAATCTCTTCAACCGGTTCGAAAGGATTAAAATTGAACTCTTGAGGCATTAAACCAATTAGTCTTTTAACTTCATTTTCATGCGTATCTTGATCTAATCCCAATATCTTAACATTACCATGGGTTTTGTGAAGTAAGCCACAGATAATACCAATGGCTGTGGTTTTGCCTGCACCATTACTACCTAAAAGCGCAAAAAAATCGCCTTGTTCAACTTGTAAATCAATACCCTTGAGTGCGTGCAGTTGGTTTGCGTAAGTTTTTTGTAGGTCTTTGATTGACAATGCCACTTGCATAGAATTTTAGTACCTTAAATAATCAAATGAAATTTCAGCTTTTTATCATACAGTCTGGCCATGCAAAACATTTTAACATTTATCCCCTTTTATCAACTATTTTTGCGATAATTATCATCTTTAAAATTGCATTAATATACTAACCATGTCAAGCATTAAAAACATTGAACTTCCCGATATTGGTGATTTTGACGAAGTTGAAGTTATTGAGATTTTAGTATCTGTTGGCGACACAATCGCTGCAGATGACAGCATAATAACTCTAGAAAGTGACAAAGCTTCAATGGAAATTCCCTCACCATCTGCAGGTACAGTCACTCAAATCAACATCAATATTGGTGACAAAATCAAGCAAGGTGATTCACTAATCAGCCTAGAAAGTGCACAAGAATCTGAAGAAAGTACAATTGATGAAGAAGAATCTAGTGAACCGGCAGAAGGAACAAGCACAAAAATAGTGCCGGTGGTGGTGCCCGATATTGGTGATTTTGACGAAGTTGAAGTGATTGAAATCTTGGTATCTGTTGGCGATGAACTAAACGAAGAGGATTCGATTATCACCCTTGAGAGTGATAAGGCTTCAATGGAGATTCCAACACCAATTGCAGGTACTGTTAATAGCATTAATATTAGTTTGGGTGACAAACTAAACTTAGGTGATTTAATTCTTGAAATGCAAAGTAGTGGTACGACTCAGGCTGAGGCGGTTGCACAAGAAGCGCCTAGCGCACCAGCTCCTACCAAGCCAGCTGTAGCAGTAGCACCTGCACCAAAAGCAAATATCAGTGAAACTGTTTCTAATGTGCCGGCGGGTGATTCCCATGCTTCACCTTCAATTCGAAAATTAGCTAGAGAGTTAGGCGTTGACTTATCCAAGGTCTCTGGTACTGGACAAAAAGGCCGTGTTTTAGACACAGACCTTAAAGGTTACGTTAAACAGATCGTTACTTCGGGCGGTACAGGCAGTGCAATTCCTAAAGTACCGGTGATTGATTTTTCTAAATTTGGCGAAACTGAACTTCAGCCGCTATCAAGGATCAACAAACTTTCAGGTAAGCATCTAAGCGCTTGTTGGCTCAATATTCCACATGTCACTCAATTTGATGAAGTTAATATTGATCAAATGGAAACTTTCAGACAAGAACAAAAGGCCAAAGGGGTGAAATTAACACCGCTGGTCTTTATCATGAAAGCTGTGATTCAAGCCTTAAAGCAACACTCGCGCTTTAATTCTGCTTTAGATGAATCGGGTGAAAACCTAATCATTAAGAAATACTTTAATTTGGGTATTGCCATGGATACACCAAATGGCTTAGTAGTTCCGGTGATTCGCGATGTTGACCAAAAATCACTCAGTGACTTAGCTACCGAACTGGCTGAGACTTCTGCTAAAGCTCGTGATGGCAAACTCAAACCTGGTGATATGCAAGGTGCCGGCTTTACTATTTCAAGTTTAGGTGGTATTGGTGGTACGCAATTCACCCCAATTGTAAATGCGCCAGAAGTGGCGATTTTGGGTGTATCACGCTCACAAACCAAACCAATTTGGGATGGCAAAAATTTTGTACCAACCTTAATGTTACCATTGGCTTTATCTTATGACCATCGCGTCATTGATGGTGCACAAGGTGGTCGCTTCATGGCAGATTTGAATTCAATCTTGCAAGATATTAGAGAGATCCTTTTATGATTAAGACGCAAGTTGTTGTTATTGGTTCTGGCCCTGGCGGTTACACTGCTGCTTTTCGCGCCGCTGATTTAGGCAAAAAAGTGGTGCTGATTGAGCGCTATGAAAACTTAGGTGGTGTTTGTTTAAATGTTGGCTGTATTCCTTCAAAAGCACTACTTCATACTGCACAAGTGATTAACGAAGCTGCAGGAGCTTCACACCTTGGTATTACTTTTGGTGAGACTACAATTGACATTGATGGTGTACGTGCCAATAAAGAAGACATTGTCAGTAAACTGACTGGTGGCATCAAGGCCTTGGCCAAGGCTAGAAAAGTGCAAGTGATTACGGGTTACGGTAAATTTATTTCAGCCAACCAAATCGCCATTGATGATTCAGACGAGGTGATTGAGTTTGAACATTGTATTATTGCAGCCGGTTCACGTGTTACCAAAATTCCAGCCTTCCCGTTTGATGATCCGCGTGTCATGGACTCTACCGATGCACTCGAGTTAGACAATGTGCCTGAACGTTTACTAATTGTTGGTGGTGGTATTATCGGCCTAGAAATGGCAACCGTTTACAATGCGTTAGGTAGTGAAATTACCGTAGTCGAATTAGCTGATCAGTTAATTGCCAGCGCTGATAAAGATGTAGTTACCCCACTGGCTAGGCGTATCAAAAAACAATATAAGGAAATTTATCTTAATACCAAAGTAACCAAAATGGAAGCAACTGATGCCGGCATTAAAGTTAACTTCGAAGGTAAAAAAGCACCAGAAACAGATACCTTTGACAAAGTATTAGTTTCAATTGGTCGTTCTCCAAATGGAGAGTTAATTGATGCTGACAAAGCCGGTGTTAATGTAAATGAGTGGGGTTTTATCCCAACAGACAAACAAATGCGCACTAATATTAATCATATTTTTGCAATTGGTGACATTGTGTGTCAGCCGATGTTAGCGCACAAGGCAGTACATGAAGCCAAAGTAGCCGCTGAAGTTATCTGTGGACACAAATCTGGCTTTGATGCACTTACTATCCCATCCGTAGCTTATACAGATCCTGAAGTTGCTTGGACAGGTAAAACCGAAAGAGAACTTAAAGAGCAAGGTATTGCCTATGAAAAAGGCGTATTCCCTTGGGCTGCCTCGGGTCGAAGCTTGAGTATTGGACGTAGCGAAGGTATGTCTAAAGCTTTATTTGAAGCCAAAACAGGTCGCATACTGGGCATGGGTATTTGCGGCACTAATGCTGGCGAGTTAATCGCAGAAGCAACGCTTGCGATTGAAATGGGCTGTGATATGAGTGACATTGCACTCACCATTCACGCACACCCAACCCTTTCTGAAACAACTGCTTTTGCCACT
>Ga0207991_1001948_pt1 | contig 12016 bp, 11 predicted proteins | sample ETN07SmetaG_FD_185786 | JGI IMG/M metagenome (GOLD analysis project Ga0207991, IMG submission 185786) | Marine microbial and viral communities from oxygen minimum zone, Eastern Pacific Ocean - ETNP2014F14-07SV275 (SPAdes) (version 2) | ecosystem: Environmental > Aquatic > Marine > Oceanic ... | reverse complement strand
TTTCTAGTGGTTCAGGAGCAGATTCTGCCACTATAAATAAGTTGCTCAAGCAATTTAAAATGATGACTAATATGATGAAAAAAATGTCTAAGGGTGACCCAAAAGGTGGGATACCTCCAGAAATTTTTAACCAACTCAAATAAAAGAAAGGAAAACAAAATGTCTAAATTTATGAACGTTGTTAGAAGTAAAGTTAAGGAAGGTAAAAAAGATGAGCAATCAATCGCAAAAGCAAGAGATAAAATGATTGCAGGATTAGATACTGTTAGACCTTTGCTTGAAGAAATTTCACCAGAATTAGGTGTCACGGATCCAGTTGCTGGTCCCGTAATAATGGAGGACAAATAATATGCTTAAGATAAGATTATCAATGGGTGGTGCCAAAAAAAGGCCAGTTTATAAAATTGTAGTTGCGGACAGCAGATTTCCAAGAGATGGAAGATTTATTGAGAAAGTAGGTTTTTTTAATCCACTTTTGCCAAAAACAAAAAAAGAAAGAGTTAATTTGGAAGTGGAAAGAATAAAACATTGGATTAGTAAAGGTGCTAAACCAACATTAAGGGTTTCTAGAATACTAGGAGAGGCAGAAGTTTATCCAATGCCTCTTAAAGGAAACAATCCACTTAAAGCAATTCCAAAAAAAGATAGAAAAAAAGAAAAAACAGAAGGCGAAAAACCAGCGGCTGAAGCATCAAAAGCAGAACGAAAGAAAGAAGAGCCTAAGAAAGAAGCTCCAAAAGCAGCTGCGCCAAAAGCAGAACCACAGAAAGAAGAACCGAAGAAAGAATAAATGTGGACAGCAAGAGTATTTACTTTATATCCTGAATTATTTCCGGGACCATTAGGTGTTGGGTTATATAAAAAGGCAATGGATAAAAAAATATGGTCATTAGAAGTAGTGAACATCAGGGATTATGCTACAGATAAACACAAGACTGTAGACGATACTCCTTTTGGAGGGGGAACAGGGATGTTAATGAGAGCGGATGTTATAGCCAACTCTTTAGATAAAAATATTTCTAATAAGGATGAACCAATTATTTATTTATCTCCAAAGGGAAAAAAATTTGATCAAATTTTTGCAAAGAAAATATTGGATAAAAATATAAATATTGTATGTGGTCATTTTGAAGGAGTTGATCAAAGATTATTGGAAACGAGAAATATAGAAGAAGTTAGTGTTGGAGATTTTGTTTTGTCAGGTGGTGAAATAGGCGCTTTTGTAGTAATCGATACAATCGTCAGACTAATCCCAGGTGTACTTGGAAATGCTAATTCATTAGCTGAAGAAACCTTTGAAAGATATTTATTAGAATATCCCCAGTATACAAAACCTCAAAAATGGGACAAAAAAGATGTTCCAGATGTATTATTAACTGGAGATCATGTTAAAATAAAGGACTGGCGTTTATCTCAATCCAAGGATATAACACGACGCCGACGTGCCGATTTGTGGGAAAAATATAAAAAAAATAAATGAAAAATATAGAAGAAATAAATAAAGAAAGTGTTAAAAAAATTCTAACAACAAAAAAAATTCCTGAATTTTTTGCAGGTGATACAATTAAGGTTGGGGTCAGGATTGCTGAAGGAAAAAGAGAAAGAATTCAGTATTTCGAGGGTGTTTGTATTGCAAAAAAAAATAGAAGTATAAATTCATCATTTACAGTTCGTAAAATTTCATTTGGTGAAGGTGTTGAAAGAACATTTGCATTATATAGTTCAATTATTGGTTCTATTAAAGTCATAAGATCGGGTCAAGTTAGAAGAGCAAAGTTATATTATTTAAGAGATAGAAAAGGTAAATCAGCAAGGATTTCTGAAAAAATTAAGAAAAAAGTTGGTATAGACATTTCAGCACAGACAGTTGAAAATAAAATTGTTAAAGAAGAGCCTAAAAAAGAAGCTTCTAAAGCAACGGCACCAAAGGCCGAGCCCAAAAAAGCAGAACTTAAAAAAGAGAAATTAAAAACAGAGAAAAAATAATTTTTTTCTATAATGCCCCAAACTCTCTACGACAAAATTTGGAAAGAACATATAGTTCATCAGCAAGATGATGGAACAACTTTATTATATGTTGATAGACATCTTATTCATGAAGTAACCAGCCCCCAGGCATTTGAGGGTTTAAGATTGTCAAAAAGAAGAGTAAGAAAACCGGATCTTACTTTAGCTGTAGCGGATCATAACGTACCCACAACTGATCGATCAAAAGGTATTGACGATCAAGAGTCGAAAATTCAAGTAGAAACACTTGAAAAAAATTGCAAGGAATTTGGTATAGAACTTTTTGATATGAACGATAAAAGACAGGGAATTGTCCATATTATTGGTCCTGAACAAGGATTTACACAGCCAGGTACAGTAATTGTTTGTGGTGACAGCCATACCGCAACACATGGAGCTTTTGGCGCATTAGCTTTTGGTATTGGCACCTCTGAAGTTGAGCACGTTTTGGCTACTCAAACTCTGATTCAAAAAAAATCAAAAAATTTACGAATAAATGTGATTGGTAAGTTGCCAACTGGAGTTACATCAAAAGATGTTATTTTACAAACCATAGGCAAGATAGGAACTGCTGGTGGAACTGGAATGGTCATTGAGTATGCGGGGTCAGTAATTGAAAATCTAAATATTGAGCAACGTATGACGATTTGTAACATGTCGATAGAGGCAGGTGCTCGAGCAGGTCTAATTGCTCCCGATGAAAAAACTATTCAATATTTAAAGGATAAACCAATGTCTCCCAAAAAAACAAGCTGGGAAAAAGCTGTAGAATATTGGTCTAAACTTAAATCTGATCCTGAAGCTAAATTTGATCGAGAAGTAAAAATAAAAGGAGAAGATATTAATCCAATGGTAACTTGGGGAACCTCTCCACAAGATGTTGTTCCAATTACTGGTCAAGTTCCCGATCCAGAAAAAGAAAAAGATGAAGACAAAAAAATATCTATGAAAAGATCTTTGAATTATATGGGACTTAATCCGAATACAAAAATAACCGATATTAAAGTTAATAGAATTTTTATTGGAAGCTGCACTAATGGAAGAATAGGTGATTTAAGAGATGCAGCCAAAATTATAAAAGGAAGAAAAGTGGCTCAACATGTTAGTGCTATGGTGGTTCCAGGATCAGGCCTTGTTAAACAACAGGCGGAAGAAGAAGGAATAGATAAAGTATTTAAAGATGCAGGATTTGATTGGAGAGAACCAGGTTGTTCCATGTGTTTGGCTATGAATGCTGACAAACTTAATCCACAAGAAAGATGCGCTTCTACATCAAATAGAAATTTTGAAGGTCGTCAAGGTCGTGGAGGAAGAACTCATTTAGTGAGTCCAGCCATGGCCGTTGCCGCCGCAATTGACGGTCATTTAACTGATGTAAGAAAGTTTCAGAATTAATATGAAAAAATTTAATATTCTAAAAGGAGTACCTGCAAATTTACCAATGATGAACGTTGATACCGATATGATTATTCCAAAACAATTTTTAAAAACCATAAAAAGAACCGGTCTTGGAAAAGGTTTATTTTTTGAAATGCGTTACGACGAGAATAGTAAAAAAATAGAAAAATTTGTGTTAAATAAAAAACCCTATAACAATTCACCAATTTTATTAGTTGGTAAAAATTTTGGATGTGGCTCTTCAAGAGAACATGCTCCTTGGGCATTGTTAGATTTTGGAATCAGATGCGTGATAGGCGCAAGTTTTGCAGATATTTTTTATAATAATTGTTTTAAAAATGGTATGTTGCCAATCATTTTAGGCGAAAAACAAATTGAAGAACTTATTCAATATTCAGAAAGAAAAGAAAACATAGAAATAAATCTTACGGAACAAGAAATTATATTTGGAAATAAAAGAATTAAATTTGAAATCGATCCATTTAAAAAAAAATGTTTATTGGGTGGTCTAGATGATATTGCACTATCTTTAGAAAAATCAGAAAAAATATCTTCTTATGAAAATGAACTTAAGAAAAATAAACCTTGGTTAAATTAAAATGAGTAAAGTTAAAAAAAGAAAAATTTTATTATTACCAGGCGATGGAGTTGGACCTGAGGTTGTAGCAGAGGTCAAAAAAATTATTGAGTGGTTTAATGAAAAAAAATCTTTAGATTTTGAAACTGAAGAGTGTTTAGTAGGTGGTGCGTCATACGAAAAACATAAAAAACCAATTACAGATGAAGTTTTTTATAAAGCTCTGGAATCAGAGACTGTAATTTTAGGAGCAGTTGGCGGTCCAAAATGGGATAATTTAGAATTTTCAAAAAGACCGGAAAGAGGACTTTTAAAATTAAGAAAAGAGCTAAAGTTGTTTGCCAATCTTAGGCCAGCAATTTGTTTTGATCAGTTAATTGATGCGTCTAGTTTAAAACCTGAAATTGTATCAGGGCTAGACATAATGATTGTTAGGGAACTAACGGGGGGTATATATTTTGGAGAACCTAGGGGAATTAAACCTATAGAAAATGGCGAACGTAAAGGTATTAATACTCACACGTATACGAGTAGTGAAATAATTAGAGTTGCTAAAGTTGCTTTTGAACTTGCTCAAAAAAGAAACAAAAAAGTTACGTCTTGTGACAAATCAAATGTTATGGAAGCCGGTATTCTTTGGAGAGAAGAAGTTCAAAAAGTAAAAGACGAAGAATATCCAGATGTAGAATTGAGTCATATGCTTGCAGATAATTGTGCTATGCAACTTTTAAGAAATCCAAAGCAATTCGATGTTATCGTAACAGATAATTTATTTGGAGACATATTATCTGATGAGGCGGCTATGTTAACCGGATCGATAGGGTTACTGCCATCAGCATCTTTAGGTGCAAAAGATAAGAATGGTAAAATAAGATCTATGTATGAGCCTGTGCATGGTTCAGCTCCCGATATTGCCGGCACGGGAAAAGCAAATCCCATTGCAACCATTCTTAGTTTTTCAATGGCCCTCAGATATACTTTAGATTTGGATAAAGAAGCAGATAATTTAGATCAAGCAGTTCAAAAAGTTCTTGATGATGGCTTAAGAACCAAAGATATTTTATCTAAAGGTAAAAAAGAAGTCTCCACCTCGCAAATGGGAGATGCAATAATTTCAAAACTTAAATAATATCCTATCCAATGAATATTAAAAATGTGGTTGTCATTGGCTCCGGAACTATGGGAAGTGGCATTGCAGCACAATTATGCAATGCAGATATTCCTGTAACATTGTTAGATTTAACAACAGAAATTTCTCAAAAAGCAAAAAAAAAAATTTTTGAATCTAGACCTCCTTTATTAATTGATAAAAGCAAAATTGATAATATTGGAGTAGGCAATATACAAGAAAATTTTGATATCATTAAAAAAGCTGATTGGATAGTCGAAGCAGTAGTGGAAAGAATAGATATCAAGCATAATCTTTATGAAAAAATATTAAAAGCAAGAAAAAAAGACTCAATAATTTCATCAAACACATCAACCATTCCCTTAAGTATTTTATCAGCAAAAATGTCAAATGAAGATAAAAAAGACTTTTGTATTACTCACTTTTTTAACCCCGTTAGATATATGGATTTATTAGAAATAGTTAGTGAAAATATTAACGATATAAAAAAAATAAATTTTTTAAAAAATTTTTGTGAAAACAGTCTAGGTAAAGGTGTAATTGTTTGTAAAGACACTCCTGGTTTTTTAGGAAACAGGGTTGGAGTGTACGCTATGCAGGTTGCGATGACAGAAGCTATAAAAATGAAATTGAGCATAGAAGAAGCAGATGCAGTTTTTGGAAGACCTATGGGTATACCTAAAACAGGTGTTTTTGGATTATACGATTTAATCGGTATTGATCTAATGGCAGATGTTTTAAAAAGTTTTCTAAAAGAATTGCCAGCTTCAGACGTATTTCACGAGGTAGCTAAGGAAATTCTATTAATAAAAAATTTAGTAGAAAATGGTTATACTGGCAGAAAAGGCAAAGGCGGATTTTATAGAATAAATAAACAAGATGGAAAAAAGGTATTAGAGGCAATTAATTTAACTACCAGAGAATATTCTCCATCTAAAAAAATTAACCTTAATATTGATGAAAAAGTTAATTTAAATGAACTTGTTTCAAGAAATGATAAATATGGAAAATATGCCTGGTTAGTAATTTCAAAAATTATTCTTTATGCTTCTTCTTTAATTCCCAGTGTAACAAAAGATTATAACAATATTGATGAAGCAATGAGGCTTGGTTTTAATTGGATAAAGGGTCCGTTCGAAATGCTCGAAGAACTTGGAGTGAAATTCTTTGTAGAAAAAGATGTACACTTAAAAACAAATGAATTTATAAAAAAACTTTACGATCAAAAAACTGATACTTTTTATGGAGCAAGACAAATCTACACAAATTTAGAAACATTAGGGAAAGTAAAACAATTAGCAAAAATTAAAAAAGATAATAAATCAGCTATTACTTACGAACATAAAAATTGTAAAATCGTGGAATTTAATACTAAGGCTAATACTTTAGATTATGATTCCATGGGTGCTTTAAGAGCAGCCTCCGATCAAAACTTGATAATTATTAATGAGAGTATGCAATTTTCAGCGGGAGTTAATTTAAATTATATTATGGACTTTGTGAAAGAAAAAAATTGGAAAGGTATTGAAAAGTTTCTTCATTATTTTCAAATGACCTGCAAGCAACTAAAATATTCTGATAATTTGGTTATTGCTGCGCCATCAGGATTAACTTTAGGAGGCGGTGAAGAAGTTTGTATTCAAAGTGATTATGTAGTTGCTCACTCTAATATTGTGATGGGCTTGGTAGAGACTCTTGTGGGATTAATGCCTTCTGGAGGTGGAACCAAAGAATTGTTATGGAGATGGCTACAAACACAGGAAGCTAAAAAAGATCCTGACTTCGCTCCACAAAAAGTATTTAATATTATTGGTTACGGGAAGACGGCTAGTTCACCCGTTGAAGCTGTACCATTTAAGTTTTTATTAGAAAAAGATAAAAGTGTTATGAACAGAAACAAGCTACTTTCAGTTTCTCAAGATTTAATTAACGAAAAAAAGAATGGATATAAACCACCAAAAAAACCAACTTTTAAGTTATCAGGAGGTCAAGTAAAAGATAAAATGTTCCAAACTCTTGAAAATCTTTTCAAAGAAAAGAAAATTTTGGAGCATGGAATGGAAGTTGGAAAAAAATTAGCTTTTGTATTAAGTGGAGGTAGTACAAGCCTTGATAAAGAATTATCCGAAGATGATATGTATGCTTTAGAAAGAGAAGCTTTTATTAGTTTAATTCAAATGGAAAAAACTCAAGCTAGAATTAAACACACACTTTCAACTGGAAAACCCTTAGTAAATTAAATGGCTACTTATACTGCTCCAATAGATGATATGATGTTTCTCTTCGAGAAGCTAAGAGATAATCCTTATTACAATGAACTTGAAAAATACAAGGAAGTTAATCCTGATCTTGCAAAAGATATTTTAGAACAAGCTGCAAAAATAACTGAAAATCTTATATTACCCTTAGCTAAAGCTGGAGACGAGACACCAGTTACTTTCGAAAATGGAGTAGTAAGAACTTCACCAGGCTATAAAGAGGCTTACAAAAAATTTATTGAAGACGGCTGGGTTTCTCTATCTTGTGATCCAGAGTACGGAGGTCAAGGAATGCCAAAAACTATCAGTGCATTTTTTGAAGAAATGTTATCTTCAGCTAGCCTTTCCTTTAAATTGTATAGTGAGTTAAGTATAGGTGCTTATAATTGCATACTTCAACATGGTACGGATTCTGTAAAGAAAAAATTTCTTCCTAATATTGTTAAAGGTACTTGGAGCGGAACTATGTGTTTAACAGAACCAGTTTGTGGAACAGATTTGGGATTATTAAAGACAAAAGCTGTGGAGCAGTCAAACGGTACTTATAAATTAACTGGTCAAAAAATATTCATAACTTCAGGAGATCATGATCTTACGGACAATATTATACACTTGGTTCTTGCAAGAACTCCTGACGCACCTTCAGGAACAAAAGGAATTAGTTTATTTTTAGTGCCAAAAATTCAAGTTAAGGAAGATGGATCTTTAGGTCCAAGAAATGGTGTTTCAACTGGCTCTATTGAAAGCAAAATGGGAATTAAAGGATCTGCTACCTGTGCTTTAAATTTTGATGGCGCCGTTGGACATATCATTGGACCCAAAAATAAAGGACTGAGCTCAATGTTCACTATGATGAATTTAGAAAGAATTGTTGTAGGCATTCAAGGCTTAGGAATATCTGAAATCGCCTATCAGAATGCTTTAAATTATTCGAAAGAGAGAAAACAGGGAAAATCTAATAATAGAAAAACACAAAATGGAGCAGATTTAATTATTGATCATGCAGATATTAGAAGATCACTATTAAATATGAAATCAATTATCGAAGGTGAAAGAGCTTTAAGTTTTTGGTTAGCTCAACAAACTGAAGTTAGTTTGCATCACAAAGACAATAAAATCAAAGAAGAAGCTTTAGACTTAGTATCTTTAATGACCCCTGTTGTTAAATCATTATTTACGGATATGGGTATGGAAATTACTAGTGATGCCATGCAAATTTTCGGAGGATATGGTTATACAAAAGACCAAGGGATCGAACAGCTATATCGGGATAATAGAATTACACCAATATATGAAGGAACTAATTCTGTGCAATCAATAGATTTAGTTTTTAGAAAACTTTTTAATAAAGATAGGAATATTATTGGTCGATACATTAAATTTATTGAGAAAGAAATTAAAAAAAGTAAAAAACAAGCAAAAATAAAACTATTCGCCAAAAAGCTAGATGATTATTTAAAAATAACAGTAAACTTTACAAATTGGATTAAGAAAAATATGAAAAGTTCCAAAGATGACGTAAGTGCCGCATGTAATGATTACCTTAAAGTTTTAGGTTTAATAGCTTTAGCCTACTCTTGGTTAAAGGTGTTAGATGTTAGTTATAAAGAAATTAGTAAAAATAAAAAGTTTTTTGAAGACAAAATTGAAACTGCAAGTTTTTTCTTTAATCGTGTATTACCTAGAATAGATTCCCATTATAAATCTGCAACCTCTGGAAGTAAGTACATAATGGATTTTAAATTTAGTTAAACTGATTTAATTATTACCCCATTGTAAATGGGTCTGACATAGGTTTTTCCGAGGTATTAAACCAAGTAGTTTTAATTCTAGTATAATCTTTTATTGATTCAATGCCTGCCTCGTTGCCATATCCGCTATCTTTCATTCCACCAAAAGGTGCTGAAGGTGATATTAATCGATAAGTATTTACAAACGTGATTCCGGCACGTATTGCTTTTGAAACTCTTAAACCTCTACCCAAATCTTTTGTGTAAACACCGGAAGATAAACCATATTGGTTATCATTCATTTTATTAATTACTTCTTCTTCTGTTTCAAATTTCATTACTGACAACACTGGGCCAAATAGTTCATTTTCAGCTGTCGGAAGGTTATGATTTTTACATTCCATTATGGTTGCCGGGAAGTAGTAACCTTTGTTAGATAGCGTATGCCTTTTTCCCCCACATTTTATTTTTCCACCTTGATCAACTGTAAGTTTGATATTTTTTTCTATTATTTCTAATTGTTTTAAACTACTAAGAGGGCCCATTTGAGTATCGGAATCCATTGGGTTACCCAATTTTATTTTTTTTGCACGATTAACTAATTTATCTAAAAAATTATCATAAATACTTTTTTGTAAATATAATCTAGATCCGGCTATGCAGCTTTGGCCGCTAGCGCCAAAAATACCTGCGATTATTCCATTTAATGCATTTTCTTGATCAGCATCATCAAATACAGCTACAGGACTTTTTCCACCCAATTCTAAACTTACTTGAGATAAGTTTTCTGCAGAATTTCTAATTATATGTCTTGCTGTTTCCGCCCCACCAGTAAAAGCAATTCTCTCAACAAGTTTATGTGTGGTTAATGCTTTTCCACAAGGATCACCAAAGCCAGTAACAACATTTACAACTCCTTTAGGCAATCCAGTTTTTTCTATTAATTTTACAAATTCAAACATTGTTGCAGGTGCCAATTCAGAAGATTTAATTACAACAGTATTTCCCATTGCAAGCGCCGGAGCAAGTTTAACTGCTGTTAACAACATTTGTGAGTTCCATGGAATAATTGCGGCAATAACGCCAATTGGTTCTCTAGTTGTGATGGCATGCATGTTTGGTTTATCAATTGGCAAAACAGTTCCTTCTACCTTATCTGCTAAACCAGCAAAATAATCATAATATTCTGCAATATAATTTGCTTGTGTTTTTGTTTCTCTAAAAAGTTTTCCAGTGTCAATGGTTTCAATTTTTCCTAACATTTCTGCATTTTCTCTTAATTGGTTTGCAATAGCTTTTAAGTAATTAGCTCTTTCTCTGGGTAACAACTTTGGCCATTTACCTTCAAAAGCTTTTTGTGCAGCGTGAACCGCCTTATCTACATCTTTTGCACTAGCTTCGGGAACAATAGCCCATGATTCATTATTTTCTGGGTTTAAAGTTTCAAAAGTTTTTTTATTTTCTGCATCAACCCACTCTCCATTGATACACATTTTATATTCTTTAAGTTTAGGCATTATTCCTATCGATAAAATTTTTAAAAATTATATTAACATCATCTGCACATTCTACACCACAAAGATGTTTTCCTTTTTTGATTTCCACAAATTTACTATCTCGAATTAATTTACTTAAATTTCTAGCCATTTCAGGCGTTGATCCTACGTCGTTTTCTCCGGTGGTTACAAGAGTATTAACGTTAATTTTTTTAATCAAGTTGTCATCATCCTGATAATTAACAAAAAGCTCGTATGATTTTAAAAAATTTTTATGGTCATTACTTTCTAAACCTAAATATATTTTTTTATAAATTTCTAGATTTTTTTTAATAAAACTTTGTGTAAACCATCTTCTTAAAGCCGTATGTCTTGAGGCGGGTTTATTCATTTTAGCTACGTGAAATCTATTAAGAACCACTCTTTTCTGCTCTTCAGTTCTTTTGTATATTGATCCATGAATTATTAATGAACATAGTCTTTCCGTATGTTTGGAAGCGAAGTCTCTAGCAATGAGTGCTCCTAATGAAAAGCCGACCAAATGAATTTTTTTAAATTCCAATTGATTAATTAAGCTGAGCAATTGGTTAGAAAAATCATTAAAATTTATTTTTGATTTGTTTGGAGGTGTTTTTCCATGTCCAAGCAAGTCGTAGGTAAGCGTTGTATAATCTTTGAAAAAGTCTGTTTGAGGCTTCCAAATATCTTGATTTAGACCCACGCCATGTATAAATACAATTGGATTTTTTTCACCAACTTTATTCAAAGAATAATTAGTATCAAAAGAATTTGAAGTTTTTGACATTAAAATTATTTTGGATTTTTTATTCCCATTTCCTTCATATCCTGGTATCGATCTCCAGTTCTGGCATGCGCTCTTCCTCCTGGGGATCCACCAATGGCAACTACAATTTCATCGTCGCATGGGGCATCTTGAATATTAAATTCATGCGTTAAATAATAAGGCCTTAATCCAGAATCTGTTTTGTGCATCATTGGAATTGAAATTTTACATCCCGCAGGACCTCTGGTATTTGTAAAACTTAAATAAGAGGTTCCTTCAACTGCATCTCTAAACTTATTTCCAAATCTTAATGTGTGTATAAATGCAGAAGCATGCTCGATTTCACCTTTTAAGCCTACAACTCCAGCTTTACCGTAAGCTAAAATTTTTTCACCCGAACCTATTTCTTTAATTAATTCAGGAACCAAAATATCACCAAGTTTTGGAGCCAATGAAAGAATTTCCGGTTTTAAATCTTCAACGAAACCCTTGTCAATCCAAGGGTTTTTGATTACCGCAGCAACTGAAACAAGCAGTGCAGGTTCTTTTGCTTTTTTACCACCTTCAATAAAAGTTTTATCAACAAATTTTGCTAATTTTCTTAGTTTTAAATCCATTATTAACCTGCTTGTTTTAC
>Ga0207991_1001945_pt1 | contig 12025 bp, 15 predicted proteins | sample ETN07SmetaG_FD_185786 | JGI IMG/M metagenome (GOLD analysis project Ga0207991, IMG submission 185786) | Marine microbial and viral communities from oxygen minimum zone, Eastern Pacific Ocean - ETNP2014F14-07SV275 (SPAdes) (version 2) | ecosystem: Environmental > Aquatic > Marine > Oceanic ... | reverse complement strand
AGGAATTCAACAACAAAGGCCCGGCTGATCACCTTGGTTTTGGCCACGGTCGTATTTACGCTGTTAGTAGCGTGCGGCTCTTCTGCGGCGCCCACGGCGGCCCCTCGGCCCACCACGGCCCCCGCCTACCCTGCCTCCATTACCCCAATCCTGGCTACAACGGTCTTGGAGGTGGGTGAGCAGCGGCTGGCATTCTTGCTAACAACGTCCAAAGGCCTGATCAACGCTCCAACAGCATTGGTCACCGCAGTCTTTCTGGAAGGAGACGGCGCGCCAGGTACGACGATGGAAGCCGCTTTCAATGTCTGGCCCTACGGTATTCGTGGGTCCTACAGCACCTACGTAAACTTCGACCGTGCAGGTAGGTGGCGGTTGGATGTAAAAGTAGACAACCCAGACGGCAATGACCAGGTCCAGTTTGAGGTTGAGGTGATGGAGAAATCACCTGTCCCGGCCTTGGGCACCGTTGCACTGCTAAGCAAGTCCAAAGTCTTGGGCAATGATGGGTCCATCGAAGAGATAACCACGGATTACTCACCCGATCCAGACCTGTACCGGTTGACCATCAAAGATGCGGTGGAAAACCCCCTGCCTTCGGTGGTGGTGTTCGCCAGCCCGGCTTTCTGCACCAGCCCGACCTGTGGGCCTCAAGTGGATACAGTTAGCGAGTTGAAAGAGAGACACCCGGACGCGGCCAATTACATCCACGTGGAGATCTACGACAATCCGGCAGAGATACAAGGCGACCTGGACCGGGTTGAGATATCCGAAGTTGTGGATGATTGGGGTCTAACGGCTATCGAGGATTATTTTAACGAGAGTTGGGTTTTCATCTTGGATGCCGACGGCCGGATAGACGACCGTTTCGAGGGCTTCGCTACGGTGGACGAGTTGGACGCCGCCTTGATGAAGGTGCTCGCCCAGACCTAGTCCTTGATGCCTAACCCGTGTCCACCTAGCTTGGGTTGACAGCTAATCTGACCCTCTCTACACTCCCAGAAAACATGAGCCGTTCCGCGGATCTTGCCTGATACTGCCAAGATTGGATCGGACTGGAAGGAGTGCCCGGATGCCCACAGGACAAACCCTGGCCCCGGAGACGGTCGCCGGCATGGTAGCCGCAGCCAAAGCTTTCCTCGGCAGCCTGAACGGACAGCAAAAAGCCAAGGCCACCTACGAATACATGGATGGCGAGCGGGTGTTTTGGTATTACCCGCCCATGAACCGCCACGGCCTGCCCCTCCGAGACATGGAACCAGCCCAACGTGAATTAGCGATGGCGGTATTGGCCAGTGGCCTTACCGATGAGTCTTACGAACAAGCTAAGCTGATAATGGAACACGAAAATGTCCTGGGTCCCTTGGAAAAGGACCAGGGCATCACGACCTTCGTTCGTGACACCGAACTCTATTATTTCACCGTCTTCGGCGAACCCGGTGGTAAGGACCCCTGGGCCTATCGGGTCGAAGGCCATCATGTCTCCATCCATTTCAGCATCTGGGGCGACCGGGTAATCGGCATGACACCCTTTTTCTTTGGCGCCAACCCCGCCGAGGTGCGGAAGGGACCGAAGAACGGGCTGCGGATCTTGGGAGACCGGGAAGACTTGGCCTTTGACCTGATGGCTTCTTTGGACGAGAAACAGATCGCAGAGTCGGTCATCTATGACGCCGCCCCCGCCGACATCGTCACCTTCAATGCTTCCAAGGCTTCGTTGCCTGCCTACGAGGGCCTGCCGGCATCCAAGATGAACGGGGCGCAGCAGGAATTGTTGCTGGCCCTGATTGCGGAATACGTTAATCAAGTGCCGACTGAACTTGCCGAGCAGAAGCTGGCCGCACTGAAAGAAGATGGCCTAGACCATCTGTATCTGGCCTGGGCCGGGCCGGTCTCCAAGGACGAGGCCCACTATTACCGCATCCACGGCGGCGACTTCGTGGTTGAATTTGACAACCGCCAGGACGGAGCAAACCACATCCACTCGGTCTGGCGCGATGTTGAGAACGACTTTGCGGCCGACGTGTTACGAGACCACCTTATCCTATACCACGTTCTCTGATCCTACATCTCTGGTTCGACCAAATAAAAAAGGCCCCGGCATATTTGCCGGGGCCTTTTTTATTACCTACCTGTCTTCAAGTAGTACCGGTATCTCGACGTTATATGTCTCTTGAAGCAGCTTTAAGAACGATCTGGCTGTCGGCCCGATTTCCTGCCCACGGCGTAATAGCAGGTAGGTTGGCAGCAGGACCGGCGGCACTTCGGCCAGGTCTATCAATGTCAGCGATCCAAATTCCACTTCCCGGCGCACCGCACTGCGCGGCAGGAATGAGACACCCAGTCCCAACCGGACCATGTTCTTGGCGGCCTCCACGCTGTCTAGGTTCATCTCGACCTTGGCCGTGACACCTGCGTCCCGGCAGACCCGGTTGATGAACTGGAAATAGGACGAGCCCGGGTCCCCGGGGTCATAGACGATCAGCGGTTCCTGGGCCACTTGCGACATCGCTGCTACACGGGTTTTCGTGAAGGAATGGCCGGGATGGACGACCAGCACTGCTTCCTCGTCATACAGATGGAGGGCGTCAACGTCAGGGTGCTGCATGAACCGGGCTAGCCCCAACTGGACCTCTTCGTCCACCACCATCTGGAGCACGTCCGACGAGCCGCCGACTTTGATGTGCAGGTTGGCGTCAGGGTAAAGCTGTTGGAATTTCTGCAGGGTTTCGGGAAGAACATAAGTGCCGATCACTCTGGCCGTAGCCATGTTCAAGATTCCCGCAGAAGCCTGACGTACGCTTTCCAAGACTTCCCGGCCCCGGCGCAGCGTCTCCATGGAGCGCTGTGCGAAGGGCAGAAAAGTACGACCCATATCCGTCAGGCGAACACCCCTGGCGGTGCGGTGGAATAGCGCAACTCCAACCTCACTCTCCAACGTCTGCACCCGTGCGCTCACCGACGGCTGCGACAGGTAAAGGGCATCGGCCGCGCGGCGAAAGCTCCCCCGGTTGGCAGCCTCAAGGAACGCCTCTAACTGGGAAAATTCCATAACGTCACCTTTGCCAGGACGTAATCCTATCCAGCAACCCGAAATACCGCTCGACGGCCTGCCACTCTAAATTACATCGAGTGATAGGCTTTGTCTATCGACCAGACGGAAATCAAAGATTCGGCGTGGCACTCAAGAAGCTCTACGCGCTAGCCAGGTTAGGTCTGGTCCAGGAGGCTTCCATAGCCTGTTTTACCAGATATTCCAAGCCTGCCTAAAGCCGCCCACATCGACACCAGATTAGCCGAGAAAACAGGCATGCCCAAGTCCGATTCGATCAATCGTGCCACGTCTACTGTCCTCCAGTTGGTCCCGCTGAGAAACAGGGCGTCCGCTTGACCGGTGTCGATGTTCCGTGATTCCCGATAGGCCACCATTGGCTCGATGTCGCCGATGGCCAATCCTGAAGACACTCCCAACGACCGGTGGGAGACTACCTTCAAGCCAGGGACAGTCATCTCAAGATATTCCTTCTCCATCAATGTCATCTGCTCTGGATAAGGTGTCAAAAGGGCTAACTTCTTGGTTCTGGCTTGAGTCAAAGCTGCAACTGCGGCGCCGGCAGTGGTGATCGCCGGGCAGCCCACGGTCGACTCCAACATAGTGATCAGTTCGGCATCGTAGTCAGGCCCCCCTACCATTGATCCGGCTGTGTGGGCAAAGACGATCACATCCAACCTCAGTTCGTTCAAAGACTTAGCCGCCCGGGGTAGATCGTCGTTGGTCTGCCGTATAACGTCGGCGCCTAATTGACCGGCCAACCCTTCGGGGCGGCCGAGCCGTGCGGCGTGTATCGACACGCCCTCGGGCGCCATCTGAGCCAACTCGCCCTCAACGACCGTGTTGGGCGGCGAAACTATCACTCCGATTCGTGCACGCCATCCAAACATATCTCCTCCGTACCAGCCCTATCTTTTGCCTTTCATCGACGCCGTATTATGCACCAACGATCCGCAGGCAGCGGTTGAATGGGTCGTTGCCATCAACACACATAGAAAATCCACGCTTGTGCGCTACTATACCCTCTGCTAGAATCTTGACGAAACTTGCTGGTTCGACGATTGAGGGCGTTTCACGAGTTGTGGCCATTGAATTGCCACACTCCATCGCGCCTACGAATCAGACGTGGGAATGTTCGGAATTGTTAGGAGGGACTCGATGCCATCATTTTGGGAGAATCTACGATTTCCTGGCGAACGGGAAATGGACGACCTACACGGTGCTCAGGGACAGGACATGGCGACCTACGTCAGCTTCCCGTCGCCGGCGGAAGGCAGCAACTTCCCAGCTGTCATCGTAATCATGGAAGCTTTTGGCGTTACGGGGCACATTGAAAAGGTTTGTGACCAATACGCCGCCAACGGTTTCGTTGCAATCGCCCCGGCCTTGTACCACCGCCAGCACCCCAATCCCAAACTCGGATACGACGAGATGCCCGCGGTCCAACAATACATGGGCGCCCTTCGGGATGGCGAGCTAGTTGAAGACGTAAACGTCGCCATCGACTACCTGCAGAACCATTACCAGCGCACCCACGGCCAGAAGATTGGGATCGTCGGCTACTGCGTCGGCGGGCGGATCACCTACCTGGCGGCCACCAGTTGCCCAGGCCTCAGCGCCGCTTCGGTCTACTACGGCGGCCGCATATTGGTGCCGTTCGGCGATGGCCCTGCTCCCATCGATCTGACCAGCAACATCAAGATTCCGGTCATGGGTAACTTCGGAGACACCGACGAGAACCCATCCCCGGCTGATGTGGCGACCATCGACCAGGCTTTGACAGCCGCAGGCGTGGCCCACGATTTCAAGTCCTACCCCGGCGCCGGCCATGGCTTCAACTGTGACGACCGGGGCAGCTACAACGAGGCAGCCGCCAAGGATGCCTTCGAGCGCACACTGGGTTTCTTCAACCAACACGTAAAGTAAACCCGCCCTTAGACTAGCGCATTAAAGACCCTGATCGAGAAAAGAATCTCGGTCAGGGTCTTTTTAGGTGACCCAAAATCTCTATCTGGGGTTGTTAACACCAGGCGTGGCGAATACAATAGCCCCTAACCAAACTGAAGGTCACAGTGCAGTTACGGGAAGGCAAGAATGCTGAAAGCAGACCGGGACCAGATCATGGAGAACCTGTCGGAAGGCGACCGTAAGCAATTCAGGGAATTCATCGACGAATACCGGGCCAAACGCAAGGCATCTTCCGGCGGCCAGATGCCGGCGAGAGAGATGTTAGAGGCGGTCGGCGACGGCCTTACCGACGTTGCGCGGCAGGCGATGGAAGCGGTGGCGCAAAGGGACGAGATGGGCCCGCACGCGGGTGACGTTCCCCCTGACTTCAACTTGAAACTCATGGGCTCCGAGGACCGGGTCCGGCTATCCAGTTTCAAGGGACAGAAACCCGTCGCCCTGATCTTTGGCAGCTATACTTGACCCCCTTTCCGTGCTCAGGTTGAGCGCATGGAACGGCTATACAGCCAGTACCAATACCGCGTAGAGTTCTTCGTGGTCTACGTCCAGGAGGCTCACCCCATAGACGGCTGGCAAGTGGATTCCAACATCGCCGATGATGTCCTGTACCGTCAGCACCAGAGCTTTGACGAGCGGGAAGAAGCGGCCGAGTCCTGCACCATCGGCCTGCACATCTCCATTCCCACCCTAGTGGAAGAGATGGACAACGCCATCGATGAAGCCTACGGGGCGGCCCCGGAACGCCTGTACCTGATGGGCAAAGACGGCAAAGTCGTCTACCACGGCGGCGCCGGCCCCCACTTCTTCGACCTCGAAGAACTGGACGAAGCCATCCAAAAGATGGAAGCCAGCGTCGAAGTAAGCTAGCCAGACCGGAACGGCAAAAAGGCCCGCCAATTGGCGGGCCTTTTTTAGTTGTTCGTCTGTTGTTAATGGTCTAATGGCCAGACAGACGGAAGTCTGCTAGTCCCCCGGCTGCCGTGGCTCCACGAATGTGTTTCGGAACCGGTAGAGGGTGAACTCCGGTTCCACCGGCGCGACCGACATGTAACCGGCCTCTTCGATCTTGGCCACTATGAAATTCGGCCCGTCCGGTGACGCCAAAGCCTCGGCGACGGCGGCCTCCAGGTCTTCAAGGTCCGAGACGGTCTTGGTGTTGGTGATGCCGCAGCTCTGGGCCACCTGTCCCAAGTCGGTTCCCGTGCCGGTGTGGCTGGTCTGCCCGCCAGTCTGGCCCCATTGCTCGTTGTCCCAGACTACGACCGTCAGGTTCTTGGGTTTCTCCCTTCCGATGGAGGCAATGGTCCCCATATTCATCAACAGAGATCCGTCACCGTCCAGAGAGATAATCTGTTCATCAGTGGCCATCGCCATGCCCAGGGCGATTGACGAGCAAAGGCCCATGTTGCCGTAGGTGTAGAAATTGCGGTCCCGGTGCCCGGCGTGCCAGAGCTCGTCGGAACTGGGGCCCAGATTGCTGACGATGGGCGAGTCCCCCGCCAGGCGCAATACCAACTGAGTACCCTCGAATCTACGCAATCTTCCCTCCGTGGAGCATCTGTGTCAGGCAGATCGCCAAGGGCTGTCGGTTGGCGTGGCAGAGTTTCATGGCGCCGTCCAATAACTTGTCCATCTTTCCGTCATCTTCCAGGACGAAGTGAGGCAACCCCAACTGGTCCATGATTGGAATCACAGCCCGGCCCATGGCCACCTGAGCGATATTGAACTCGCCGGGGCCTCCGCGCAAGTTGATGAACATGGGAATGGGTGTCCGGGCCGGAATGCAGAGGCTGGCCAGGGCGTTTACGCTATTGCCGAACCCGCTCGATTGCATGAACACCGCGGCGTTACGGCCGGTGGCATATGAACCCACCGCGATACCGATGGCTTCCTCTTCTCTGGTTGCCGGTACCAGCCGGAAGTAGGGGTCGGCTTCTATGAGACTAGTTACTTGGTCAATGGATATGTCAGGCACATAGACGATCATGGACGTATCCCAGTCCTTGAGCGTCTTGACGATCTGCTCCGCCCAGTTCATCGATAACTCTCCCGCTCGGGCCGATCAGATCGGACCGTTCAGACAATTGTGCTCAGGAACGCCCCAGGCGTGAACGGCTACCAACATAACAGTGGGACATTGGATTGTCAAAACTTGGCGGCCCCAGTGTGGAAGGCTATAATCCCACCAGTGATTTCGTAAGATATATACGGAGGAATTGAATTGATAATCGACCCTAAGACCTTTGAGAGATTTAACGCAGTGCTGACGGGAGTGATAGTCCCGCGGCCCATCGCCTTCGTTTCCACCATGTCACCTGATGGAGAGGTCAACCTGGCCCCCTACTCCTTCTTCAACGCCGTTTCATATTCCAACGTCGTTTTCTCGTCGTCACGACACGTGGGAAACAAGAGCAAAGACACGCTGCGGAACATCGAGGAGACCGGCGAATTCGTGGTCAACATCGTTGTCGATTCCATCGCCGAGGCGATGAACGCCACCGCAGCGGAGTATCCCGAAGGGGAAGACGAGTTCGAGATTGCCGGTCTGACCCACGCGCCTTCCCAGATCGTCAAACCACCCAGGGTCGCCGAGTCCCCTGTAAATATCGAATGCAAGCTGGACCAGATTGTTCAAATTGGGTCCGGCGCACACGAACATGGTTTGGTTATTGGCACCATCTTGCTGATGCACGTCCGTGATGACGTCATCGACGGCCACCGTATCGATCAGGCAAAGCTGATGGCCACAGGCCGTATGGCGGGTAACATGTACTGCCGCACCAACGACCGCTTCGAGATGGTCCGCCCGGTGTACGACTCTGAGAAGAAAGCAGTCGTAAACCGGTAGTCTTAGAGCTTGGTCTAGATTCAGGGCGGCGTAATAGGAGCAAGGCATGGCTACAAAAATGTCCATCCTCAGTCCGGCTGCGGAGGCGTGGCGTCCCATGGATGACGATGTGCCGCACATATCCGACCTTCGAGGGACCACGGTTGCCATCTTGAACAACCGTTGGACCAGCATGAACATAATTTCCGAGCAGATCGGCATCATTCTCAAGGAGCAATATGGCGTGACCGAGGTCTTTGAGAAGCTGATCCCCCTGGCTTCCGCCGCCCCTCAGGAGACCTTTGACGAGGTTCAGGCGAAGGCCCAGGTGGCCATCGTCGGCCTGGCGAATTGAGGGTCCTGCACAGCGTGGAGTGTCCACGACAGCATCAGACTGATCAAGGGCGGCATGCCCTCGGTGGTGCTGGTGACCGAACGGTTCACCACCCTAGCCAAGGCGTCCATGCGGGGTAACGGAGTGCCTGACGCCCCCATGGTGGTCCTACCCAAGACCGAGCTCACCGAATACGTCGAGCCGGACGTAGTGCGCACCGTGGCCAAAGAAGCGGTCGAGCTGATCATCGCGCAACTGAAAGGGCCGGAATCAGAAACAACTAGTTAGATTCCACCTCGACGAATTTTCCGCTCCTTCCGATTGATTCAGAGGGAGCGGTTTTTTTGGCGAACACAATGATCAGGAGTGGACAATGGCTAAGTCACCGGAATTTAGCTCGACCTCATCGGACATAGAAGACTCACCCGAGGCTGTTTTCCAGTTCATGCTGGAGCAGGGCTGGTCCGACGGGTTGCCGGTGATTCCGCCTACTGCTGACCGGGTGCGGACAATGCTGGATTACGCCCAGCGAGATGCGGGTGATTTGATCGGTTATATCAATCCAGACGCCGGCTCGGCCACCGTGGAGAAGATCGCCGTGAACGCCGTTATGGCCGGTTGTTTGCCTGAATACATGCCCGTCCTGATCGCCGCCGTCCAGGCCATCACCGATCCCTCCTTCAACATCCATGGCCTGCAGACAACCACCAATCCTGTGTCGCCGCTGTTGATCGTCAACGGGCCGGTGCGGGACCTGATCGGGTTGAACAGCGGGCGGGGTACCCTGGGGCCCGGTTACCGTGCTAACGCCACCATCGGCCGGGCTATACGGCTGTTACTGCTAAACGTGGGCGGGGCGAAACCGTGGGCCACCGATATGTCGGTCCACGGCAGCCCAGCCAAGTACATCTCATGCATGGGCGAGAATGAAGCTGACAGCGTGTGGGAACCCCTCCACGTTGAGCGTGGGTTCTCTCCGGACCAGAGCGCCGTCACGGTAGTAGGCGCCCAGGGATACAGCAACTGCCTTACGTTCTACAAAGAGCCTGAGAGCTTCCTGAACATGATTGCCAGCGCCATGGCCGATATCAGCGACAACAACTACCTCTTGGCCGCCGGCAATCCGCTGGTCATCCTCACCCCCGGCCACGCCCAGATATTCTCAGACGCTGGCTACACCAAGCAACAGGTCAAGGAAGCGCTCTTCGAACTCTGCAAGGTGCCGTTGGACCGGTTCCCCAAAGAGACTTCGGTCATAACCTATGAGGATGGTTTCGCCATGGACGGAGACCGGGTCTGCCTCTGCCAGTCGGCGGACGACATAATCATCGTTGTGTCCGGCGGACCCGAGCCGTATCACGCCCTCTACTGTGGAAACTTCGGTGACACCACTGCCGTGACCAAAGAAGTGCAGCTCCCTTGAGTGAGGACTTAGGGAATCTTCGTTAACAAAAAGTCCCGGCTCCGCAAAGAGTCGGGACTTTGTCTTCTAACAGGGTTGAAGAGACCTAGTACGGAACGTCGTCGTTCTCGCTAGAACTCTCTCCCAAATTTTCCTCGGGAGGTACCTCGTCTAGGGGCTTTTCCGTGGGAGTGTCTATCCCAGTATCGAGCTCGTTCTCTTTAGCGTAATCGGTTCCCCTCTGCTCGCCGTGGAAGGCGTCGAGGGCCTCGTCTAGTTTAGCCCGGAAAGTATCGGAGTCTTTGGGCAGCAGCATGATTCGACGGCCGTTCACCATGCGGACCCTCAGCCGCTCCCCGATGGGAAGCGAAAGAGTCTCAAGGTGGGATATCTCTTGGAACGGGTAAGACTTGATCCTGGGCCGTCCGTAGATGATCACCAAAGCATCCCGGTAAATCAGGTATTGCTTTGGGTTTGTCAGCCAACTGTAGATGGCTACGCCGATACCGAGGACGAAAAGTACGGGCTGGCCGAGGATTCCGATCACAGCGACGATCAAAGCGAAGATGAACGTCAAATTCAGGTTGGTCCGGTGGTTGTCCCAGTGGAGAGGTTGTGCTTGCATCTGTTCCATACGGCGGTATTCTATCACATCATTTAAGCCTGAGAACCGCTAGTTTGAGCGGGAATCAGGCTAGACAGCGGCGCCGCAGGACCGGCAAAAATTAGCATCCGGTTCCGATACGGTGCCACAGGCGGCACAGAACCCGGGCGGGTCCTGAGAGCCAAATGTCCCAGAAGCTCCCTCGAAGTCTGGAAAATCAGGTTCGGCGTATGGCAGTAGAGGGTCAAGTCCGTATTTGTTGGACCCACGGATCCCCGGCTGCACGGCCCAATAGAACAGCACTAATATCCCAATAATGGTGAGGATTATCAGAAGCCACCACGCCGAACGCCCGATGTCGTGGAGACGCCTGGCCCCCACGGCTAAACCGGGTATGAATAAGGCCCCGCTACTGAGGGTATCGAGAACTGCCGCTCCTCCGAACAACGCTGCGTCAAAGACTGTGGCCACCACCGATAGCAGGACTGAGAACAACGTCCACCACCAATATTCCGACCTGCTGGACCTGGTCCTGAAGTCAAAATACCTGCTGAACCCGGAGGAGACCGCCTGGGTGAAATTCATCTAACGATGTTATCTCCGTATCGGAAAACTGAAGCAATGATAGAGGCTTCTGTTGGATAGTTCCATCGGTCCATTTGTGTGGTTAACTCGATTGTTCATAACTTCGCTCGCCCGTTCACGGTGATGACTCGCCTACCTATAAACCGCCCCGATATTCCCTTTACAGCAAAATTACGCCAGGCGTGGTAACATCGGGGCACTTTTTTCTAGACTAACCAACTGGGCTGCCAATCGGGCGGATTAACGGGAGTAGATGCTATGAAAGTCGGGGTAAACGTTGCGGTAAACAGCGATACAGGCGACATTGGCGCATTCGCCAAGAAAGCGGAAGAACTGGGATTCCAATCTCTTTGGATGGCTGAGCATCCGATCATTCCGGTTTACACCACCTCCAAATATGGCGGCACTCCCGACGGCAGCATCCCCGAGTCCATGAGCGACATGGCTGACCCATTCATCTCTCTGGCAATCGCCTCCGCCACCACCAGCAAGATTATGCTGGGCACCAGCATCTGCCTGATCCCCGAACACAATCCCCTGGTGCAAGCCAAGCAGATCGCCGCGCTGGACTTCCATTCAGGCGGGCGGTTCATCTTCGGCATTGGCACCGGTTGGCTGCGGGAAGAGACTGAGATAATGGGCGGCGATTTCGACCATCGCTGGACCCAAGCTCGGGAAGCTGTTGAGGCCATGAAAGAGATGTGGACCAAGGACGAGGCCGAGTTCCACGGTCACTACTACGACTTTCCGAAGGTTCGCGTCTTCCCCAAACCGGTTCAAAAACCCCATCCACCCGTGTTCCTGGGCGGGGCAGCCACTAACGTCTTCAAGCGGGTCGTAACCTACGGAGACGGCTGGATGCCGGTACGGGCCACCCCAGATAGCGTCCGGGCAGGCCGCGCATCGTTGGACGAACTGGCTGATGCCGCGGGGCGCGACCCCAAGAGCATTCAGATACTGATCTATGGCGCCTCCAGCCGTGATGAGATCGAGCAGATGGAAGATGCCGGCGCCGATATGGCCACCGTACGTCTCACCTCCACTGCCCCTGGAGAGGCCATCTCCGGCCTGGAGAGACTGGCTGAAGAGATGTTGGGCTAAACCATGCGCATCGACATCCACACCCACATCTCCCCCGACCGCATCGCTGCGCCGGTACTAGAGGGTATGACGGCACAATTCGGCTACCCGGCGGTGGGTATCAATACCATCGATGGGATCAAATCCCACATGCGGGCGTCCGGCGTGGATAAATC
>Ga0207991_1001937_pt1 | contig 12053 bp, 13 predicted proteins | sample ETN07SmetaG_FD_185786 | JGI IMG/M metagenome (GOLD analysis project Ga0207991, IMG submission 185786) | Marine microbial and viral communities from oxygen minimum zone, Eastern Pacific Ocean - ETNP2014F14-07SV275 (SPAdes) (version 2) | ecosystem: Environmental > Aquatic > Marine > Oceanic ... | reverse complement strand
TATTAGTAACCTCTGCTTCTAAAAATGGTAAATATGGGCAGAGACATATCAGAAAAGATATTACTCCAGCGATGATTAAAGAAGCATCAAAAATTTAGGATTTCTTAGGCGCCCCACCTTCTTCAGGTGGTTCATAATTCGGATCGTTAGGATTCATAAAGATAAAGCCATAACCACTTTCAGTGTCAATCTCATCAAAATCAACCACCATACCTTCTAACAATTCTTTTTGTGAGTAGGACAATATATATTCAATACCGTTAGATTCTAAATGGATATCGCTATCTGAGCGCTCATCAAAACCCATTAAGTATTGATAACCTTCGTCGGTTTGATCAACCGCAAAACGAATAAGCATACCTTGAGCATCTGGGTTTTGAGTAGATAGGCCGATTTCTTCAGCAGCATTTTTAGTAATTGTAATCATGATGTTTTTTTAATATCTTTAATAAAATTAACAAATTGTTCAACCCAGTGATTACTACCAACATTTCTAAGATGCGAATAAGTGGCTAGTAAATTGTGGATTAGTATCCCATCGCGCTTATTATCCACACCTACACCGCGTAAAACCTCATAGGCATAATGGGTTTTTGGATCAATATTTTCTAACTTGGAGTAATGAAATTCATGTGCAGAAATCTGTTTAGAGACTCCACTCCAGGGGTGATTACCCGTTGGCGCAAGTTGTACATAACCTCGGCCAATCGGCTTGGGCGTCATTAACGTATCCGCTGCAATTACGCCAACCAGTTTATGCGACTTGCCTTGATGGGTAATTTGTCGGCTCAAATACATCAAGCCGCCACACTCAGCATAAGTCGGCAAGCCCGCTTCAATTTTAGCTTTAATATCGGTTAATAAAGATTGGTTGGCTGACAAAGCCTCTAATTGCATTTCCGGAAAACCACCACCAATAAACAAGGCATCTGCCTCAGGCAGTTGAGCATCTGTCAATGTATCGAAATACACCAAATCGACACCTAACGAATCGAACGCATCAAGATCATCTTGATAATAAAAACCAAAAGCACTATCTTTAGCCACTGCTACTGTGATTGATAACGTTGTATTGTTAATAACGGGTGCTGGTGATTCAATTGTTTTTTGATTAATGCCAATTAGTCTATCTAAATCAACTTGGTCGGCAATGTGTTTAGCTGCTGTATCAATAAATTTTTGTGATTCAGGCGTTTCATTGGCTGGCATTAAGCCTAAATGACGCTCATCAATAATTAATTCTTTAGAGCGTCGAATAGCGCCTAATACCGGTATATCAGTGTAATGTTCGATTGCTTGAATCAGTTTTGATTCATGACGATCGCCAGCTATTTTGTTAAGCACAACCCCTGCAATATGGACATCGGTATCAAACACTTGATAACCTTTGACCAGAGGTGCAACACCGCGTGTGATTCCAGTAGCATCGACCACTAAAATAACTGGCAGCTTAAGTAACTTGGCAAGATCTGCATTCGCATCACCGCCAGTCACGTTCATGCCGTCATATAGCCCCTTATTACCCTCAATAATAGCGATATCGCTGTTACTCGCATACTGACCGTACAACTGAGTAATTTCATCCTCAGACATGTTGTAAAAATCAAGATTGTAACAAGGATTGCCACTGGCCTGAGACAGCCATATTGGATCAATATAATCAGGACCTTTTTTAAAGGATTGAACGTTTAATGATTTTGCTTTAAATGCTGCGCACAGCCCTAAGCTGACAACCGTTTTGCCTGAGGATTTGTGTGCAGCGGAAAGGTAGATGGATGAAGCCATGCTTCTATTATATCAAACAAATTTCTAAGATCTTTAATCTTAGATTGTACCGAATGATTTTGTAAAGTTTTCTAAGTAAGAATCTAAGATTTGTGATGAGGGTCAGCAACTTCATTTGCCAAGCTCTCAGGCAAGAAAGGTAAAAACTTCACTAACAGAGTCACAGCAATCAATGCTACTGCGATACCACCAACACCCAACATTGTTTCAGGCAATGATGGTGTATAAGCAGCAATACCGCCATAACCTTCTAAAATCTCTTTACCTGGGAACATTTCCATTGGGTAAGCTTGACCACCAACAATAATAATGTAGAGCTGAATAACGCCACCAATCAATATAAGCACTGAAGCCAAACCTAATGTCGAACGGTTGCCTCGAAGTGCTGGATGATAAATGAGTGCCATTGGGATTAAACCACCTAAGATAATTTGTCCATACCAAAACAGCTGAGTATAAATACCACCATCAAACAGGATAAAGTTTTCAACACCAGCATTCTCAGCTAAATACAAATTACCCAAATGCTTGACTGCGACAAAATACATTACTGCTGCGACAAACACACCTAGAAGACTACCCAAACGATTAACCACTGCATCACCTAGTGGGCGCTCAGTCCATTTATAACTAGCCATCAAAATTAAGATAAAGAAAGCCAAACCAAAAGCAAATGACATAATAATAAACATTGGCGCCATGATGACAGCGTCATACGCTTGACGAGCTACCAAAAAGCCAAAAATAGAGCCTGTACCAGTGGTCAGGATTAAACGCCATGAAAATGCCGCCAAACCAGCTTTAGAAGTGAAACGATTCATACGACGCTCAAACATCATCCATAAATACACAGCAACAATTACAAAGAAGCCGTTATATAAAATAATGTTCCAAGCGAAAATTGATTTAAAGTTGTACTCTGTCATTGCCACAATCAAACGATCAGGACGGCCTAAATCAAGCACTAATACCATTAAACCACCTGCCAATAACGCCAAGGCTACTAAGCCAGATAAACGTGACAATGGTTTGTACAATTTCTTTTGAAAAACAGAGGCAATTGAGGCAACATTTAGTGCGCCAGAAGCAGCAACGATTAAGAACAAGGCAAACACATGAGGCATGCCCCATACAATACGGTTACTCATGCCTGTTACATAATGACCATGGTGTTCCATATAATAAACAGCACCCAATGCCGCTAAAATAAGTACACCTAAGCCTGCAATCAATGCATAAAAACCTAAACTTCTTCCCTGAGTTTCTTCGTAACGAATGTTCATAAAATTCCTAAATTTTGTTACTGTTAAATGCCGCTATAACGTACACCAGTATTCAGATCTAAATCTGCTCTAATTTGTGCACTTTGAACTTTTTTGAGTGTTTGGTTGATATTACTCTTTGGATCATATAAATCACCAAAGATAACCGCATCACTATTGACGCTAGCAACACATGCTGGTGATTCACCATTATCAACCTTGTGCACACATAAAGTACAAGACTCTACTGTACCTTTACCGCGTGGCATATGCTCGCGTTGGTCGGTTAAATCTTCATGTACAAATGAACGTGCATCGTATGGGCAAGCCATCATGCAATAACGACAACCAATACAAAGGTGTTTATCCACTAAAACAATGCCATCTTCACGTTTCATTGAGGCATTGGTTGGGCAAACATCCACACATGGTGGCTCTTCACAGTGCTGACACATCAATGGTAAGCTAGTGATTTTCCCTGTGGCCTTGTCTTGTACTTTTAACTTCTTAACCCAGGTTGGTTTTTGATCACCGGTTGAATGTACTTCATTACCCCACCCATTTTCTTGCTGACAAGCGCTGACCATGCCATCAATTTCGACTTCAGTTAATTTGTTGGTGTCAACTAACATTCCCCAACGCTTTTCATTGGTAACCGGATTTTCATTTGCGTTAGCTGCAAAACTGGTTAATGTAATACCGCTGGCAATAGTAGCAACACCGACAGTAGTCGCACTACTGGTTTTAATAAAATCACGACGATTTAATGTTTTGCTCATTATTTAGTCCCTTTACGTGGTGTTGTACGATGACAACTAAAGCAATCAACACTCACACTCACCTTTTGGTGACATGTTGAACAGAATTGATCTTTATCACTTACTGGATGATATTGGTTTGTTTTTTTATCTTTAGTCGCATGACAATTAACACAACCTTTAAGTGAACTTTCTTCAGTGCGAACACCTTCTCTGAGTGTTTTATCACGTTTGTGATTCAAAAACTCAGGGTGCATCTTGCGAATAACATCAAGACCATCGGTATGAAAAATCTTACCTGAAGCTTTAATACTACTGGCTTCTTCTCCAAGATTTGAATGATCTGCATGTCCATGCGCAAAAACATTGCCCACCAATAAAACCATCAATATAGCTACTAAACGATACATATTTTTTCTCTCGTAAATTGAATCTAATTAATCGCTACCTAAGCCCATTTGGATATAACCCGTTGGACAAACATCGGCACAAATATGACAACCAATACACTTATCATAGTCAGTATCAACATAACGACCGAGTGTTGACTCGTCTTTCTTCACTTTAAAGACCGCATCCTGTGGACAGTACATCACACAATTGTCACACTCAAAACACAAACCACAGGACATACAACGACCTGCTTCTTGTTGCGCTTCTTCCGCAGAATAGCCAATCAAACGTTCATCGAAATTACCAAGGACATTATCAACATTGACTAATTTATGGTTACGCGCAAGGCGATCCTCATGCTCAAAGTGACCTAAGAATAGCTCAGTATGAGGAATGATAGAAGCGAATGAACGGTCTTCATAGTTATGTACCGCATAGTCAGCTTTATCTGTAGCTTTACCTGGCGTTCCAGCTGAGTCATATTCTTCAGATGGTGCAAGATCCCACTCGTTAAGTTTTTCCATTAAGTCGAAGTAATGTACGTCAACCTTAGGACGTGCTGATTGATCTTTACCAGTAAGGTAATCACCAATACTTTCTGCAACAATACCAGCTTGACCAATCGCAGTGGTTAATAGATGCGGACGAACCACATCGCCACAAACAAAGAAGCCTGGCTTGTTAGGAACTTGGTAGTTTCTGTCAGCATCAATAAAGCCACGCTCATTAAAGAATGATCCATCAATACCTTCGTTATCAACACCTTGACCAATCGCCGGAACAATTAATTCACATTCAACATCAAACTCAGAACCTTCAATTACTGTAGAGCCGTCATCTTCTAAACGTACAAAACGTAATGCTGTAGCGCGGCCATCTTCACCCTTAATAACTTCGATTGGGCTTAATTGACCTTGAATTTCAACACCTTCACGATTTGCATCGTCAATTTCTTCTTGTGCTGCTGGCATGTTCTCAATCGTAGAACGCGTTGTTAATAATACATCGGCACCTAGGCGCTTAGAAGTATCAACCACGTCATGCGCTGTATCATTAAAGATAATATGTTCAGGGCGATCTTTTTCAGGAACGTTAGCAATGTTACCTAAACGACGGGCAACTGACACAACGTCAATAGAAGTATCACCACCACCAATACAAATTACTTTACCGGTAATATGTTGCAAACGACCTTGGTTGTATGCTTCAAGGAAAGCCACACCTGATACACAGTTAGTTGCATCGCCACCTGGAATTGGTAACGAACGACCACTCATTGCACCTAAGGCAAATAAAACCGCATCGTATTCTTTTTCTAATTCTTCAATAGTGACATCAACACCCACTTTGGTGTTCATTTTAGTTTCAACGCCCGTTTCTAAAATACGGTCAATCTCGTACTGCAATACGTCGCGTGGCACACGATAATCAGGAATACCGTACATCATCATGCCACCTAATTTTTCGTATTTTTCAAATACAGTGACTGCGTGGCCTTGCTTACGTAATTGTAGTGCAGCAGTTAATCCGCCACAACCACCACCGATAATCGCTACTTTTTTACCTGTAGGTTCAGCATTTACATCAAACTTGAAGCCTTCTTCCTTGGCATTGTCACCAATAAACTGCTCAACCGCATTAATACCAATTGTATCTTCCACTTCGTTTCGGTTACAACCATCTTCACAAGGGGCAGGACAAACACGACCCATGATTGATGGGAATGGGTTTGCATCTGTTGAGCGTTTAAATGCGTACTCTTGCCATGACATATCACCTGGTGGTTTTTCCATGCCACGAACAATATCTAACCAACCACGAATATTGTGACCTGATGGGCACGAACCTTGACAAGGTGGTGTTTGACTCACATAAGTTGGACACTTATAGCTGGTGTCATTTTGGAAAATCTTTTGGTTCCATGGTACTGTGCCCATCTCATCACCTTCATCTTTAAACATTCTGAACGTGTGGTTATCACCTTTATAATTTTGTCCGTATGGATTCTTTTGCATATCAATTCTCCTTAACTATTGTTCTGTTACTTCTTCAGCTTCTTGCGTTGCTAAATCGTCTGTTTGTGGTTTCTTCATAATGATTGCTTCACTCACCAACTGGTGAGCACTCACGATCATGTATGGGTCAAAATCAAATTTTGGTAAAACTTTAGAAAACTGTGATTTACAAATGGCACAAATTGCAACCAATGTATTCACACCGTCTGTCTTTTCTACTTCTTTTAAAGCCTGCATTCTTGGCATTGCGCCCTTAATACGGATCTCCATTAAATCGTCTGTTAACAAGCCGCCGCCGCCGCCACAACAAAACGTTGATTCTTTAATCGTAGAGCGCTCCATATCAACGTAGTTGTTACAAACCGCCTTGATAACTTCACGTGGCAAGATAAACTGACCATTTGGAATTCCACCCATATTCGTTGCTCTAGCAACGTTACATGAGTCATGGAAAGTCACATTACGATCATCATTTGCAGATTTATCAAACTTTAGTTTATTGCGTTGGATTAAATCGTGTGTATATTCAATAATGTGCTGTGGTTGTGGGTAACGTGAATCTAATTGGTTTTGTAATTTCAAGGCATATTCGTCTGTTGCACCTGCACCAACACCAGTTAAAGTGTTCCAGAAACTATAAGCCACACGCCAAGCATGGCCACACTCACCAACCATCACACGAGACACTTCGAGATCTAGGGCTGCCTTACGAATACGCAATGCTGCCTTACGCATGATATCGTACGAACCAATAAACATACCAAAGTTTGCACCTTCTGAAGCGTATGAACTCATGGTCCAGCTAACGCCGTCTTCGTGGAATACTTTACCATAGCCAATTAGGCCATCAATATGTGGCTCGGCAAAAAAGTCTGCTGATGGCGTAATGAGTAAAATCTCTGCACCTTTAACATCTAATGGGTACTTAACTGCAATACCAGTTTCTTCTTCAATCTCTTCTTCAAGATCTAATAAGGTATCACGCAATGCTGGCTCAGGTAAACCAAGGTTATTACCAATGGTAATTGCCTTACCTAAGATCTGGTTACAATATTTTTGTCCAACACCTACCGCGTCTAATACTTCTCGAGCAGCCATTGAGATCTCAGCAGTGTCAATACCATATGGGCAGAATACCGAACAACGACGACACTGTGAACACTGATGGAAGTAATTGTACCAATCATCTAGCATCTCATCGTCTAGCTCTTTAGCACCGACCAATTTTGGGAAGTATTTACCCGCAAATGTAAAGTGACGACGATACACGCTTCTAAATAAATCTTGACGGGCAACTGGCATGTTCTTCGGATCTGATGAGCCCAAGAAGTAATGACACTTATCAGTACAAGCACCACACTTGACACACGAGTCTAAAAAGACTTGTACTGAACGATACTTAGATTTAAGTTCGCCCATTTTCTCAATTGCAACTTCTTGCCAATTGTCAATTTTTTCACCTGGAAAACCAAGCGGGTTCTGAAATTCTTTTGAAGACTTGAACGGGCCATCACCATCCATAATGCCTTCCTGAATTTCAGGAATTTCTAGATATGTCGGTAATACCGGGATATCAAATTCTTTAGCAGCCATATTATTCGTCCTTACCTAAAGTTTCTTCAAATTTTACTACGTGATCTTGCTCTTGCTTTAAAGCCCAAGGGGAAATATGACGCTTCTTACGTGCATCATCTACCTGGTTTCGCGTTGGGCTAAAGAATATACCCGGCACATGTAATAATTTTGAAATTGGGAAAATTGCCATCAGCACGAATACTAAGAAAAGATGGACTAGGAAATGAACTTCAGTAGGTAGATCTGCCCAATTAAAGGTGATTAAACCTGAGGCAAATTCTTTAACCATGATCACATCAGTATGGTTACTAGTAAAGGTCATTACCGCACCACTAATACCAATAATCAGCAGCATAATCAACATCAAGTAATCTGATGGCGCTGAGATGTAACGAATACGTTCAACAAAAATACGACGACCCATTAAACCAATTAGGCCAATCACCATAGCAAAGGCTGCATATTTAAAGGGTTGAACCAATAAAAATATTTCAGGTAAATCACCTGGCCAGAAATAGCGTGCATGACGTACTAGAACCAGTAATAAACCAACATGGAACAACCAGCCAAATAGCCAGGTCCATTTGTTAGCTTTGAATAAACTTTCAAATAAGACAACTTCGCGTGTCATACGCATAACCACACCTGTTTGTGTTAATGGGGTTGGTGCAGTCGGAATTTTAAGAGGAACAGGAGTAACCGTATATTGGTAAATTTTTCTCGCCATTCCAATTAGGAAGACAGCTAAAGATAAATAAAATAAAGCTGTAAAAATAATGCTTATAGCAGACATATTCCTCTCAAAATAAATGTAATGTAATGTAAAAAGCACCCAAGATTGTAGGTGCTTTTAGTGCTTGTATTGTTTAGATACAACCTGTAGGCTTTGGAAGACCGGCGAAACGACAACCTTGCTTACCAGGACCATAAGGGAATAAAGAGTAAAGGTACTTAGAGTTGCCTTTTTCTTTACCAAATTGTTTACCAATTGCCTTAGTTAGTACACGTACCGCTGGTGCGATTTGGTACTCTTCAAAGTAACCACGTAAAAAATTGATTACATCCCAATGTTCGTCAGATAACTCAATGTCGTCACCTTTTGCCATTTCAACAGCAATTTCTTCTGTCCAATCTTTAAGATTTACTAAGAAACCTTCTTCATCTACATCTGCGCCTAAAATATCAGCCATCGTTCTACTCCTATATATAAATTACGTTAAACCCAAGAAACCGCAGTTCCATGTTCAACAACTAAATCAACAAAACCTGCATAATCAACTAATTTGATATTATCTGCAACTTTTGATGAAATTCCTCTCGCATCAACATCACCCTGTAATGCATAGACTCTGCCTTGAGCGGCAATATCTGCAAGCATTGGTGAGTTTGCGTTTTTCGCAGCACTAATCACGCCGTCTTCAATCAATAAAATAACACTGGTGTCATCAATTGTATTTAAACAAGACTGTAATGAATTGCGCTCGAAAGATGATTTATTTACTGTATGTAACATAGTCAACCTCCCTTAAAAACTTAGACATACGTCTTGATCAGACATAATTTTAGAAAGCTCAGCATTTGAAACAATCTTAACACTTGGTTTTTCTTCCCAATCGTCGTCTTCGTCTTCGTACACTAATGGCATTAGATCGTCGGCTGTTAAACCTCTCTCTTCTAAAGATTCAGCTGAGACATACAATTTGTTAATATCGTAATCACCTAAAGCATGGTACGTCTTAGAAAAGTTTTTCATGCCAATGCCGTCAGTATTTTGACCTTCAACGATTTGGTAAACACCATCATCAATAAAGGCTAAAGATACATCTTGCTCAAAAGCTGCAGCAATTAATACTACTTCTAATGACTCGATTGCATATGCCGTTCCGTAAGAAGCCTTACGATTTAAATACATAAATTTCTTTGTTGCCATCTTAGTCTCCAAATACCACTAAACGATCCGACTGAATACCGGCTTCGATCAACTGACCTAATCCTGAAATACGGAACGCTGGATGAATATTATTACCTTCAATACCATTCTTCTTTGCTTCAGACTCGTCAAGCATGCCGCGACGTAGTGCTGCTGCAATACAAACGACAAGTTCAGGCTCTCCGTCAGCATTCTTAATGTCTAACTCAGCCCATTGATTTACAACGTTACGGTCGTCTTGTGGTGGCATAGTAAAGCGTGATGCGTTATTAACACCATCATGATAGAAAAATACACGAAAGATTTCGTGGCCAGCTGCTATCGCCGCTTTGGCAAATTGGTACGCCGAATCAGACGCTTGGTGCTGATACGGGCCCTCGTTAATTTGAATAGAAAATTTCATTTAACTAACCTTTAGAAACGAATATAAGCAGATGAATTTAACTGGTGACGTGTACCTTTCCAGTCAGAAACGTGGAACTTAGTAAACGGTAATCCAGTCTTTTCAAAGAATGCTGGCCAACCAATACGCTCAACCCACTCGCCTACTCTTTCCCAGTCGCGAGCGTCACCTTTGTAAACTTCTAAAATTTTCTTAACAACAGCACCAACTTCCGGCCATCTTGGCGGGTTGTTTGGTAGGCCTGCTGCAACAAGCTTCTGGAATGAAGGCTTAGAACGTGCATTAGAGTGCTTACCACCGATCCAAATAGCAATCTTTGAATGCTCAGGATCGTTAATTTGCATTGGAGGACATGGTGGGAAACATGCACCACAACAGATACATTTCTTCTCATCAACTTCTAATGTTGGCTTACCGTTAACCATTGCAGGACGAATCGCTGCTACTGGACAACGCGCTACAACGGTAGGACGCTCACATACGTTAGCAACAAGATCATGGTTAATCTTAGGCGGCTTAGTATGTTGAATGTTAATCGCGATATCACCGTGACCACCACAGTTAATCTGACAACATGAAGTCGTCATGTGCACACGGTTTGGCATTTCTTCTTTTTGAAATTCTTCGTATATATCATCCATCAGTGCTTTTACAACACCTGATGCATCTGTACCTGGAATATCACAATGTAACCAGCCTTGAGTGTGTGAAATCATTGACACTGTTGGGCCTGTACCGCCAACTGGGAACCCAGCGTCTTGTAATGCTTTAATTAATGGTTCAACTTTAGATTCTGCATCCACCATAAATTCAATGTTTGAACGAATAGTAAAACGCATGAAACCGTCGCCAAATTCATCAGAAATGTCACATAATTTTTTAATTGTGTAGACATCCATTTGTCTCTGTGTACCAGCACGAACAGTCCAAATTTCTTCATTATGCTTTGAAGTGTGGTGTAATACACCTGGACGTGGACGATCATGATAAGCCCATTGGCCGTAGTTACGACGCATTGTTGGGTGCATGTATTGGATAGGGTCTGGACAGCCAGATTCGATAGGCATTCTTGGTGCTTCAGCCATAGTATTTCTCCTAATATATAGTATTGGGCGAAGGAAGCTTCGCCCTAAAAATTGTTACTTAAATTACAGTGTGTGTTACGCGTTTGCTTCGGCTTTGTTTTCGAACCACTTAACCGCTTCTTCGTCCCACTTGTCCATACGTACATATGACATGTAACGTGGTGAATCAACCATGTTAGGATTAACGTCTAAGCCAATACCTTCCATAAAGTTCACAATACCGATACGCTCAATCATTTCACCAGTTCTTTCGTGCTCTAGTGCATTCTCAGCAAAGAAGTCGATAACTTCACCCGCTAATTCTTCGATTGCTTCGTAATCATCTTCTGACTCAAGCTTCATAAATGGAACAACAACAGTACCAAATAAGTCACCGATCTTCAATGTACGCTTACCGCCCATACAGATCGTTACACCTTTGTCATCACCTGTTGCTAGGATAGCTTCAGTAGGCATGTCTTTTGTGATGTACTTATGAGTTAATGGTGAAGTTACATTTAAACAGTGCATACATTTAACACAGTTTTTGTTGTCAATTGTTAATGAAGTGTCACTTTCAACCTTCATACATTGCGTAGGGCAACGAGAAGTAATGTTGTCAACAACGTAGTCCATACCTTTGTCTGCAACCATTGCTTTCCATAAGTCTTGGTTGATTTTAATATCATCTCTCCAAGTACCGATAGTTGCAAAGTCTGAACGCTCAATTGAGTTCATACAGTCGTTAGCACAACCTGAAACTTTAAATTTCATTTTGTATGGTAATGCTGGACGGTGCATATCATCTAGGAATGCGTTTACTAATGTACGTAATACTGCTTGCTCATTAACGTTTGACATTTCACAA
>Ga0207991_1001933_pt1 | contig 12065 bp, 15 predicted proteins | sample ETN07SmetaG_FD_185786 | JGI IMG/M metagenome (GOLD analysis project Ga0207991, IMG submission 185786) | Marine microbial and viral communities from oxygen minimum zone, Eastern Pacific Ocean - ETNP2014F14-07SV275 (SPAdes) (version 2) | ecosystem: Environmental > Aquatic > Marine > Oceanic ... | reverse complement strand
AATTTACAGTGAGGATGAAGATAGAATGTACTGTTTTCTAGAAGCGCCTGACATAGAATATGTAAAAAAACTAAATTTTCAAATTCAAAACTAACATAGACAAATCATTCATGTTCTTTTTAAACAAAATAACATAACACATTGTATGAAAAATTCAGAAAACACACTAACTTGGGAAGATCTTTCAGGCTTGTCTTTTCTAATTACAGACGAATCTGCAAACTAACTATACAACTTCCCACTTTTCCCAATTTTGAGCATAAAAATAGATGAACTAATTCGTAAAGTGAACAAAGAGGAAAGTGTATCAAAAGAAGAAGAAATATCATTCAAAAGTTAATCAACTAAATGAATTTAATATATTGTAATGAGTATGGGAGGAAATCTAATATTTTTTGGAACTGCGATTCTTATTTTAGATGTTTTAATATTTTCCGGTACTTTTCCATCAAAGTCATTAAATGATCCTTCTCTTCATGAACCATTTGTACTTCTTCCAGTTATTGGAGTTGTTACATTTATTGAATTACTTACGTTATTTTTAACAAGTTTTAGATTGATGATGTTCTTTAGTGGAGTTATCACACTTAGAAAAAAGAAATAATTATTTTATTTTGGTTTAGTTTTATCTTTATCCTCTTCTTTGTCATTTGATCTGCCAAATAATTTTTTCAATTTGCTGAAAACATCATACTCTACTTTGAGCATTTTACATTTTGGACAAAATTCCGAGTCCCCCATTTCTGCACCACAATAAGAGCAACTCATTATAGAAAAATATGCTAACTAGACTTAGATAAGATTATCTATGAAACACGAAGACTTAACTAATTCAATTTGATTTTTTCAATATTGGATAAAGAAGAAAACGAATGGATAGAAAAAATCCAGACTGAAATTAAATTATTTGTTACAGAGTTCAAGCCCATACAAGATGATAATATCATAGAAGTTTTAGACGGTAGATTGCATTTTGCAGTAAAAGATCAACTCGAGTACATGACTCGAGGTGCAGATACAACTGTTGGTGAATATGCAAAAATACTTTTGAAAGACCTAACTGACTATATTGCATTTAATTGGCAAAAAAAAGACTCAAGTAATTTTCATCAAATAACTGAAATTCTAAATAAAGAAGAAATATTGAAGAGAGAAAGAGATTCAAACATATCGGATTTAGAGGCTGAAATTAAATTATTTGTTACAGAGTTCAAGCCCATACAAGATGATAATATCATAGAAGTTTTAAACGGTAGATTGCATTTTGCAGTAAAAGATAGACTTGAATACATGGCTAGAACTGCAGATATGACTATTGGTGAGTCTGCAAAAATACTTTTGAAAGATGTGAGGGATTATGTTGAATCTAATTGGTCAACAGAAAAATTTAGTGATTATGTATAAAAAAATACTGTACCCACACTAGTTTCTTTTTAATTTTAGCCCCATTATCAATACAACTGGAATTCCCAAATACATTCCAACATTCAATAAAATCAAACTAATTCCAAGTCCCAATACTGATTCCTCAGAATCTGCATATGACATTATTGATAGACTTGAAATCATTGGAGTGATGAATAATTTTACTACTTCTTTGAAAATAGGACTCTCTCTTTCCAAATCAGATATGGTTGGTGAGAATGAATAGTACACATCATTAAATGAGTTTATGAATAATTTTCCGGATTCAGTTTGTAGTAGTGTGTTGTCTCTGAGTTCTCGTAATTGTTGTACTTGTGGTGCTAGTTCTGAACCATAAGTTGCAGTAGCAATTAAACAACCACCACCTTCAGTTTGAGAGGAATTATTTTGAGAGTTTGATTCAAGTAAAATTCTTTCATACACAAGAATTCTATTTCTACTATAATCTGTAACATATGCATTATTTTGTGAGTCTAATGCTATTCCCACTGGGTGTCCATATGTTTTTGAACCCCACCCATACTCGCCAATACCTGAAAAGTTACCATCTTCATCAAATATGTTAATTGGACCATATTCCCCAGCTGTTACAAAAATTAACCCACTAGAATCTGTAATTATTGTTTCAGCATGTTCAAAAAAGGTTCCAATACCTCCTCGATATTCTGGTTTTCCAAATTCAGTGATTTTATTGCCATTAGCATCATATTTCACTATCTTTCCAGATTCAGTAGTGTAAAGATTTCCTTTAGCATCTTTCAATTTTAGTAATCCCATATCTTCATAGGTCTTTAGAATATTGCCAGATGAATCAAATTTTTTTACATCTCCAATAATATCTGTACTATCAAAAGAATTTGCAATCCATTCAGTGATGTAGATGTTTTCTTGTGTATCTACGTAAATATAATGATCAGGTAAGATATCAAAATCACCAATATCCCAAGTTTTAACAAGTTCTCCCAACTGAGAATATTTTTTTATTTCTTCATCAGATACAATAACAAGAATTTCATTATTTTGATTTAGGTACAACATGCCGGGTAAATTAGAACCAAAAGTAATAGTCCATACTATTTCATTTGAGGAAGTTAATTTTATGAGATTGTTTGAATCAATTACATACAGATTATCATTAGAATCAATTACTATTCCTTGTAGCATAGTAGGGGACAATCCCCCTAACTGTTTCCAAGTTTCTTTATACTGATATTGAAAATCAATTCCAGTAGCATATACATTTGGAACCAATAGACATAGTGAAAAAATAGTTGCTGTTGCTATAATTATTACAGAGTTCAATTAATCATCTCCATCTTTATTTTCTTTGAATTGTTTTTTCTGTTTATGATCTTTGTAGAGATGTTTGATCATTAAACCAGCAACTATTACAAACATAATTACCAAAAATATCCCAAAATTATCTCTATCTAAAATGATGGCACCCATTACAATTATTATCACAAATGCAATTATTTGCATTTTAGTTACAACACTCATTTCTTACAATATTCTATCTCAGCATTAGAACTTTATGAAGAAAATAATTAATTTTTAAAAATTTACATGTTTACTAATAATATGATTGCAGCACATATGCCCATTAACGCATACATGTATTTTCGATTTTTTGGATCACTTGTTCTCATAATATCATCTCAGGATTCATTGAATTTAAGAATTAACAAATTTGTTGTGAAAAAGTTTACCTCAATGAGTCCAATGGAACATCAGTTTTTCCCAATACAATGTTTCTGACTTTGACCATCTTTCGTGCGAGCATAAATCCAGCACCAGTCATACAACTTCCAATAATTACATGCAATATGCTAGAGTCTTGTTGTGGAGCTACCACCATCACATATGCCAATCCTGCAATCATTAGTAATATTCCAAAGCCTGCAAAGAGTGCCATCATTATTGGAACTCTAGAAGGGATTGGGGGTAAAACAGGGTCTGAATTAGGATCAATTGTAGTTAGATCTTTACAAACATCACAACAACGATGACGTTGTTTGTTTTGCCATTTTGTAGTTAAAAAATAGAATTCTTGTTTGCATGAATCACATGCTCGTTTGGGTAGCGTAACTTTACCATTATCATCAAAGTCTTGTCCAATCTCTTTCATGCAAGACTTGCAAAAATAACCTTGTATACGCCACTGTTTTTGAAAATTATACTTTTTCCAACCAAGTGAAGTATTACAACCAGTGCAAGATGCCATATTATTCTTTTACTGTTTTCTTCCCAGATAAGACTTGTGCAATACCTTTTCTTGCCTCAATTATTGGGAGGAAGATGATAATGGCTGCTGCGACTGATACCCATATCACTGAGAGTGCCACCCAAATTCCATAGGCGGCAAGTTCAAAGACATAGCCTGATGCAATTAATGGCATTGGCCAGAGAATTATGAATACTAAAGTCATAAGACCGCCACCTTTAACACTGAACTTGTAGGCCTTTTTCAAGGTCTCTTCATCTTCAGTTAGTTTGGCTGCCTCAACTGCAGTCATGTCGACAAGAGTAATCTTGTCCTTTAGTTCCTTCCAGTCGAATGTACTCTTTACGGCTAGACTTCCAACTATAGCAATCACACCACCAGATACGATTCCTGCAATGTTTGCAAATAGCATGGAATAGTTATTTCCAAGACTTGCCAAGTCAACAACACCGCCATATTCTGGAAGTGATGAAGCTACAATTACCCAAGTACTCGTTGAAATTAACAGACCAATTACCGCACCAGCTGTCGCAGCAACTTTGTTTGTTCTCTTCCACAGTATGGTCAAAGCAATTGGAACAACTGCCGAACCAATCAAGATTCCCATGGCCAAGTAGACAAAGCCGAGACTTAGACCCATGCCCAGTAACACTACCGCTAACGCACCCATACCAAGCCCAAACGCCACAATAGTGATACGAGAGACTTTGACTAGCTGCTTACCTGTGGCATTCGGATTCTTGTACGTCCGGTACAGATCATACGTGACTAGTGATGATACAGCGATTAGTTCTGCAGATCCTGCAGAAGTAACTGCCATGAATAACATTGTTAATACCATAATTGCACCAACTTCGCCCATTAGTGCTGTAGCTGCTGCTGGAACTACTAGTCCCATTTGAGCTTGAGCTGGTGTCAAGTCTACATCAAGCGCTATCGCCGTCAGACCCATTGTAGTTGCAAGTGTGAATGGAATTGCAAACCAACATGCACCTCCAAGTAAGAATCCTTTAACAGTAGATGATGGCTTTGCAGCAATTGCTCTCTGCCAATAAGCCTGGTCTACAAAGACTGTTCCAAAGTTTCCAACAATATTGATGATACCAAACATCAAGCCACCAGCTGATGCCATTGTTAAGAACGCACCTGCGGCATTGCCCTCAACAGGATTAATCTTTGCAGCCTCTACTAGTTTGTAGTACATGCCCTCAATACCGCCAGTAATGTCAGTGTTAATGTATACTGCTGCGACAAAGGTCAATATTGTTACGAATATAATTATAGTATGCATGTAATCTGCCACAAATGTAGCCTTTAGTCCTCCAACTAGAGTGTAAATCATAACACCGATTGGAATCAAAAATGCTGCAAGGGAGATATCCATTCCAGTAAGACCATTAACTACAGCAGAACCACCAAGAAGTAACATTGCAGTTACAATCATGTTAGTCATTAATGCAAATACCAAGAATACCTTGTGAGAACCATTGCCATATCTTGCACGAATAATTTCTAAGAAAGTGTGAGCGTTAGGAGCTTTACGTTTTAACTCAATTGCTAAAATTCCGAATAATAATACCTGAATTGATGCACCTGCTGCGTACCAAAATGGACCACTAATACCGTATTGATATGCGACAGTTGATGATTGAAGTAATGTTGCAGCCCAAGTCCAGGCAGACACAATTGCTGCAGCAGTTAAACCTGTTTTGATAGTTCGACCTGCAGTATTAAACATCTCAGAGGTCTGGGTAAGCCCAAGATATTTTTCCTCAATCTTTACTTCTATTGTAATGATTACAGCAAATACCATTCCTAAGCCAACAACAATAGCCCAACCAATCCATTCTGGCAAGGCCTCTCCAACGGCAAAACCTTCAGAGATTGCACCTGCTGCATAAACAGATTGAGGAATAGCAGAAACAGTAATGATCGTAAGTATAGCTAAAAGTGAAAACGCATAGATGGATCTATTTCGAGACACTAGGCAATATAATGCCCACGCATACTTAAGGATTTTAAGATCATGAACTGTTAAATACAATAAATTTCAGTCCTCGCTAAAAAATCAGCACAAATTGAAGCAATATGATAGAATAATCAAACAGATACTTTTGATAATATTTTTGAAATAACTAATAAAATATTTTTAAAATAAATGATACAATCGTCCTAAAGATAATTTTGTTGCAGGATCAGTTGTAGTAATTTTTCCATCAACTTTTACTTCATATGTTTCTGGATTTACATCAATGTCAGGTGTTGCATCATTATACAACATATCTTTTTTTCCAATAGAGCGACAGTTTTTTACAGCAACTAATTTTTTATCACAATTAATTTTTTCTTGCATACCATTATCCAATGCTAATTGAGATGTAAAAATTATAGATGTTGATTGTACTGCTTTACCAAATGATCCAAACATAGGTCGATACAATACAGGTTCTGTTGTTGGGATGGATGCATTTGGATCACCCATTAATGAATAAGCAATGAAACCACCTTTGATAATCATTTTAGGTTTTACACCAAAAAATTGTGGAGACCAAATTACAATATCAGCTAATCTTCCAGGCTGCAAACTTCCAACATGATCAGAAATTCCATGTGTAATAGCAGGATTAATAGTAATTTTTGCAAGATAACGTTTTACTCTAAAATTATCATTTTGAGAATTATCTTCAGGTAAACTTCCAGTCATTTTTTTCATCTTATCTGCAGTTTGCCAATTTCTTGTAGTAACTTCTCCAACTCTTCCCATTGCTTGACTATCTGAAGACATCATACTAAGAACGCCAATATCGTGCAAGACATCTTCTGCAGCAATTGTTTCTCCTCTAATTCGAGATTCAGCAAATGAGATATCTTCAGGTACTGATGGATTAAGGTGGTGACATACCATCATCATATCAAGATGTTCAGACAAAGTGTTGACAGTAAATGGACGTGTTGGATTTGTTGAAGATGGAAGAATGTTTGGTTCACTTGCAACTTTTAAAATATCAGGTGCATGTCCACCACCTGCACCTTCAGTATGATAAGTGTGAATTGTTCTACCTGCAATTGCTGCAATTGTATCATCTACAAATCCACATTCATTTAGAGTATCAGTGTGAATAGCAACTTGAGTATCAGTTTTGTCTGCAACATTTAGAGCAGAGTTAATTGTTGCAGGAGTTGTTCCCCAATCTTCATGTAATTTTAATCCACAAGCTCCAGCTTCAATTTGTTCAAATAATGCAGGTTCAAGAGAATCATTTCCTTTTGCAAGAAAACCAAAATTCATTGGAAAATTATCTACAGATTCTATCATTCTATGAATATTCCATTTCCCAGGTGTACATGTTGTAGCATTAGTTCCATCAGCAGGGCCTGTTCCACCACCAATCATTGTTGTAGTTCCATTACAAATTGCATGTGTAGCTTGCTGTGGAGAAATAAAATGAATGTGAGAATCAATTGTGCCAGGAGTACAAATTGTATTTTCTCCAGCAATAATTTCAGTATTGGATGAAATTATCATGTCTACATCATCAGCAATATTTGGATTTCCAGCATTACCTACACCTACAATTCTCCCATCTTTCACACCAATGTCAGCTTTGATAATTCCTAAAACAGGATCTAAAATTATTGCATTTGTAATAACAAGGTCAAGTGAATCAGCTCTAGATACTCCACTAGCTTGTCCCATTCCATCTCGAATACTTTTTCCACCTCCAAAAACAGATTCATCACCATATTTGATCAAATCTTTTTCAATTTCAATAATTAAATCAGTATCAGCAAGACGAACTCTATCACCAGTTGTAGGACCAAACAAATCAACATAATTTTTTCTAGAAATATTTAGAGTCATAATTCCATACCTCGAAAGCCTTGGTCTTTTGCTTTAGAAAATGCTTCATCTTTTTTTTCAGTTAATGAACCATTTACTAATCCACTAAATCCATAAACAATTCTTTTTCCAGAAAATTCAGTTAATTCCACTTTTTTACTATCTCCCGGCTCAAATCTTATAGAAGTACCTGCAGGAATATTAAGATGAAATCCATATGATTTTCTTCTTGAGAATTCTAATGCTTTATTCACTTCAAAAAAATGTGCATGAGATCCAACTTGAATTGGTCTATCACCAGTATTTTGAATATCTAAAGTTATTGTAATTTTTTTATCATTTGCAATTATTGGTTCTTCAGATAAAAAATATTCTCCAGGAATCATTTTAATTTTCACCTATAGGATCATGAACAGTAACTAATTTTGTACCATCATCAAAAGTAGCTTCAACTTGTATGGAATGAATTAATTCTGCAACTCCGGGTAATACCTGATCTTTTTTTAAAACTTGTTTTCCAGAACTCATTAATTCTGGAACAGATCTTCCATCTCTTGCACCTTCCAATATATGATCAGAAAGAATAGCTACAGATTCTGGATGATTTAATTTTAATCCTCTCCCCTGTCTTTTACGAGCTAATTCAGCTGCAACAAAAATATTTAATTTTTCTAATTCTCTAGGAGTAAGCATCAATAATTATAGTATTCAATTACTGTATATAATAATTCAAACGTAAATTACAAAACTATAATTTTATCAAAATTGGAAAGTAATCATGATAAACATTAATTCAATTTTAGGAAATATTTTCAAAGAAACTAGTTTAGAAAGTACTAATTTTGAAAAATTAACAATTTCTCGAATTGATTTAGAAAAAAGAATTCTAAGAAAAAAGACAGATTTAGGCACAGATATTGGAATTAATCTAGATTCAGGCATTAAACTTCAACATGGAGATATTATTGGCAATAGTGAAACAAAAATTATTGTTGAACAAATTCCAGAAAAAGTAATTTCAATTAAATTAAAAAAAAATAGTCAAAATTTAGCCATATTATTGGGCCATATTATAGGAAATAGACACAGACCGATTGGATTTGAAGATGAGAAAATATTATTCCCAATTCAAGCAGATTCAGAATTAGAGGTATTTGAGAGACTATTCAAAGAAATCATAGGAGATATTGAATTGAATATAGAAGAGAAGATATTCTTACCACATACAAGTGCGGATGTACATGAACACTGATGAAATTAATGAGGAGCTTGCAGTTATGCAGCTTTCAGACTCATTTTTTCCTACAGGACTTTATGCAACATCAAATGGATTAGAATTTCTTTTTTCTAATAATGAAATTAAAGGATTAGAAGATATTAAAAATATGATTAAAGTAAATATTGAACAACAAATAGGATCATCAGATTGTGTTGCACTTGTAAATACACTTGAAAATGCAGACATTGATGATTTTGAAAAAATAATTCAAATAGATGAAATTTTATTTGCCATGAAATCAATCAAAGAGATTAGAACTGCATCAGTTAATTCAGGAATACAATTGATTAAATGTGTTTCAGAATTTATGAAAGAAAATAAAATCTTTAATCAATATCAAAATGCAATCAAAGAAAAAAATGCATACGGTATATTTCCAGTAGCATTTGCAATTTGTTGTAATGCATTAAATATAAAAAAAGAAAAAAGTATGACAATGTTACTATATGGATTTACTGTAAGTGTTGTTGGTGCAGCGTTAAGATTAGGATTGATTCAACATTTAGAAGGCCAAAAAATTATTCATGAAATTAAACCAATAATCATTCAAGCAATTGAAAAAAATATTAACAAATCAATTTTTGATATGTGGCAATTTACACCTCAATTAGACATAGTACAGATGTCACATGAAAAAATGGATTCTAAAATGTTTATAACATAAAAATTAATTTTTATCTTATGAATCACATTCCTCGAATAGGAATAGGCGGTCCAGTTGGATCTGGAAAGAGTATGTTAATTGAACGTCTTGTTCCAATGTTGGCTAAAATTGGATATAGTATCAGCATCATCTCAAATGATGTCATTTCAAAAGAAGATGCAGATAGAATGAGGACAAATTTAGCCACAAAAAGAGGATTATTACCAGAAAATATGGTAATCGGCCTTGCCACAGGCGGATGTCCACATACGGCAATACGTGAAGATCCTTCTATGAATCTCGCAATAATAGAAGAGATGGAGGAAAATCATCCAGAACTAGATTTGATAATAATTGAAAGTGGAGGAGATAACATCACAACAACATTTAGTCCAATTCTTGCAGATTATTTCATGTATATCATTGATGTTGCAGGAGGAGACAAATATCCAAGAAAAGGAGGATTAGGAATTGTAAATTGTGATTTGTTAGTAATTAACAAAATAGATCTTGCAAAACTAGTTGGGGCAAATTTAGAAATAATGAAAAAAGATGCAGAAAAAATTAGAAAAGAAAAACCATTTGAATTTATCAATTGTAAAACAGATCAAGGAGTAAAAGAAGTCATGGAACATATCATACATGATGTATTATTTAATTCATCACCAAAATCAACACGATCACAAAAGGTGCAAATATGAATAAATTAGATTTTACTCCAGATGACATTCCAAGTGAAGTACAAAAATATGATTCAGAAATAAAACAATTAGAAGTTGGAAAATCAGGCAAAGTAGGAATTTTAGAAATAGAATTAAAACAAGGTAATGATAAAACAACAATTACAAAACAATTTTCTCAAGTACCATTACAAATTCAACGAGCAATGTATCTTGAAGAATCACTTCCAGAAATGGCATATGTGTATATTATTTCTCCGTCAGGAGGAATTTTACAAGGAGATAGATACAAGATAGATATCACATTAAAAAATAATGCAATTTCTCACATCACCACACAAGGTGCAACAAGAATATACAGTATGAATTCAAATTTTGCATCTCAAACAACTAACATTACAATAGATGATAATTGTTATTTAGAATACATTCCAGACCAAATTATTCCATATCAAAATTCAAGATATTATCAAAAAGTAAACTTGAATGTACATGATAATGCAACAGTAGTATATTCAGAAGTTTTGACGCCTGGAAGAATGGCAATGAATGAATTTTTTGATTATGAAATTTGTTATCTTAGAATGATTTGTAAAAATCAAGAAAAAAGAATTAGATGTCTAGAAAATATGAAGATAGAGCCTAAAAATCAAAATCTGAAAGTTAATGGAGTTTTTGGCAAATACAGTATTGTAGGAACAGTGTATGTATTAACAAAAAAAGTACACATTACAGAACTTGAAAATATAATTAATAATAATTTAGATGAGTTAGAAGATATTTCAATAGGAACATCAATTTTACCAAATGATTCAGGAGTAATTGTAAAAATTTTAGGAAATAATACAGAGGATATTTTTGAACTAATTTACAAGATATTAAAAATCACTAGGAAAAAAATTCTGGGGGCAGAATTTAGCAAAATAAGAAAAAATTAAAATAATAAATCCACTAATCCAATTTGATAAAATATACTCAATCCAATAATGAAACTAACTATACCAGTGACATTTCTAAATAATTTGTTTAAAAATTTTGTTTTTGAACTAAAAGCAAAAGGCAGTCCAATCAATCCACCAATTACACTCATTCCAATAATAGAACCAAAACCAAATAACAAAAAAAACATCAAAGATGTTTCCAAAGTATCAAAATACATTACAGTTAATGCAATAACACTTCCACTTCCAGCTAGACCATGAATTAATCCAATTACATAGGATTTGTGTTCATGATTATGTTCAGAATTATTATGATCATGAGAATCATAATGGATATGTCCATCAGAATGGGTGTGAGGGTGTATATGTTTTATTTTAAAAAATTTCTTGTTTCGAAGTGTTGTAATACCAAGAAAAATCAACATAGCACCTACAATTAATTCAAATCCAAAAAAGAGTTCATCTTGAATTGAGATTGCCAAAAAAGAAGTGAGTAATCCAATTATAACAATAGTTGTAGTATGTCCTGCACCCCAAAATACTCCAATTAAGGAAGATTTGATAAAAGATGATTTTATAATATTTTTTGAAGAATGTTTCTTAGATTTGATTAATTGTGTGCCTACAGAAGCCACATGATCAGGCTCAAATGCATGAGTAATACCCAAGAGTAGTCCAAGTCCAACCATCAAAGCAGGGGTTAGATTTTCAATACCAGAAATTAATTCCTGAAACAAGTTTTGAATACCACAAACTAGAACAATAATTAAAGTATAAAGAATTTTAAAAAATTAGATTTTGGATATGTAGTATGTCTTACAGCAAAATTTGAGGGTTTTATCATACGTAATTCAATTGGTTCAACTATAGAATTATCAATATGCGCCATTTACAAATATCACAAGAGAAATTAAGAAGGTTTAGTATTTAGGAATTTTAAAAAAAATGGAAGTAATCTCAACAAAGATTTATCAAAAAATAAAATTATTTTGGTGATGCTATAAATAATATAAAATGTTAAAAATTCTTTTC
>Ga0207991_1001918_pt1 | contig 12154 bp, 8 predicted proteins | sample ETN07SmetaG_FD_185786 | JGI IMG/M metagenome (GOLD analysis project Ga0207991, IMG submission 185786) | Marine microbial and viral communities from oxygen minimum zone, Eastern Pacific Ocean - ETNP2014F14-07SV275 (SPAdes) (version 2) | ecosystem: Environmental > Aquatic > Marine > Oceanic ... | reverse complement strand
AAGTACCATCACCATGGTGACCAGTCCGGCTTCCGGAATTCCCGCCGCGCCTATGCCGGCCAGCGTTGCCGTAAGAAATATGATCATCTGGTCTCCCAAACCCAGTTGAATTCCCAGCATTTGCGCAATGAACATGGCTGCAACCGACTCATAAAGAGCCGTGCCATTCATATTCACCGTAGCCGCCAACGGCAGGACAAAAAGACAGGATTTCCGGGAAATCCGATTGTTTTCCTCGGCACACTCTATGGTAATCGGCAAGGTAGCGGAACTGCTCGCTGTTGAAAAAGCCGTTGTGAGCGCACTCAATACATTTTTAAAATAAGTTACGGGGTTCCTTCTTGTTATCACATAAAGAATAACCGGCAATATCACAAATCCGTGAATCAAAAGCGCAGAGACCACCGTTGTGACATATTTGCCGATTTTTGCCAACTCAGCCAGAAACAGGTCACCCCCGCCAGCGGCACCCAGCTTGGACGCAATTAACGCAAAAACTCCGATCGGCGCGAAATACATAAGCAGATGGACGATCTTCATGATCGCAACGTTGACCGTATCAAAAAAATCAATCGCCCGTTTACCCGGTTCACCCAGCGTGGTTAATACTCCACCAAACACCAGGGAAAACATGATGAGTGGAAGAATCTCCATATTCGCCATGGATTGCACCAGGTTGGGTGTAACAAAAGTTTTAAGAATGTCAGTGATGCTGACAGATTCCTTGCCCACAACTTTGTCAGGCACTTGCTCCACTGTCATCTCGACAGCGACACCCGGCTCAATAATGTTGACCATTACCAATCCGATACCCACTGCAATGCAAGTGGTTATCAAAAAATAGGACAATGCAATAAAGCCGGTTTTGCCTACCTTCCTGATATCCCCCAAACCTGCAATGCCAACGATCATCGAAGAAATGATTAAGGGCACCACCAACATTTTCAAGGCATCCAGAAACATCTCGCCGATCCACTCCACCGCCAGCATCTTGTTTCCAAACATCCACCCGCAAAAAATTCCCAGAACAATTCCCGCAACCATCAGATATAAAAGTCCATTTTTTTTCATCACGAATTATCCTAAAAAAACAAAATTTTTCAAACCCACCAACAGGGCTTATAATACAGAGTAACGGAGGCTTTGCAATTCCTAACCTTAACGAACACCCGGAACCCAATATAACCGGAGGATAACCATGGCAGAAACCGCCAAACTCACCTATCAGGGAAAAACCTATGAGTTCCCGGTTCTAGAAGGCACCTGTGGAGAAAAAGCCATAGACATTTCCACTCTGAGAACGACCACAGGACTGATTACTTTTGACCCAGGATATATGAGTACAGGGTCCTGCCAGAGCCAGATCACCTATTTGGATGGAGAAAAAGGAATCCTGCTATACCGGGGTTATCCCATCGAACAGATCGCCGAGAAGAGCTCCTTTATCGAAACCGCTTGTCTTCTCATCTACGGTGAGCTCCCAACCCGTGAGCAACTCGACTACTTTCAGTACCACTTGGTACACCATTCCATGGTTCATGAATCCATTAAGAATCTCTATGATGGATTCCCCAACAATCCGCATCCCATGGCAGTATGCAGTGCGATCGTTGGCTCCCTGGCAACATTCTATCAAAACGAATTAGACGTCAGAAACGAACATGAGGTGGAAATCGCCATCCACCGGCTGATGGCAAAACTGCCAACCATTGCGGCGTACAGTTATAAAAAATCCATCGGCCAACCCTTCCAATATCCTGATAATACTCTGAGCTATTCCGCAAACTTTTTGAAAATGATGTTTTCCCTTCCCTGCGAACCCTATGAGATAGATGAAGACGCTGCCAAAGTTCTGGACGTTTTATTGATTCTGCATGCCGACCACGAGCAAAATTGCTCCACCAGTACCGTTCGCCTGGTTGGAAGTTCCATGTGCAACCTGTTTGCATCGGTGTCGTCCGCGATTTATGCCTTGTGGGGTCCTCTTCACGGAGGCGCAAACCAGGCCGTAATTGAAATGCTGCAAAATATTCATGATGATGGGGGAGATGTTAACAAGTACGTGCAAAAGGCCAAAGATCCTAACGATCCTTTCCGGCTAATGGGGTTTGGACACCGAGTTTATAAAAACTTTGACCCTCGTAGCCGAATCATCAAAAAGCTGGCCGATAAAATTTTCAACAAACCGGGAGTTCAGGAACCACTTCTTGATATCGCATTGCAACTGGAAGAGATCGCCATTAAGGACGATTACTTTATTGAGAAAAAACTTTACCCCAATGTTGATTTTTATTCGGGCTTGATTTATAGAGCCCTGAACATTCCCGTCAATATGTTTCCAGTTATGTTCGCAATAGGCCGTTTACCAGGCTGGATCGCCCAATGGAAGGAACTTCATGGAGACAAGCAGTTCAAGATTGGCCGTCCGCGACAGTTGTATCTAGGCTCGCCTAAAAGGGACTACGTTGCCATGGAAAAAAGGCAGGGGTAAAAAAACTTATCTTAATCAGGCAGGCTCAATGGTGCAGGTGAAAGGGAATTCTTCCATAGCGGCGGCAGTGTGCACTTGTTCTACTTTAAACTCAGCCTGCTCTAGCGGCAAAGTCTCGACAAGGGCTGCGCCATGAAGATGAATTTCATACATCAGCTTTTCCGCGGTCGAATAATCTTTGCTGAACATTTTGATCAGAACCCGAATAACGAATTCCATAGTGGTGACGTTATCGTCCCACATAATAATTTTATAGAGCGGGAGATAGGCCCGACGGGTTTCCCCTTCAGATTCCTCAATAATTCCCGGCGAAAAAGGTAATGTTTCTACTGGCATAAGGTAATATTTCTAGTGGTACAACGACTAATAAGAAATTGCCCCAAAAGGGCTAATGGTTCGATAAACTGACCGTTTCCTATTTTAAAATAATATTTAAAAATATAACAACTTTTTTTTATTTTTTTTCTGCCCGAAAATATGAGTTTTAACCCTCTACAACGTCATCCTTTCCTGATTATTCTCCTTTTCGGCTTGATCTTCACCAGTTTTTGCCCAACCACCTATGCCCTGGAAGCAAAATTGGCAAAACCGATAACATTGGGCGAATATAATAACTTCCTCCCTGCAGGAAAAATAACCCGGTTTGCCGGAGAAACCCTATATTACGACATCAGTTTCCTGTGGTTTAAAAACGCCGCCTCTGCCACAGTGAGCTTTTTTGAGGAGCATGGAAAATATTTTTCAGTCCTGGAAGCCAGCACCAAGGGCTTTATTGGTTTTTTCACATCCTACCGCAAGCATTTTTACAAGACTGAATTCGAAATCATTGATAACGGCAAAAAACTCCGGCCCAAAACTTTCCTGCGGCAGGTTACCATTGGCAGTCAGGTGGAAACTACCCGGCATAAGTTCGATTATGACAATCAATCGCATTCCTGGCAGGTCCATGTGGATGAAGACTTAGTGGAAACAGGACAAAATGAGATTCCTCCCGGGAGTGCTTTCAACGATATTCTCACCTCTTTTTACAACGTACGAAATGGGGTTTATGGGAAGTTGGAGAAAGGAAGGAAATTTAAAATCAGAACCATTCCCGAAAAGGGACATGATGAAATTTCTGTTCACATCTGGTCGGAACGGGATCAGGAGCGATTTAGAATTGAAGAGGAACGGGGAAAAAGGGACGAGCTGTTATTCAATATCATTGTGCCAAAAGAAATTTTCAAGACCAAAACCGGAGAACTGAGAGCTTGGATATCCAAACATTATGTTCCGGTTGAAACCACCGTCAAAGATTATATTTTGCTGGGCGATCTGCACGCCCGTTTCACCCGCAGGGAAGCACGCCACCTGCGAGCCGCCAGTAGCAACTAACAATAACTCCTCCCCTGTCAACGGGGCAACCGTCATCATGCCGAGACAACTCTTTGCTCACCAAAAAAAGCGCTGGTACCCTTTCAGGGCACGATGGCTAAGGAAAAATTTCACGCACACTGGCCCCACGCCTAGTGGTCAGACATCAAAAGCCAGAATAGGCGGATCCTGCCAGATATTCACTTCAGTCTTGTCATCCAAAGTGACCGCACCAAACTGGACCGTATAGGGTTTCTCATTTTCGCAATCCAACTCGATGGTAATTTTTTCTATCTCCCATTTCCCGGACTCCGGACCAACTAAAGTCAAACTATGGGCAAAACTGTTCACATCAAAACTTCCCTCAAAAACTTTTCCGGACTCCGCAGACCCTTCCACATTGTCAAAAGGCAGTTTATGATTATTGAAATTGAAATGAACCGGCTCAGACATCCCCTGCTGACCGGTTTGCACCTTGACTTTAAACGTGTTGACTCTCGGCATGGTTTCCCCTCAGGAAAAATACGGGTTCAAACCCGCTGTATGGTCGGTTTCATCGAAGATCGCACCCACCATAGGTACGGCCTTTCTAAATGAGGTGTGAATCCCCTGTTTGAGGGTTAAATCGGCGGCACTGCACCCCTGACATCCTCCGCCCATTTGTATGGTGACTGAATTTCCTTTAACAGCAAGCAGGCTGATGTTTCCGCCGTGCCCGGCCACTCCCGGGTTCACCTCGGTATCAATTACTTTTTGAATTCCTTCACGAATTTCTTCTTCAGAAGGCAGATTAGAAATGATTTTTTCAGCGATAAGGCCTTTACCCGCCCCCAGTGCATCCCGGATTGCCGTACCGACTTCCTTAGCCAGAGGAAGCCAATCCACCAGGGTTTTATCCTTGCGGGTGACCGTCACGGTGGATTCACATACTAAAGCGGTTTCCACATCGTCCAGGCAGAACAGAGCTTCAGCGAGGGAAGATTCCATCGCGCTTTCAAAACCCGAGAAAAACCAGGAATTCCCCGTCATCAAGGGACGGTTAACGGTGAAAAGGCATTGATCCCCCGTTGGAGAAGGTTGCGCCTTAATTAAAACTTCATCGGAATCTTTTGGGAAAACACCTTCAGAAATAGCCGGGATTTGGAGTACACTGCGTTCTAGGGGGAAATTTGACGGCGCCTCTGTTTCAGGTTGGGGTTCGGGTTCAGGTTGAGAAACCACAGTACTTTTTTCAACCTCTTCCGCGATCACCGATGTTACCGGCTCCGCTTCCTGCTTCATACCCGTGAAAAAACGTTTTATAAAGTTCAAAGGATTGTCTCCTGTAAAGTCAGTTTTGCTACTAATACCACAATAACCCTCTATTCTTCATATAGATGCCAGAAATACAAGAAAGTCGCAAATTTCCCTGCAAAATTTCCTCTGGTTTGCGGCTTCCCTCTACAATTTTGTTTACTATCGGTCTTTTAGTCCGAAAAAAAATAATTGCCCCCACAGTTTTCCAGACACCCCGGTGTGAGTAAACACGATAAAGGGTCAAACCTGAAAAGCGTTCTCGAGCAGTTCGATTTTCCATGAACCCGGCGTATCGGATGTCAAGGCCACCACGTCGAACCGCATAGGTCTGTCCGAGATTCTCTTCCTGGCAAGGAAACTTTTAGCGGTTTGGATAATTTTTCGCTGCTTTGCCGGTGTTATGGCCATAAAAGGATGACCAAACTCATGACCCGCTCGCGCCTTGACTTCAATAAAAACGATCACCCCGCCCTGCTCGGCTATGATATCTATTTCACCCACTTTAGCGCGGAAGTTTTTTTCAAGAATCCGGTAACCTTTCTTTTTTAAAAAGGTCAACGCGGCCGACTCGCCTTCACGACCAAATTGTAATCGCTCCTGAGTCAATGCGGAGTACCTCCGCTGGTAATCTGCAATATCATTTTCATGCTCCCAATAGTTTTATCTCGGCCCAATGAGTCATTGCCCATTGCCTCCACGGCTAACCCAGCACTTTTGGCGGCCACATAAGCGTCACCGCAACATTGCCACCGGCCGCTTGGCCGGGGCTAGCAGTGGGCGGTATTCCAGTTTTTGCCCCACCCCATATCCACTACCAATGGGACTTTAAGCTGGACCACTTCTTCCATTTCCTTTTTAACCAGAGTCCGCATTTCCTGCTCTTCTTCTTTCGGACATTCAAACACCAGCTCATCATGGACTTGCAAGATCATTCGGGATTTTAGTTTTTTCTCGCTGATTTGTTGTGCCAATCGAATCATCGCCAGTTTGATCAGGTCCGCCGCACTTCCCTGGACCGGGGAATTGATCGCAACCCTTCCTGCCGCCTCCCGCAGTTGCCGGTTCTGACTGTTAAGGTCTGGCATATAGCGTTTTCGATTCATCATAGTCTGGGTATAACCAACTTCTTTTGCCTTGGCTACAGTTTCCTCCATATAAACTTTGACCTTTTTATAAAGCGCAAAATATTGATCAATGAATTTTTTAGCTTCCTTAGGATAAATTTTTAACTGCCTGGAGAGACCGAAAGCACTCAAACCATAAACGATACCGAAGTTCACCGCTTTAGCCATTCTTCGGGATTCCGCATCCAGACGATCCGGGGTCGTCCCAAAAATTTCGCAAGCGGTACGGGTGTGAATATCTTCACCCATTTGAAACGCTTCAATCAAAGCTTCATCTCCGGAAAGGTGGGCGAGAACCCTCAACTCTACTTGCGAATAGTCCGCCGAAAGCAGGTAATTATTTCCTTCCGCTATAAACGCTTTGCGGATTTCGCGTCCCGTTTCGGTACGAATTGGGATGTTCTGCAGGTTTGGGTTGCTGCTACTCAACCGCCCGGTAGCTGCTACCGTCTGGTTGAATGAAGTATGAACCCTTCCCGTTTTACTGAATATTTCATCCTGCAACGCATCCACGTAGGTGGACTTGAGTTTGCCCAATTGCCGGTAGGCCAATACAACTTCAGGAAGCTCATGCTCTTCGGACAATTGCTCCAATACGGTGACATCGGTCGAATAGCCGCTCTTGGTTTTCTTGATGACCGGCAGTCCCAGTTTTTCAAACAGAATCACCGAAAGTTGTTTAGGAGAATTGATATTGAACACCTCCCCGGCTATGGAATGAATATTCTTTTTATGTTCTTCGATCTTTTCCGTTATGATCGTGGAAAGATTCTGCAAATGCTTTTTATCCAGTTTCATCCCGTGGATTTCCATCTCTGCCAGGACTTCTAATAGGGGCAGTTCCAAATCCTGGAAAAGCTGAAGGTCATCGCCTTGCAAAAGAAGGAAAAGTTTTTCATAAAGTCGCCAGGTGATATCCGCATCTTCCGCCGCATACTCGGTCGCTCGCTCGACATCCACTTCATCAAACCCGATCTCTTTGGACGCGGTGCCCACCACATCCTTATATTTGATGGTGGTGTGGTCTAGATAATCCTGGGCCAAAGCATCCATACTGTGCCTCCTGCCGGAAGGATTCAAAATATAGGAAGCCAGCATGGTATCGAAGGCAATGCCCTTGAGATTAATTCCTTCATTCCGTAACACAATCAAATCGTATTTGATATTCTGGCCAACTTTTTTAATTTTCGGATCTTCAAGTAGTGGCTTGAGTTTCTTGATAACCCAATCGAGAGGCAATTGTTCGGGAACCCCTAAATAGCGATGGGCTAACGGAATGTAGCAAGCCACTCCTTGTTCACAGCAAAGCGAAATCCCCACCATCCGGGCCTGGACCGGATGTAAGCTAGTGGTTTCCAGGTCCAACGCGAAAATTTTTGCCTTCTTTAATTGTTTGAGCCATCGCTCAAAATCGGCCTTGGTGAGAATGGTTTCATACCGGCTTGCAATAGCTGGAGAACTCGCAATGGGGGTAGGCTCGGAACTATCTTCCAATTCTCCGAGCAAGGAGGAAAACTCGAATTCAGAAAACAGTTTTTTCAGGTCCGTATTGTTGGGGGGCTTGAGCTTAAGGTTCTCAAGTTTAAACTCCAACTCCATAGACGTATTGATGGTCACCAGTTGACGGCTGAGTAGCGCCATCTCTTTATCCTGAACAAGTTTTTCCCTGAGTTTTTGCTTGTCCACTTCGTCGATCCGTTCATACAACGCATCTATGGAACCGAATTTACGTATGAGTTCCGTGGCAGTTTTGGGGCCCACCCCTTTAACTCCGGGAATATTATCACTGGAATCGCCCATCAAACCCATCACCTCAATCACCCGGTCTGGGGGCACACCAAATTTTTCCTCCACACCTTCTATATCAAACCATTTATTTTTCATGGTATCGAGCATGCGGATATCCGGACCAATCAACTGCATCATGTCCTTATCGCCGCTGACTATGACTACCTGCAAACCTTCTTCCGTGCCTTTTTTAGCCAGGGTTCCCATAATATCGTCGGCTTCAAACCCTGGAACCCGGACACTGTGAATATTAAAGGCCTGGACCAGAGGTTCAAAAAAGGGGAATTGTTTTGCCAGGTCTTCAGGAGGCGCTTCCCGATTGGCTTTGTAATCGGCGTACATTTCGTGACGAAAAGTCTTTTCCTTACTGTCGAAAGTCACCGCCAGGTAATCTGGCTTTTCGTCTTTCACCACTTTCTGCAACATATTGATGAACCCGTACAGGGCATTGGTGGGAAATCCTTTTGATGTCGACAAAAATTGCCGGATACCATAATAGGCCCGAAAAATGTAGGAAGAACCATCTATCAGGTAGAGGGATTTAGGTTTGCTCATAGTTGCCCTTTAAATATGAAAAATGCTGACCAAGTATAAAGTCGCGGCTTTACCGTGTCTAATTAATTGTGTTATCATAAAACTCTCTTATGATTATGAACTAATTGAATTAAAAGGCTTAAATTGGACCCCACACAAAAATGCGCGCCTTGAAAAATTCATCGGAAAATCAGGATGACCGGTTGATCATTGAAACCGCCCGCAGGGTTCTCAGCATTGAGAGCCAGGCTGTAGCGGGACTGGAAAGCAGGATCGATTCCCAATTCGTCGAGGTCGTGCGCCACCTGAACCAATGCAAACACCTGGTGGTCACAGGGGTTGGGAAATCCGGACTGATTGGGAGAAAAATCGCATCCACGTTTGCAAGCATCGGACTGCCCACCCTTTTTCTGCATGCCGCAGAAGCCAGCCATGGAGACCTGGGAATGATTTCTAAAGGGGATACGGTGATTGCCATTTCCAACAGTGGGGAAACGGAAGAGATTGTCAAACTGCTCCCGGTTTTTAATCGCATCCATTGCACACTGGTAGGAATGACGGGAAATAGGGAGTCCACCCTGGCAAAACGAAGCGATTATATTCTCGACATTAGCGTTAAAGAAGAAGCATGCTCAAAAGATCTGGTTCCCACCGCCAGCACAACAGCCGCCTTGGCAATGGGTGACGCACTTGCCATGGCATTTATGGAACTTCGCGGAGTGCAGGAAGAGGATTTTGCACTCAACCATCCTGGCGGCAGTCTCGGTCGGAAACTGCTCACCCTGGTCGATGACCTGATGCATTTTGGGGAGGATATCCCCAAGGTAAAAGAAAATGCTGACATCTACCAGGTACTCAAGGAGATCTCGCACAAAAGATTGGGAACAACTCTGGTAGTCGGAGATCAGGACCAACTTCTCGGCATCATTACCGATGGGGATTTACGGCGCCTGATTGAAAAGAAAAAAGACATCTCCCAAACCCGCGCAAAGGATATGATGGCCAGCCATCCCAAAACTATTTTAAAGGATACCCTGGCGGCTAAAGCCGTTAGAATTATGCAGGACCATTCCATCACCTCCCTGGTTGTGGTCAATGATGACCAGAAAATAGAAGGAATCATTCATCTACATGATATCCTCAAGGCAGGTGTCGTTTAACTCTTACCGGATACATCCCGATTAAATTATGACCGGCGACGAAATCAGAAAAAAATTCCTGCAATACTTTGAAGATCGGGGGCACACGGTTGTGCCCAGTTGTTCACTGGTCCCAAAAAATGATCCAACCCTTATGTTCACCAATGCGGGAATGGTGCAGTTTAAAGATGTGTTCCTGGGTGAGGAAAAAAGAAATTATAACCGCGCTGTATCGGTGCAAAAATGCGTTCGCGCCGGTGGAAAACACAATGACCTGGAAATGGTCGGGCGCACGGCCCGGCATCACACTTTTTTTGAGATGCTTGGCAATTTTTCGTTTGGAGATTATTTCAAAAAAGAAGCCATCCAGTTTGCATGGGAATTCTTAACCGATGTGATTGGACTACCCCGGGACCGTTTATACATTTCTGTCTTCGAGGATGATGACGAAGCCTTCAACCTGTGGGTCGATGAAGTGAAAATGCCGCGTGAGCGGATATACAAGATGGGGGAAAAGGATAACTTCTGGGCCATGGGTCCCACCGGCCCCTGCGGCCCCTGCTCGGAAATATTTATCGACCAGGGTAAAACGGTAGGCTGTGGACAGCCCTCCTGCGAAGTCGGTTGCGATTGCGACCGGTTCCTGGAAATCTGGAACCTGGTTTTCATGCAATACGATCGGGATGAATCCGGCAAACTCACTCCGCTTCCTAATCCCTGTATCGACACGGGGATGGGATTGGAAAGACTGGCCGCTGTCGTTCAGGGCCGCACCACCAATTACGACACCGATCTCATGATGTCTATCATCACTGAGGCGGCCCGTATCATAGGCAAAGAATATGGCAAGCAGGATGAGGTGAATGTCTCTCTTCGAGTGCTGACCGACCATGCCCGCGCCTCGGTATTTTTAATCAGCGATGGAGTCATTCCCTCCAACGAAGGCCGGGGTTATGTTTTGCGTAAAATCATGCGGCGAGGCCTGCGACACGGAAAACTTCTCGGTCAGAAAGGCCCCTTCTTTCACCGTATCACCCGCAAGGTAATCGATGACTTTAGAGAAGCGTATCCCGATTTAAATAACAACAAGGACTTCATTCAAAAAGTTGTCATTAACGAAGAAGAAAGTTTCGGCAGTACCTTGCATCATGGAACCCAACGCCTGGAAGAAATCCTGGAAAAAGTGCGTAAGGAAAAACTCACCACCATACCCGGAGAAGAAATATTCAAGCTCTATGATACCTACGGTTTTCCCACGGACCTGGTAGAAGAAACCGCCAAGGATGCCGGGTTGACCCTCGACATGGAGGGATACACCCGAGCCATGAATGAGCAGAAGGCCAAAGCCATGGCCTCCTGGAAAGGATCAGGAGAAAAAGAAGTCGCCTCCTTCTACAAAGAGTACCTGCAATCCTCTCCCGCAACCGTCTTTGAAGGTTACGGAACCACTAAGTGTGAGGGCCGGGTGGTAGCCATTTTAAAGGACCAGAAACCTGTAGATTCTGCCGGTTCTGGAGACGAGATAGAGTTTCTGACCGACAAGACTCCCTTTTATGGAGAATCCGGAGGACAGGTTGGAGATTCCGGTCGGGCTTTTAATCATGATATTCAACTGGAACTCAATAACGCAAACAAGCCCCTGCCAGGCTTGATTGTTCATAAAGCAAAAATTATCCAGGGAAACCTTCATACCGGGGACAACCTGACTCTGGAGGTGAACCGGCAAACACGGGGAGACACTGCGCTCAACCATACGGCCACCCACCTTTTGCACGCGGCACTTAAGGAAGTTCTAGGCGAACATATCAAACAGGCTGGCTCTTTGGTCGCATCCAATCGATTGCGGTTTGACTACACCCATTTTTCTCCCTTGACGGACAAAGAAAGAATCCGCATTGAATCCCGTGTAAATGAAAAAGTCCGGGAAAACATTCAGGTTTCAACACAGGAAATGGACATTGATAGCGCCATAAAAGAAGGCGCGATGGCATTGTTTGGGGAAAAATATGGCGAGACGGTCCGTGTTGTAAATATCCCCGGTTTCAGCAAGGAATTGTGCGGCGGCACTCATATTACCGCGACCGGGAATATCGGTTTGTTCCGCATTACTTCCGAAGGGGGGATCGCATCTGGCGTTCGCCGCATCGAAGCCGTAACCGGTGCCACGGCTTATGACACCATCCGGGCCGAGCAGGAATCTTTATCGGCGATTCGCGGACTCTTAAAAGCTCCTTCTAACGAGGAAATTGCAAAGCTGAAAAAGCTGTTGGCAAAAAACCGGCAATTAGAAAAAGAGATCTCCGCTCTGAAGGAAAAACTGGTCAGCGGTAAAGAGTCTACTGGTACCGATGATGTGCAAAAAGTGGGCGAGATTTCGTACCTGATCAAGAAACTGGAAGGGTTGGATGCAAAAACGCTGCGCACTTTTA
>Ga0207991_1001900_pt1 | contig 12241 bp, 13 predicted proteins | sample ETN07SmetaG_FD_185786 | JGI IMG/M metagenome (GOLD analysis project Ga0207991, IMG submission 185786) | Marine microbial and viral communities from oxygen minimum zone, Eastern Pacific Ocean - ETNP2014F14-07SV275 (SPAdes) (version 2) | ecosystem: Environmental > Aquatic > Marine > Oceanic ... | reverse complement strand
CTTGTAGCTCCCATCGAGAAACTCCCCACAAAACAAAGAAGCCTCTGAATCGCAGATCAAGCGCTAAGCTGTAAGTGTGGGAGCGGCGCACCGCATACGCCTGAGGGTCATTCCATGTCGTTCAATCGAGATGTTCAGTGATGCACGGACTGTCTGCGCTGTGCTGCGGAAACTTTAATCATGCTGGTCCCGTTTCTCCTCCAGCAACGATGATGTTCGTGGCCGCCTAAGAAGACTGTAAGCGGCGGCTACGCAGCACTTAGGATCAGCTTGACGGCTGGAAATTCCACGGAAGAAGATCATCGATGCGATTGGCAGGATAACCTGATGCAATCGCTTCAAGCGTCGCTTTGAGATATGCGAACGGTTCGACATCATTGACCTTCGCCGTGGCAATGAGAGATGCGGTGCGACCCCAGGCGTGGCCACCTTCGTCGTGACCGGCAAAAAGCGCATTCTTTCGCGTCAATGCAATTGGGCGGATCAGGTTCTCGACTGCATTGGAGTCGATCTCGACCCGGCCGTCGTGCAGGAAGGTCTGCAGCCCGCTCCATTGCCGTTGGATATAGGTCAACTTCTCGCCGAGGCGGGACTTCGAGGAAATCCGGCGCCGTTGGCTCTGAAGCCACTCGCCGAACTCTGCAACCAATGGCGCCGTGCGGGTCTGACGTGCCGAGAGGCGCTGACCGGGACCCATCCCACGGATCTCGCCTTCAATGCGGTAGAACTCTGCGATCCGGCGCAGCCCTTCTGCGGCGATCTCTGAGCCGTCTCGATCAAAGACCTCTTTCAACTTGCGCCGCGCGTGTGCCCAACAATACGCGATGGTGATCGGCGCGCCGCCTTTGCGCGACGGGCGCGTCAGTCGGTTGTAGCCAGCATAGCCGTCCAGTTGCAGAGTGCCGTCAAAGCCCTGCAATATCTGCTCTGCATTCTGCCCTGCACGACCCGGGGCATAGGTGAAGACAACGCCTGGCGGATCATCTCCACCCCATCCTCGGTCATCGCGCGCCAGTGCCCAAAGGTATCCTGTCTTCGTGCGGCCTCGACCCGGGTCCAGAACGGGGACCGTTGTCTCATCCATAAATAGCTTGCCGGACTTCTTTAGATGCTCAGCCAAGCGGTCCACGACAGGGCTCAGATGGAAAGCCGCTGTGCCCACCCAATCGGCCAAAGTGCTGCGGTGGATATCGATGCCGGAGCGGGCAAGGATTTGGCTTTGACGATACAACGGCAAGTGGTCTGAGAATTTGCTGACAAGCACATGTGCGATGGCGCCCTCAGTCGGCAACCCGCCTTCGATCAGATGCGCAGGCGCCGGGGCCTGCGTGATACCTTCAGCGCAGGAACGGCAAGCATATTTGGGGCGAACGGTGACGATGACACGCAGCTGCGCTGGAATGATATCCAGCCGCTCGGTGCGGTCTTCGCCTATACGGTGCATCTCGCCACACCCGCAGGGGCAGTTCAAACTCCGAGGCTCGACCACCCGCTCAACCCGTGGAAGGTCTGCGGGAAGATTGCCACGGTTGCGTCGGGCAGCTTTGCGAGGCCGCGCCTCTGAGGGCGCCTGCTCAGCTTGCTGAGTCTCAACTTCAGCGACGGCCACCTCGAGGTCTTCAAAAGCCAGCTGCCGCTCATCTTCGCTTAACTTCTCCGAGCGCTTGCCATGTGTGGCGTTCTTGAGCTCGGCAATAAGGTGCTCCAGACGCTTAACCAAAACTTCCAGCTCAGATGTTTTGGTTTGTAGCCCGGTCGTCTCTTGCTTCAGCGATTTGTTCTCGCGCAGCACCGCCAAGACAGCTTCACGCTGGCTCTCGGGGATGGCAGATATATCGATGGGCGGCAGGTCGGACATGCCCGGAGTATAGCTTGATTTACGCCCAAATGGGCAGGCCTTTTGCGCCTCCGAGTCACTCTGCCGCAGCCGGTCTGCGGGGTTCTAAAGAGCGCACCCGGCGCCAGTCCAGCCCTGCAAAAAGCGCCTCGAATTGGGGACGGTTCAAGGTGATCACGCCATCTCGAATGGCGGGCCAAATGAAGCTGTTCTCCTCAAGTCGTTTGTAGGTCATCACGAGCCCGCTGCCGTCCCAGAACAAAATCTTCATCCTGTCGGCCCGTTTGGCGCGGAATACAAAGACTGTTCCGGTAAAGGGGTCTTGGGCCAATGCCGACTGCACCATCGAAGCCAATCCATCGTGTCCTTTACGGAAGTCCACCGGCCGCGTCGCAACCAATATCCGAACGCCTTGCGATGGCATCAGCATAAAGAAGCATCAAGCGCGTGGGCGATCTCTGCAATCCGAGAGGCAGATGTCTGCAGCGGCAACTCGATGGCGATCTCTCCAAAGATCAATCTGATCGCCTCATTAGGAACAGTCAGAGCTTCTGTGGGCTCTTCCGGCCCAGCAGAAACCACCAGTGGAGCGAAGAGCGGCTCAGCGGCCTCCGGCGCCGGTAGCAACAGCTTTCCTTGCTTGGCCAGTCGACGCCACGCAGATAGCTGGTTCGGAAGGATGCCATATCGCTCAGCGACAGCGTTCACCGTTGCACCGACCTCAAGCGTGTCCGCCACCGCCTGTGCCTTTGCGGTATCCGACCAACGGCGGTGGCCGGACGCATAAATCTCGACGCCAAGCGATCTGAGAAACGAATTTGTAGCGCACATTGCGAAACGCACTCCCCATCATAAGATGGGTTCGTTCTCGCAGCCCGGATCACACCCTACAACGTGACCCCGGGCCAACGCTTACAATTAGCCTTATCACCCCCGTTGAATTGCGGGCCAAGGATTCAATGGGTTCGGGTGGACTTACTGCAGCGTATCTAATCTCAAATACTTTCAAGTAACCTCTGGTAACTTTCTCTGGGAGCTTGCCAGGGAGCGCGATCACAAGGACCTTGAAGTATGACCTGCTAAGAGTCGCACTTGAAGGTAGCGCGCGCCCTTTGCTGGAGTGTACTGGAGCCCCGCAAAACAACTATTCAGCGGCGTAGAAACTTTGCACACCGTTCTTGTCGTGAATGGCTTCAAGAGTTACCGCCTCAAACGAGGTAATCTAGGACTGCTTCGGAAAATCGTTATCTTGTGATGTCTTTCAACCAATCAAGAAAGACCGCGAGGCGTCGCAGCCCCGAAGTCCGGGTCAGATAAAGTGCCGTGAAATCCAGTGGCTTGACGTCGAGCTGCCCCGGAAACAGGTCGACCAGCCGGCCCGCGGCGACATCTTCGCGCACCATGTATTCAGAAAACCGTGCGACGCCGAGGCCGTTCAGCACCAACGCGCGAACAGCCTCGCCATTTTCGGCGTGGATTGCCGGCGGGACAACCACCGGACCGGGTAGACCGTGAAACCGCAATTCGTTGATACGCTGCGGTGAGGAGAAGCGCACCTGTTCCAGCCTAGCCAGATCTTGTGGGCGCGCAGGGCGGCCAACCCTGTCGAGGTAGTCCGGCGCGGCGACCAAGCGCCAACCCGCCTGCCCCAGTCTGCGAAACAGCAGATCGCTCTCCGGTGGTGGCCCAGAGCGGATCAACACATCGGCATGGCTGTCGATCAGGTCGACGGGGCGGTCGGTCATGTCGAGTGTGAGAGCAATCTCAGGATAGGTCGCTCGAAATTCGGCCAAGCGCGGCGCGAGGACATGCAGGACGAAGGGCACGGGCGCATTGACCCGCAACGGGCCGCGCGGCGATCGGCCTGCATCAGCAAGATCGGCAAGCGCCTCTGCCCGGGCGACAATATCTCGCGCTGCCGTGAGCAGCTCCCGGCCCTCCGGCGTCAGCTCGATCGCCCGCGTGGACCGGCGCAGCAGCGTAACGCCAAGCCCCCGCTCCAGCCGCGTCACCGTCCGGCTGAGCGTGGAGGGTGCTGCCCCCAGCCTGCGCCCGGCTTCAGCAAAACCGCCATCCTCGATGACAGAGATGAAAACCGCGAGATCGCGGGTCTCGGGTAATTCGTGCATTTGACGCAAAAGCCCTTTCCAGTCTTGACCCTTAACGCAAAAGCATATCGCGGGCATCTGTCCGGGGAAAGCGTGAACAGGAGAATCCCCCATGCCCCTTGCCCTATGGGCGCTGACCATCAGTGCATTTGCCGTTGGCACGACTGAATTCGTGATTGTCGGCCTCATCCCCACTATCGCTGCGGACCTGGATGTCTCGCTGCCTTCCGCCGGCCTTCTGGTCAGCCTCTATGCTCTCGGCGTTACCATCGGCGCGCCGGTACTGACCGCGCTGGCCGGCCGGATGCCGCGCAAGACGCTGCTGCTGTCCTTGCTGGTGCTCTTCATCGCCGGAAATGCCTTTGCCGCCTTTGCGCCCGGTTACAACAGCCTGGTCGCCGCGCGGTTCATGACCGGGCTGGCGCATGGCGTGTTCTTTGCCATCGCCTCGACCATTGCCACCGACCTTGTTGATCGGGAAAAGGAAAGTTCGGCCATCGCACTGGTTTTCCTCGGGCTGACCGTGGCGCTGGTAACGGGCGTGCCGCTGGGCACCTGGATCGGACAAAGCTTCGGCTGGCAGTCCACTTTCCTCGGCGTTGTCGCCTTGGGCCTCGTCGGGCTGATCGCCTCGGCGCTCCTGGTGCCGTCTAACCTGCGGCAAGGCACGCCGCCGTCGCTGCGGGCTCAGGCGCAGGTTCTGACAGCCCCGCGGCTGCTGTTGGTCTACCTGATCACGGCGGTCGGCTATGGTGGTAACTTCATCGTCTTCACCTACCTCGCCCCCATGCTGACCGATGTGACCGGTCTGGCCGCCGGCACGGTAAGCCTAGTGATCCTCGTTTACGGTGTCTCGGTCGCGGTAGGCAATATTCTCGGCGGCAAGCTGGCCGACAGCATGGGCCCGGTGCCTGCGCTGACGGTGATCTTTGCCGAGCTGGCGGTGCTGCTGGCGCTTCTGGGCCTGTCGCTGACCTCACCTGTTGCGACCATCGCGGTTACGGCACTCTGGGGTGGCTTTGCCTTTGCCAATGTGCCCCCGCTACAAAGCTACGTTGTCCAGATCGCGCGTGAAGTCAGCCCCGATGCTGTCGACGTGGCCTCGGGGCTCAACATCGGCGCCTTCAACTTGGGCATCGCGCTTGGTGCCTGGGCCGGCGGGCTGGTGGTGGAAGGCGCGGGCCTCACCGCCGCGCCCTTCGCCGGGGCCGTGATCGTCGCGCTCGGCATCGTGCTGACGCTGATCTCGGGCCGTCTTGGCCGCGGCTCCGTGACTGTGGCCGCCGAGTAAATGAAGACCTGGCAGGCCAATGCAATGGCCCGCCCCCCCAATCGGAAAAAGGAGAACACGACATGAGCCTTTGCAACATCGGCCCCGCGGGCATCCCCAACCTCGGCCTCGGCACCTTTCGCATGAAGGAAGGCGAAGCCCGCGATATCGGGACCGCCGCCCTGGCCGAAGGCTACCGCCATATCGACACCGCGCAGGCCTACGAGAACGAGCAGGAGGTGGGTCAGGCGCTGAACGCCGCGGATGTCGCCCGCGACAAGGTGTTCGTGACCACCAAGATCCTGCCAAAAGACTTTGCCGCCGCGGATTTCCGCAAAGCGACCGAAGCTTCGCTGAAGGCGCTGAATACCGACTACATCGACCTGCTGCTGCTGCACTGGCCCTCGCGGGAGGTGCCGCTGGCCGAAACCCTGCCGGTACTGGATGCGCTGATCGCTGAGGGCAAGGTGCGCTTTGGCGGCGTGTCGAACTTCACAACCGCGCAACTGGAAGAAACCGCTGGAATCCTCAACGCTCCGATCGCGGCAAACCAGGTGAGCTGCACCCCTTCATCGACCAATCCAGGCTGGTGCCCTTCATGCAGGCACGCGACATCCCGGTCGAGGCCTATGCGCCCCTCGCCGTGGGCGAAGTGATGCAGGACCCGACCCTGAAAGACATCGCCGCGGCGCATGGCACCTCGGCCGCCGCCGTATCGGTGGCCTGGATCCTGTCGAAACCGCTCGGCGTGGCGATCCCGAAGACCGCCAAGAAGGAAAGGCTGGCGCAGAACCTGGGTTTTGCCAACCTGACCCTGACCGCCGAAGATATCGCCCGCATCGACGCCCTCTCCCGGCCCGACGGGCGGATGGTGGCGCCGGATGGCCTTGCCCCCGACTGGGATTGATATAGCCGGGCGCCGTTCACCCGACGCCCGCTCCTTCCGCCACTGAGGCACGGAAGGCCGCCGGGGTTTGCCCGGTGATCTTCCTGAAAACGCGGTAGAACGCCGGAACATCGGTGTACCCTACCGCTATCCCCACTTCCGCCACCGACGCACTGCTGTCGGCCAGGAGCACCCGGGCGCGTTCGATGCACAGCGTCCGGGTGTAGTCGGTCAGGCTTAGCCCCGTGGCTGTCTTGAACCGCCGCTGAAGGCTGCGGGGCGACAGCCCCTCGGCCCGCGCCAAAGCTTCCAACGGCGGGATTTCCTGCAGTTGCTTCAACCGCTGTTGAACGCGCAGGATCGGCGCATCCGCGTGATCTGTCACAGGCACAAACCGCCGGAACCGCCGCTGATCCCGCCGCCCGGGATCGACCACGAAATGCCGCGCCGTGGCCAGCATGGCGTCATGCCCCTTCAGCCGCTCGATCACCATCAGTGCTAGGGCACTGCCAACTTGTTAGCGCGCTCTGAGCTGGTTACCGTCCACGAATGAAGATACTCTAAAATGCCGCGCCTGAATGGATTTGGTTTTCTGTACGTGGGCATTGTCGGAGTCTACCAACGATTTGCGCTCAACTTCGCTGACCTTGAAGACCTGCTCGCGGAACGCGGTGTAGCGGTCAACCGAGAAACGATCCGATGATGGGTCAGCCGCTTCGGAGGCCGTTTCGCGAATTATCCTAGGCGAGACCAGCCAGCCGCAGCCGACAAACGGGATTTGGACGAAGCAGTCATACCGATCAACTTCATAAGCACGGGCTCTGTCGGTCCGTGGGTGCGAACGAAGATGTTCTTAATATTCTTGCTCAACCACGGCGGAGTGCCAAGGCAGTCTAGGGCTTACTGAGGCGGTTGACCTCCCAAGTCGGTGAACCCCGCGTAGTGATCACGGATTAGTCGCCGAGCAGAAAAAGGATTGAACAATCGGTTCAAAGGAACAAGCAGACCCACACGAAAGCGCGAAAAGCTCATGGGGCGCTTCAATTCGAAAAGCAATCGCAAAGGCATTGTCAGGTTGTTGATGTTGCTTCGGTTCACGCATAGCGCTTGCGGATGATCAGCCAAGTTTCACAACTCCGCTTGAAGGGATTCCGGTTTCCTCGGTCCATCATCTCCTATGCTGTGTGGGCGCACCATCGCTTTGCCCTGGGCTTGCGCGATGTCGAAGATCTTCTGGCCGAACGAGGTGTGATCGTCTCGTATGAAAGCATCCGGGTTTGGTGCCAACGGTTTGGACCGCAGATCGCGGCCAAGATCCGTCGCGACCGCCCAGCTCCGTCCGGCAAATGGCACTTGGACGAAGTGGTCATCTCAATCCGCGGGCGGAAACACTGGCTTTGGCGGGCGGTCGACGCGAACGGAGACGTATTGGATATCTTGGTGCAAAGCCGCAGAAATGCTCAGACTGCCAAGCGGTTCCTGAAAAAGCTGATGAAGCGATGGGGCGTGCCACGCGTGCTTGTAACTGACAAGCTACGCAGTTATGGCGTGGCCGTCCGGAACCTTTGTTCGGGGGTCGATCACCGCTCGCACAAGGGGTTAAATAACCGGTCCGAGGCGTCGCACCGACATACGCGACGACGAGAGAAAATCATGGGGCGTTTGAAAACCCCGCGTCAAGTTCAGCGGTTTCTATCCGTCCATGATCAAACCGCCACCATCTTCCGACCGCAACGCCATCACCTTTCCGCAGCATCTTATCGCCACGCCCGGGCCGATGCATTCAGCCTGTGAAATAACTATGCGGCGGAAATGGCAGTCTGAACCAGACGCGGATATTGATCACGTCCGGGCATTACAACCTGACAATGCCCGCACAAGCGCTCTCTTCCGAGGAGGTCGCGAGTTACTGCAACTCACCTTCCTTTCGAAAGGGTATGTACCTGTCCGAAGGGGCCAACGTACAGCCGGCCCGCCTAACCCGCGCGCTCCGAAAAGCCGCTATAGAGCGTGGAGTGAGAATCTATGAGCATACGCCGATGCTCGGAGTGGATTCTGGCGCTCCAAACCGTATTAGGACGAAAGGCGGGTCGCTTAAGGCTCGTGATGTCGTGCTCGCGACCAATACCGCGCTCGCCAGTGAAAGCTGGGTGAAGCCTTATGTTACCGTTTTTTCAAGCTATGCTCTTATGAGTGAGCCAGCAGAAAGGGAGCTGGCCAATATGGGGTGGACGGGTGATGAGGGGATGGCGGATATGCGGATGTTCGTCCATTACTTCCGGAAGACTGCGGATAATCGTGTGCTGATGGGGTCTGGGTCAGGTCCCATTAGCTACAATGGTAGCTCGACATCCCCCCTCCTCACCGAAGATCAAGCGTCCGGTGCCCGCGCAGTGGCGGGCTTGCGGCGCCTACTCCCCGGACTTTCCTCAGTGGGCGTTTCCAAGGTCTGGGGTGGCGGGATTGACATCTCTTCGGACCGCCTCCCCTTCTTTCGCACACGTCCCGGAACGCGCATTCGCTACGCGGCTGGCTATTCAGGTCACGGAGTTAACCCTACCTACATTGGAGGTCAGTGCCTGGCGGCTTTGGTGCTTAACTCTAAGGACGAATGGGCGAACTCGCCGTTCTGCCGTCGGGAAGTTCCCAAGTTACCACCGGAACCATTTCGGACAGTTGGTGGTCGTTTAGTGCGCCGATCGATCATGGGCTGCGAAGCGGCAGAAGATCTAGGAGAGAAGCCGCGGCTTCTCTACCGTGTCGGAGCTGCGATCCCTAAAACCTTCGGCTTACGCATAGGGACGAGATAAAACCTGCGCCAGTGGTTTGATCTCGTCGCCTCGCTTAACACTATTATTAATACGGTTGCGTAGCTTCCTGAACGCGAAACGGCGAAAACTGTTAAATCGATAGGTGCCTCACTGCGGGCGGCCACGAGGACATTGGCACGCACCCGGCGGTGATACCTTCTCCCCCGCCAAGGAGTTCGGTCGGCTGCGGCTTAAAGCGCCTGACCCTGACAATCGCCAGCTGACTCGATGAGACTTGCAAAATCTGAAAAAGACCATATCGTACTTCAAAAGGACCACATTCAGGCGCGGTCCTTGTCCGAGGCCGAGGAGGCGCAAGTTATGATAGAACGAACATATCCTCTTTCAGATGCTCAACACCACCAGAAGCGCAAGCGGGTGGGGCGTAGCGCCATGGGGGTGCTCGTGGAGCGTGGCCTGCTTCCGTCGATAAATGCTGAACGCATCAGTTGCGTTCTCGACATGCTGTCTTCGCCTGTGAGCGATGTATGGAGCGTCACCCGGATCAAGAGCAATCCTGGGGCCTTCATGTCAGTTGTTATCAAGCAGAACCCACAGATCATGTCGGACACCAAGCGCAAGGATGCCGAGCAAATTGTGGCGCTTTCCGTGGAAGACCTGGTGTCGCTCGTCGAGGCCGCAACCCAAGCCGCCGGGCCCGGCTTTGCCACGGGCAAGGAGATGTACGCAAGACTGGCCCGGAGCGGCGCGCCGCTCGAGGTCACGACCCGCGGCCTCGCCCCGAGATCCCAGTCACGCCTTTCGATTAAGGACGCGCTGTCCGCACGGCCCGCAGCCGGCGCGGAAGGCTGAGAACGCATGCTGATCCCGGGGCCCGTCGAGACCTTCCAGATCGTCGATCGCTCCGCCGATCTTCCGGTCATGCAACACTTGGCCGTCACCGAGGATGTCATTGCCTTCGCGGCGCCAGCGCTTGCGGCAGTGGCTGACGCCTATGCCGGCGAGTCGGAAGCCGAACGGTTCCGGTTGAACAACCGCCTCGACGAGCTCTTGCGGGATTGTGCAGACACTACCGCTCCGGGCCTGGGAGAGGCAGCGCCCTACTACCTGATGTTGCCCTTTTCCCAGGGTGCCGTACACAGCTTCGCCAAAATCAGGCAGGTTCTCGGAGAAGACGATATCTTCTCCACCCAGACCTACGCCATCGCGCATAGCGAAGATGTCCCGCTTCTGCTCATCCGGACTGCGACGGCACAAGCGCACATGGGCACGCTCTACGACGCCGGCATCGACATCCATGTTTCGTGGATCGACACCTCCACGGAAGGTGCCTGACATTCTCTTGCCTGCTCCACAGCCCGGCTCTGCCACGATCCTTGCCCTGCATGGCGGTGGCTTCCTAGGCTATTTCTCGGCCTGCATCGCCGCGACCCTGCAGGCCCGGCGGCAGGCCTTGAAGGCAAGCGGACCATTCAGCCGAAGTTTCGATGCCATCTGCGGCACCTCGGTCGGAGCGATCCTTGCCGCAGGACTCGCCACGAACACGGCGCCATCGGACATCGTCTCGCTGATGGCAGAGCGTGGCGAATCCATCTTTCCGAAACGTCGTTTCATGTCGACAGCCCCGGGCATCCTGGCGGCCCGTTTCGATCCCGCGCCACTCAGGGGCCTGCTTGCAGATATCCTTGGCACCGTCCGCCTGGGCGAGATCGATCGCGTGCTCGTCATCCCAGCTGTCAACGAGAGCACCGGCCGGCCAGTCATCTTCAAGAGCACGGAGCCCACACATTGGGATATCCCCCTGCTCGATGTCGTTATGGCCTCCGCCGCGGCACCGCTTTATTTCCCGCTCCACCGGATCGGAAGCGAGCGCTACACAGATGGAGGATTGATCGCGAACGGTCCCGCCTTGCTGGCTTCGGCAGAGCTCACTAGCCGCTTCGGGATTCCGGCCAGCCATCAACGTGTGATCAGCATCGGCACGACACGCACGGCGCTCGCCAGCGCCGTCAACGCCTCCGCGCGCGACGGATGGGGCGGATTGCGCTGGATCTGGGGCGGCGGGCGCCTCCAGCAGCTGCTGATGAGCTGCCAAGAAGACCTGCACTCCGACATGCTTGCAGGCCTCGGGCCCGGTGGCCGTCTGCATCTCGACATGGAACTGACCTCAGGGCAGGCTGACAAGGTCCACATGGTCAAGGCAGATGCAGAGGCCATGAACGTTCTGAGCCTTGCTGCAACTAAAGCTCTCTCTTGTGTTACGCCGCAAGACCGGAGCTTTCTCGATCGTGTTCTCGCACGCCAAGCACGCAGCCTGGCCTGGCGCAGAGATGCAGGCCGCTTGATGCCGGTTCTGGCCTGAACGGCGCGCCTGCTCGCCGATCAGGACGTCATCTGGGTTTCCAGCAACAGCGCCGCGAACGCCGCCATCTTCAAAAGAGGTCTCGAACGACCTTCCTCATCGGATCACGATCCGTAGCACTTAACATTATTGCCAATAGTGTTAACTTACCCGTGGCGCTTCGCATTTCCGCAAGGTCTGGTAGGTAGGGTTTTCCGCCGGCAGCTGCGAGTACATGGTCCTCGGCTTCGCCTACGCAGCATCCGGTAAAGAGGGCGGGAAACGGTCGTTCGCTGTCTTTGCGAAGGCAAGCAGTCAAAGAGGCGAAAGCGGCCATTCGGATATAAGTTCAAAACTCCGCAAAGCCACAGCGGTGACCAAAGGCAGCACTGCGCAAAGGAGCTGCCCATCAATTGCTGCTGTTGTTCGAACTGATCTCACAACGCTACGAACGCAGATCAGCCCTGACCACCAGCAGAGGTTGGACCAAGGCATGGATACCAAACGACCTATGTTCGGCAGAGCCGACACGTAAGAACTACAGTCACGCTAGCACATTGGAGCATCGATCAAGACCGGATCAGAACCGAACGTCGGAATCGCCCCGCAAGCTCCAAGCGTCGCCTGGGGCGGGCCGACAAATTTCCTTCCCTCACCCCAAATAAATCTGCCCTGAGGGATATTTCACCTTACGAACGCTGCGTGTGGCGAGGAAAAAGCCGATTGCTAAGGGCCCGACCCGCCCGACGAACATGATCAACATGAGGATAAAGCGCCCAATGCCATCTAATTCCGCCGTAATACCGCGCGACAGACCGACCGTTCCGAAAGCGGATGTAACCTCAAAGGCAATATCGGTGAACTGGCCGTCGTGGTTGATCGTCATGACGAATACCCCCGTCAGCACCAGCAACATTGAGATCGTGGTAAGAGCCAAGACCTTCATCACTTCATCCAGCCCCAAGGACCGCCCGAAGGCATGTAGCGTCGTCTGACGCCGAAAGAACGCGATCGTGGCAAGCAGCAGG
>Ga0207991_1001899_pt1 | contig 12242 bp, 10 predicted proteins | sample ETN07SmetaG_FD_185786 | JGI IMG/M metagenome (GOLD analysis project Ga0207991, IMG submission 185786) | Marine microbial and viral communities from oxygen minimum zone, Eastern Pacific Ocean - ETNP2014F14-07SV275 (SPAdes) (version 2) | ecosystem: Environmental > Aquatic > Marine > Oceanic ... | reverse complement strand
ATTTATTCGGACATTTTCTCTACAGCAACTCGCATGCCTTTTGGGCTACTATTCGTGCCCAAAATTCATAAGGGCCGCTCATGACTAAAAGCAATTTCTAGAGATGCTTGAAACACTCTATAAACTTTGTTACAAATCATTCCATGCCTAAATCCCTTTTTATCCGGTTTGCAATGATTCTGCCAGGAATGTTGATGCTTTTACTTCCCCATTTGGCAACAGCCGAGACCTGGTATGTTAAAAAATCGTCCACCAAACTACAAGCCGAAGCTTCGGCACGATCGAAAGTATTGGTCCGGCTCAAGCAAGGAACTCCGGTAAAGGTGAAGAAAAAATCCCGTAAATTTTTTCAGGTTTCCGCAGGCGGGAAAACCGGCTGGATTTTTCGCTTCAAGCTTTCCAAAAAAGCCCCGGCCCAAAAACAGGGAGAAGGAGATGTGCTGGGGACTCTGGGGGGGAACCAGAGAATAGCCGCACGGGAATCCGCTTCCGGCTCCAGCATAAGGGGTTTGAGCCCTATTTCAGAGCAACATGCCCGGAAAAAAGGGGCCACCTCTGAAAGCATTCAGGCGGTCAAAGATATGGAAGATTATAAAGTTCGGCCCGAAGCACTGGACCGGTTTCTTGAAGAAGGAAAACTGGGTGAGTATTCCCAATAAAAATCCATCATGCACAAAAATAATTTAAAAATATTTGGAGTTTCTTTTTTCTGCCTGTGGGTCTTGGGACTTTTGCTATGGGTAGTCCCCTCCTATTCTTTCAACCTGGACCGGTTCCTGAAGGATGTGGAAAAATCCACTCAACCTCAACCCAAACCACGACAGGAGGAATTGGATATCACGATAGAAGAACCGAAGGCTCCTCCGCCGGAAGCGCAACAAAACACCGGCAACGATGGCTTGATCGGTTTAGGCCAATCACTGGGAATATTTGATAAAAAAACCTCCAAGATTCTCAAACAAAGCGTGAACACCCTTCAGGCCCTTCAACCCATTGCCTATAAGGAGGAAAAAGCCATAGGTGGAAGGCTGGCTGTGGAAGTGTTCAGTCGGTTTGGAGGCGCTTACGACGATCCCAAGTTGCTCCGTTATATCAATCTGGTGGGACAAGCTGTTGCCGATGTTTCCACCCGCCCTGATATCGATTACCATTTTGCGATTTTAAACACCGCGTCCCCCAACGCTTTCGCGACCCCCGGGGGTTACGTCTTTGTCAGTATTGGATTGTTAAGAATGATCGAAAACGAGGCACAGTTAGCCGGTGTGTTGGCTCATGAAGTCGCCCATATCAGCCAAAAGCATGCTCTGCAAACTTTAGGGCGAAGTCGGAGTTTGCAAGGGATCAGTGCCCTGACACTCACGGTGATGGATAAAAACCCCGGCTTGTTTGACAAGTTGATCGATGAAGTGTCCAACGTCCTTTTTACCAAGGGCCTGGATAAAAACCTGGAGTTTGAGGCAGACCGGTATGGGCGAGAATTCGCCTATCGTATGGGCTATTATCCAGGCGGACTACAGAACTTTATTCGCAAACTGGGGAAAAGCAGAGAAGGGGGAAACTCCATATTTATGAGCACACATCCCTCAACGGGCGAGCGTTATAACAGGTTAAAAAAAACCTGGAGCCGGTACAAGAAAGCGTCCCTCTACCCCGTATTGGGAAAACGGTTTTTCTCAGTATTCAAGAGGCCCGGTAAATCATGAAGCGAAATTCCATTTTTCGAGACGAACTTCCGGGAGAAAAGAAGAGCATCATCAATCTGTTGATGACCGGCTACATCGTTGTCATTTCCTGCCTGGGCTATGCCGCGTTTTTTCTCTACGTCCAACTGGGACAGGTTGAGAGAATTGTGGGAACCATGGATACCCAGACTTTAACACCCGATCAAATAGAACTGTTAAAAGACCGGATCATTCGCAGTGCCGTGCAATTGAAAAATGAAATGCTCGGAATGGCCCTGGTCGGAACTCTTGTCTGTATTATTGGCGGATTCTATACCGTCAGCATGATTATAAAACCGCTGAGAAAACTGGTACGGTTTGCGGAGGAGCATGGAACTACCGAGCTACCCGAAATCAAGTCCAATACCGAAATCAAACAGTTGGCAACGGCCATCGCTCAATTGACGGAAAACTCAAAACAAACCCACCCCTTGGAAAAAGAACAACCCCAAAAAACGTCCTAACTACTAGGCGCCAGCGTGACGCTGCTTTATTTGGCGAGCAGAAGCTTATCTCGGCACAACCAAGCTCTTGCCAGTTTACCCCTGCGGCTAGCAATGGCTTATTTAGGCCGAGTAACCTAGTGCCAGCAACGGAAAGCTATAGCACATTGGCCCCACGCCTAGTGGTTGAATTCAGGAGTCGTTGAAATTCCTTATTTTCCCTTTCAATTCGTCATTGAAGGAAAAGATTTCTTTCTGGGGAATGCCCACCTCTTCCAATAACCGAATATAGTAGTCAAAGGTCAAGGTTTCTTTCAAACGCAGGATCGCCATCTTCTGGTCAGACTGCGCCACCGGAACCAGGTCATTGCAAAGCAATTCCACGGGAAGTGGTTTATTGGAAAGCCGGGCCATGAGGGTTGAAACTTTAGAAATCTCCAGACCCCGGCGGAAAGCCTCCCTGTCTTTTATTTCCATTTTTACATACTTCACGCATTTTTCGCGGAGGATGAGCCTTTGCTTCCAAGGTTTGGTTTTTTTCCATTGCTCAAACCGGACTTTCACAGGTTGGTGATCGTTCAGCTCGCGTATTTCATCCATGCGGGATTGGTAATCTTTAAGGAGAGCTTTTTGAACCTCGATTCGGTTCAGCAATTCGTCATCGTAATATTTTTCGTTGAACTCTTTGTCCTCTTTTCGTTTTTTTTGCCATTTTTCATAACGCAGGGTGATCACTTCCTCCCGGGTCATGGATTCAATTTCATGGTAAAGCCGCTGGGTTTCTTTAATGTGAAAAGACTTGGCCTCTTCAACCATTTTTGCGTATTTTCCCGGATGCTTTTCCTCTAACTCCGCCAACACGGGTTTGAACTCTTCCCAGCGAAGGTTAGCCTGCCATCCGCCAAAAACCAGCCCCCCTAAAATCATCAATTGAATGAGCTTTTTCATAGTTTTTTTTATGAATTAGTTCAAGGAATCTCTAAAAATCATTTTGACAAATTGCCTTCATAACTTATCGGCTTTTGGTAAAAACTGTTTACCCCTAGACTATAACAAAGATTAAACTCTGCAGGAGAGCAACTACCGGGAAACGCAATAATGGGGGTTTTTCAGCGCCCTGTCAGGCGTGGTCGGAATACCCCCGCAGTGGTGGGAGTGGGCTAATGTTTGAAATGGCGGGTGCCGGTAAACACCATCGCTATTTTGTGCTCGTTAGCCGCGTGCAGAACTTCCTCATCGCGAATGGAACCGCCAGGGGAAATGATGGCCGTGATTCCATTTTTCGCGGCTTCGTCAACCGAGTCCCGGAAGGGGAAAAACGCGTCCGAAGCCATTACCGCTCCCTGTAAAGGTTTGCGTGCCTTCTCAACCGCAACGCGGGCAGAATCGACCCGGCTCATTTGACCCGCGCCGATACCAAGAATTTCCTGGTCTTTGGCATAAACAATGGCATTGGATTTAACATGCTTGGCTACAATCCAGGCAAATTTCATATCCTCCATTTCCCGGTCATCGGGTTTTCTTGTGCTAACTTCCTTGAGTTGATCCTCAACATAAGTCAACATATCCCGACTTTGGACCAATATGCCGCCACCTATTCGTTTCAAGTCAAATTTCCCAGCATCTGCAGGAGATTCCATTTCCGGCATCTTCATAAGGCGAACATTTTTTTTCGTGGCGAACAATTTCAAAGCTTCCGGGTCAAATCCGGGTGCCACAACGGCTTCAACAAAGTTTTTAACGATCTCCGCCGCCGTCTGGGCAGTAACCCGTCGATTGAACCCAAGAATTCCTCCAAACGCTGATGCCGGGTCCACCTCACGGGCCCCGACAAAAGTTTTTAATTGATCCTCGCCTATCGCCACCCCGCATGGATTGGTATGCTTGATAATCACTGCCGCACCCTTATCAAACTCCTTGACCAACTCCCAGGCAGCATTTAAATCAATAAAATTATTAAAAGACAACTCCTTGCCTTGAAGTTGTTTGGCGGAAATAATCTCGGATGGCAAGGGAGAACTTTCTTTATACAACGCAGCGGACTGGTGAGGGTTTTCGCCATAGCGGAGCTCCTGCACTTTATCAAACGGCTGGTTTAATATAGGAGGAAAACCATCATCCCATTTTTCGGTCAAATAGGTCGCTATCAAAGAATCATAACGCGCCGTATGTGCGAACGCATCCCGACACAACCGCCTGCGTGTATCCAGTGTCACGGCCCCTTCCCCAGACTTCATTTCATTCAAAACCTCGCTGTAGTCAGCCGGGTTCACAATCACCACCACATCCTTGGAATTTTTTGCCGCTGACCGGACCATTGCAGGGCCACCAATATCAATATTCTCGATAGCATCTTCCAAAGAACAATCCTTTCGCGCTACCGTCTGCTCAAACGGATACAAGTTGATCACCACCAGGTCGATAGGCCGGATTCCATGATCTTCCATCGCCTTGATATGCTCTGGCACATCCCTGCGGGCCAGAATCCCGCCGTGGACTCGCGGGTGAAGCGTCTTGATCCTCCCGTCCATCATTTCAGGGAAACCGGTATAGTCGGATACCTGAATCACGGGGACTCCTCCCTTGCGCAACAAATCGGCCGTCCCACCGGTGGAAAGTATCTCGACACCGTATTTCTGTAGTTTGAGAGCAAAATCCAATATACCGGTTTTATCCGATACGCTTATCAATGCCCGTTGAATGGGTTTCATCAAAATAGAAAAATATTAAGTTTACTGGGGAAGTTTTCTTTTGGGAGCCGGAGATTTCGATATGAGAAAATCTGGGGTCAGCGCACTAATCAGCTTCAATAGCCAGACCGGAAAAGAGCCGTAGGACTCCCAAAGTGCGGGTTCTTCTTTCGGGGTGTCAGATTTTTTGGGATCGGTCATCATTCACCTCTACATGATTAAAGGGTTCTGGCTCGGAATTCATGTGAAGTGCGAAGTCTACACTTTTTCGCCCCATTTTAAAATAAAAATCCCTACTCGGCGTAGGGTCAGTGTGCGTTATATTTTTCATCAGCCTTCATGCCCCGCAGGGGTACAATAGCTTTTATGGGTTAGAAAAAGGCCATCTCGGCTTTAAGAGTTCTTGTCTGTAACCCCTGAATAAGGACTCTTTCAGCCGAGACAACTCTTTTCTCGCCAGATTGAGCTACGGCCAGTTGCCCCTTCGGCTAGCAGCTAGGAGGAGGAGATGCAGAGTCCTTGGGCAAATTTCCAGTCTACGGGGCGGGTCAGGTCCAGACTGCCAAACTGGGCTTCAAGGTTTTTAGTGCATTCGCGGAGCAATTCCTGCAAACACGTCTTATCCGGGTCCGTCCAGGCCATGGGAGCTTTTAACAATTCCTGCTCGAAGGAGGCGATGAGGTCTTCATTGCACACCTTTGCCTCATCCCGGAAAATGCCAGGCAAAAAAATCATTTCCAGAAAATTCTGTGCCGCTACACCGGGAAGCGGATCACAGGATATCCGACTGAATAAAACATAATGCGCCAGCGCTGTGGTCACCAAAGTTAAAAGGTTCATGGCATCCAGGCTCTCCGGGTAATCAAATTCTCCCAGCGAAGACGAAAGTGTTGACTCGCTCAGTCCCAACCCTTGCCTTACGAAACGGCTGTAAAATTTCCACCGGTTTATAAAGTCATTGATAGCCTGGATATCTTTAATACATTCCGGATCCCGCCAATTGAAGGAATCCCCGAGTATTTCAGCAACTTGCGGAAACCGAAAAACCAAAGCCCCCAGCCTTTCCTTGTCTCCCGATGAAATAAAATACTCAATATATGTACCATTTTCATTGATGAAGGTTCTTGCCGCAGATCGAACCTGTCTCAATTGTTGGTAACCCACCTGAAAAAATGACTGTATCCAAACCTTATCCAGCAAGGCGGCTCCCTTTTCAGGGTCCCCTTCTGCCCCCAGTTCCAAACCAATGTTTATATAACCCAGTGTTTTTCGCAGAACCCGATGACGGATATCCGTGGATGACAAATCAAGTCCATCGGCAACAATGACCTTGTTGGCCAGGCACACCAGCTCCCAGCGTAGGGTTTCAAGGCGGTTTTCGTTTTCCAGAATAGCGAGACATTGGGTGAAAAAAAGAGTCTCATCTAAATGGGCTAGAGGATATCGTGGGGAAAGCCTGAAGCGGCTTACGGGAAATTCTTGCAGTGAAGGCAGTTTTAATTTTAAAGTTTCCGGATCCAGACGACTGTAAATACCCATCGCCTCCTGAAATTCAGGGATACCTCTTTCGCTGGTGCGGTTCATTCTCCATTGATAAGCTCTCTCTACCGTAAGGGTAACCGGATACCAGATCACCGCTTCCAGCAGGTCGTGCAGAAGGCGTTGATCCTTTTCATAAAGTAAAAGCAAAAGTTTTCTGATTTCTTTACTGTTTTCAACCTTGAAAAAAATATCATAGACTCCATCGGGGCTAAAATGTTCCAGCCCCTCCACCCCCTCATAGGAATCCGTCATTTCATCCTTCTTATAGACTTTAAAAAAGGCCTGAAGCAACACTACCTTTTGGTCAAAATCCTCGCTCAAAAACCATTCCAGAGTTTCAGGATCTTGACATTGATCCAGCAAAACGATCCAATCCAAAGCCCGTTTAGGTTGGAACTTGTCACCCTGCCACCATTCCAAATCAAAAATGTATTGGAGTTGATCCGGAGAAGCCATGGATAAAACCAGAAGGGAATCTTCTTTCCCCACTTCCTTGATCAAATTATAAATCTCCTCCACAGGAAGTGACCGAGTCACCTCAACTGCTTTTTCGGAAAGCATGAGAAGATTCTGCTGGAGATATGGATCAAGCCCAAGAATAGTCCGCACCTGCTCTTCCACTGACAGGCCGGACAAAATATCTTCCACCTTACGTGGCTGGGTTCTCACCCAATCCACTGGAAATGGCAAGGTCTCTCTGCCCAATGAATTTTCTTTATTTATTTTATCGATCATAATCCTGCAATAATAAAAATTTTTTGGTTATGGGCGCAACATGATTGTTGAAAGGATTCTTCCTGTTTTTCCCTCGCGTCGATAGGAATACATTTTTCGGGCGGAACAAAAAGTACAATGATCCATTGAAAAAATATTTTTCGAAAGAAGACCGGCTTTTTCACCTTCCATTTTATTCACCGCAATCAAGTCGAGAAAGTATTTACCAGACAAACCAGACCGCAACCAACCCTTCTCATTAGGAAACATTTTTTTTAAAGGTTGAACGCAGTCCTCATCCACCTCATAACAACATCCTCCGATCGCCGGCCCAAAACCCGCCACCAGCTCTTCAGGGCGAGATCCATACACACGACCCATCTCCCTAACTACTTTAAAAAGAATACTTTGTTCCGACCCCTTCCGGCCGGCATGAATAGCCCCGATCACTTTTAATCGCGGATCGTAAATCAAAATTGGAAGACAGTCGGCAGTAAAAACTCCAATGGCCTTTCCAGGGATATGAGTCAACAAAGCATCGGCGGAAATTCTCATCGTCTCACTAAAAGTGAGGTCCGCATCATTCAATATGAAAATTTTGTCGCCATGAACCTGGTTAACAAAAAAAAGGCTGCTGTTTATTATCCCAATGGATTCTAAAAACCCTTTCAAATGATCTCTTGTTTTCTCAAATTCATCATCACCTCGAAAAGAAAATTCCTCCATTTCACCTTGATCATTTTCGAAATAACGGGGACTGACAGCATGGACCAAATCAGGAAATGTTTCAAACTGGTTAAACTTTAACTCTTCGAGCAGAATATTCATAAAAAAATTAATTATTTTTTTAAACTCCTTAAAGCATTCAGCAAACAAATTCAGTATACTCGCAAAAACTCAAAAAACCCAAACAAGGTGTTTTACCCTGTATTTATGCGGGTTTCCCGAGGTTTCATAAAAACAGTACCTGCCAGTGTCGTATTCGCAATTTTCACGATAATCTGGCAACCCGCCTAAAACATTAATTTTCCTTAATATTCGCTTGACATCAAATGCTTATCGCATAAAATGTTAAACAGTATTCGGGCGCTGAAACGAATACTTATGATGTAGGAAAGGAGATCTTGATGGCAGCCAAGAAAAAAGCAACAAAGAAAAAAGCTAAGAAAAAAGTAGCTAAGAAAAAAGCAACAAAGAAAAAAGCAACAAAGAAAAAAGCTAAAGCTAGAAGAAAATAAAAAGGACAGTTTGATTTTCTTTTCAGCCGATGCTAATGTAGTGAACTGACTCTCAATTCATTTTCAAACGTATTAACCCATATCGTTTCAGCGCCCGATCAATACTGCCACCCCTCCCTAACCACCTGTTATTTCTCGCCTTATAGGCCCACCTTGACATAGATGGATTTCAGATAAAAAGCTTCCGGGAACATTGCCGGATGGTCTTGAGCATGCCCTGTTCTGGCAATCTCTTCAAATTTTTTCCCCGCAGACCGAATTCCAAGATAAACCGCATCGTAAAATTCATTTGTGGGCACATGCACCGAGCAGGAAGCCGCAAATAATACCCCAGACGTTACACTCGCGCCCGCTTGCACCAGCCTGGCATAAGCCTCCAGAGCCTGGGTTTTATGTTTCTTCTTTCTTGCAAACGCCGGCGGATCTAGAATCACCAGGTCAAAAAAGCATTTTTCGGATTTTAATTGTGCAAGTATTTTAAACGCGTCTCCTTCCTTCTGGATAAAATTTTCCGCTGGAAATGATTTTTCAGGAAAATTTGATTTCATGTTTCTCAATGATGTCTCCAAGGCAAAGGGGTTGCAATCCACCTCCACCACAGACCTGCACCCACCGACAAATGCGTAAACCGAGAAACCGCCCGAATAACTGAATACATTCAATACGGATCGTCCTATGGCCATTTCTCCAATTTTTAACCGATTCTCCCTTTGATCCAGGAAAAACCCGGTTTTCTGCCCTGCAACAACATCAGCCGCAAACTTCAGCCCATTTTCCTTAAATTGCACCCATCCCGAACTCCCCTGCCCATACAAAATCTGCCCATCCCGATAAGTCGAACCAGACTCCAATGATTTGCCAACGTTCCGGGCTAATCGCAAAACCACCTGCCGACTCTTGAATTCTTTTTGAAATAATTCACAGAGATCATCCAGAAACGGAAACCAGCTTGTCGTATACAGTTTCAAGACCAGAGTGTCTTCATAACGATCCAGCACCAGCCCGGGGAATCCGTCACTTTCACCATTAATGACTCGATAGCCTGTTGTTCCCTGGGTTTCCAGTTCTTGCCTGATTTTTATTGCTGACTGCAAGCGTTCCAGAAAAAAGTATCCGTTAATTTCCCTCGGTTTACCCAGGTTCAACACCCTAAAACAAAGGTCCGAATAAGGGTCCCATAAACCCATCGCCAGAAAACGGTTATTGTGATCATAAATCACGCCCAGGTTTTCCCGACTTCCATCGGGAATTCGGTTTTGAATCTGATAATTAAAAACCCAAGGATATCCTTTTCGGATTTTGCCTTGTAGCGTTTTGGATATCTGAATCTTAATCATTTAATATGCACTCGTATATGCGGTAAGGTATCCAGAATCTTGACTTGCCGGGCCTGCACATGGGCGGGGGTGGGTCTACGTGTCCAGTGCCGGGGACTGGGCAAGACAGCCGCCATCCATGCCGACTCTACCGGCGAAAGAATTTTCGATGAATGCTGGAAATAAGTCTGTGCCGCCTGTTCGCATCCAAATATGCCATCTCCCCATTCAATCACATTCAAATAGACTTCAAGAATCCTCTGCTTACTCCAAAAAAATTCAATCAATACAGTGAAATAACTTTCCAGTAGCTTCCTTAACCAAGTTCTGGTTTGCCACAGGAATACATTGCGAGCGGTTTGCATGGAAATCGTACTGGCACCCAGCTTTCGATCTGTCGTAATATTAGCCTGAATCGCATACTCGATGGCTAACCAGTCAAACCCATTATGGGTGAAAAACTTCTGATCTTCAGCGGCTATGACCGCCTTCAGGATATTCGGGGAAATTTCTTCAATTGGCCGCCAGGCATTCAGGCGTAGGTTTTGCCGGGTGTCGCTTTCTACCCAGCGTAGCCACATCAGGGGTGTTGTAGGCGGATTCACAAACCTGTATAGAAGGACGGGGACTATAGTGAGAGCAACAAAGCACAGCAAAAAGTCAAAAACAATTTTGCCAATACGAATGCGAATTGGCTTTTTCCCTCGCTTGCGTTTTTTTGTCACAGAGCCTCCAGCCAGCGTGATACCCCATTCGGGACACGAAGTTTAAGGAAGAATATAACTCCCTATTTAAAAAGAGGGGTCCGTTAAAGCTCCCCCTTCCACGAAGGCCAGCGTAACGCTGGGGGCTAGCTTTCCTTTATCACAGAGTTAAAGAGCTTAACAGTTTTTTGGAAGGACTGGTAATGCTGGGGAGGAATTTTTCGAGTATAACTTTTATGATGTTTGAAGGTAAACGGATTATAAATTATTTTTTTATTTTTTCGTTTCTGGATCTCATAGTGCAGATGGGGGGCAAACGTTCTTCCGGTATTCCCCGATTCGGCGATCTGCTGACCCACCCGGATAGTCTGACCCGGTTTGACTTTGACCCGACTCAAATGGAGGTAGAGGGTTTTGATTCCCAGTTTCGGGTGATCAATTTCGACACAATAACCGTTTGCCCGCACATTCCAGTTTGTGCGAGTGACCTTACCAGGGAATCCCGAATAAATGGGAGTCCCCACCTCTGCTTTGAAGTCCGTCCCGGAATGCCCCCCTACTCCCTTGCGGAAATCTCCAGGCAGGGAAGTGATTTCAGTATAATGCCGAATAGGACTTTGCGCTTCGACAATACGCTGGGCGATCTCTTTTCCTTCTCTATCAAAATATCCGCCATTTTTCGGGTCGAACTCATCAAAATAAAACGCTTCAAACGTTTTGCCAAATAATTTGCTTTTATAGGAAAGTTTGAGGATTTTAAACTGCTCGGGACCTTCCAGTTGCTGGTACACCGCTTCCAGGTAATCGCCATTTCTCATGCCCTTTTTGATATCCATGAACCATACCATGAGGCGCCCCAGATGCGCGGAAAGCGCGGCACAGCCTTTTTCACGGGTTACTACTCTGCACACGCTATAGTTCAAGGAATTGCGGACTTTAAAATTTAGCGAATGGATGGTCCTGCCTTCCAGAGCCTCATCGGATGAAACCGTAAATACCGCAGGCGTGATAACAGCCGTCTTGACAGGTAGAAGAACTTCTTTTTTATATATCTCGGACTGGGGCGGTTCGACAGAGTTTTGCAGTATTTTTTCAGTGTCCTGCGGCAAAGACGCAACAGCAATCTCAGTTTTTTGATCAAAATATAAGAGATGAACATTCAGCCCCACTGAAATGATGAAGAGAAAGACAAATCCAAATCGTAAAATGGACTTATTTTTCTTTTGGATATACTGGTTATGTAGCGAGGAGGTGGGAATGTCCATTTTATTTCCTTCAGTTAAATGATACAGTGGCTGTTTAAAATAGTAAGAACTCACAAAAAAGGCCGGGCGCCCTGCAAAATTCAGCCCATTATATAAAATAATGCCCAATAATACAATAAGTTATAGCCCAGTCATCACAGATTACCAACCTGAAATCCTTTTACTGGAAGAAGGGGTAGAAGAATATCCCTTGGCGCAAGAAGTCCTTTCCCGGCTCCCCGACATTCCCCGGCAGAAATTCCAGGATATTTCCATGCTCACACAGCAGATGAAGTCCTCACAGTACGATGTGTTTGGGGAAGGGAAAAAACGTTTGGCATTATCTCGTTTTAAAGGTTCCTTCCTGAAGAAGTGTCCAGGTATCAGTCCGGGTATGGTGTGTTGCAATTACTATGTTGTGAACTTGGCAAAAAACTGCATCTATGATTGTTCTTATTGTTTTCTGCAGGATTTTTTAGGGAACAACCCCATGCAGGTGGCCTATGTTAATGTTGAAGACCTGCTTGGCGAGTTGGAAGAAGTGTTCACACAATATCCGGATCGCAAATTTCGGGTCGGGACAGGGGAATTGACAGACAGCCTGGCTCTGGATGCCATCGTCCCCTACAC
>Ga0207991_1001898_pt1 | contig 12244 bp, 17 predicted proteins | sample ETN07SmetaG_FD_185786 | JGI IMG/M metagenome (GOLD analysis project Ga0207991, IMG submission 185786) | Marine microbial and viral communities from oxygen minimum zone, Eastern Pacific Ocean - ETNP2014F14-07SV275 (SPAdes) (version 2) | ecosystem: Environmental > Aquatic > Marine > Oceanic ... | reverse complement strand
TTGGGGTCAAAGTCCTGATTTTGATATAATTATTAATGCAACAAGTTTAGGTTTAAAAAATAATGATAAAATAGAATTAGATTACAACAAACATAAACCTAAATTTTTTGGGAAAAAGAAATTATTTTATGATGTTATTTATAACCCTGGTAAAACAAATTTCCTTTTAAAAGGTGAAGAGTTAGGAAACGAAACTACAAACGGGAAGATGATGTTTATATGCCAGGCCCAGTTAGCATTTAAGATTTGGCATGATATCTTACCAAAAATAGATAATGAAACGATTAAATTATTGGAAGGCCAAACTACCAGTTTGACCTCTATTGGTTCAAAATTTTGAAGTGTATGTATGATTAGAATTGCTGTTTTAGGAGATATTGGTTCTGGCAAAAGTCATGTAGCTAAACAATTTGGTTATCCAGTTTTTAATGCTGACGCTGAGGTTGCTAGATTATATAAAAAAAGTAGAAAGTGTTATAATAAATTAAAAAAAGCACTTCCTGCATATATAGTTTCTTTCCCTATTAAAAAAAACGAAATTTCCAAAGCTATTTTTGCTAGTCAAAGTAATCTTAAAAAGGTTGTAAAAATTGTTCATCCTGAGGTTCGGTCTAGTATGAATAATTTTACCAAAAAAAATAAAAATAATAAATTTATTATTTTGGATATTCCACTATTAATGGAAAATAAAATAAATGAAAAAAATGACATTTTAATTTTTGTAGATGCTGAAAAAAAAGAGATCAATAAAAGATTAAAAAAAAGAAGTAATTTTAATCTAAAAATTGCAAAAAAATTTAAAAAACTTCAACTTCCTTTAGAAGTTAAAAAAAAACATTCAGATTTTATAATAAAAAATAATTTTAAGAATAATTCTGTCAAAAAAAATGTTAAAAAGGTGTTAGAAAAAATTTTATTAAATGCTTGAAGTTATACTTGACACAGAAACAACAGGGCTATCAAATATAGAAAAACACAGAATTGTAGAAATTGGCTGCGTTGAACTAGACAATCAAATTGCAACGAATAATATATTTCACGCATATATCAATCCACAAAGGGTAGTATCCGAAGAAGCATATAAGATACATGGGTATTCAGATAAATTTCTATCTGATAAAAAAACTTTTGCTGAAATAGCTGAAGATTTTTTAGATTTTATAAATGGTAAAAAATTAATAATACATAATGCGCCTTTTGATTTATCATTTTTAAATTACGAAATGAAACTTATTAAGAAAAAAGAGATTGATAAAAAAAATATAATAGATACTTTGGAAATAGCGCGTATAAAATATCCCGGTTCCCAAAACTCTTTAGATGCACTTTGTAAGCGTTTTAATATCGATAATTCGAGAAGAAAAAAACACACTGCTTTGGTTGATTGTTATTTGTTAAAAGAAATTTATGTAAATCTTATAGATCAAAAAGAGCCAAAATTTAATTTAGAAAATATTGAAATTATTGACTCAAAATTTAGTAATAATATTAATAAAAAAAATAATATACCCAAAAGAATAATCAAGCCCAGCAACGAGGAGCTGCAGCTTCATAAAAAATACCTTAAATCACATCTACCTAAAAATTACTATAGCTAGCTATTTTCTTTCCTTGTACAATTTTTCAAAATCAACTTCTTTGTCAATTTGGATATTTTTTACTCCAGCTTTGTTGAATAAGTAGATAAATGTTGTATATAAAGTAGGATATATTTCTGTGGGAATTTTTATTAAAATAATTTTTTCTAATTCTTTTTTATCTTCAAATTTTTTTTCTAGAGAAACTAAAGCGGTGCAAGTAATTTCGGAAAGTATTTTATGTTTAACTTCTTGATTTGGAGAAATTCTTAAAACTGTGTTTACTTCAATTATATTATTCTTAAATGGATTGCTTTTAATATCAAAATTTAAAGTATAATTTGAAATTTCTTTTTCTAGCATAATAAAAGCTTGAGCATTTGGGATTTCAAAGGAAACATCTTTTATGAACTTTGATATAATTTTATAACTCATCCAAGTGACTTTTTTTGTTATTATTGTTTTGTTTGTTTTCCTCGAAACTTCCTTCAATAATATTCTCTTCATTTTTTTTTCTATTAAATTTAGAAGATATAGATCTAATGAAGAATTTTCTTGTTACGGGTATTATTAATAAAAATCCAACTAAATCCGTTAAAAATCCTGGTATTATAAGAAGCAAAGCTGCAAAAGCTAAAGCGGCTCCTGATATAATTTCGTAAATCGGCATCTCGTTTTTCATTAATTGATTAAAACCTGATCTAATGGCATTCAAACCAGCTAATCTTGCAAAATACACACCTGTTATTGCCGTAAAAAAAATTAAAAAAATTGTATTAAAGGCACCAACTACACCCCCGACTTTAATCATTAAATAAATTTCTATTAAAGGTATGCTGAGTATAAAAAGGATGAGAGCGTTCATTTGTCTTTTTAAATATATTTGTATACTATAGCAATTACGTATTATAATCAAAAAACATATGGGGAATCAATTTGGATTCATAGACATAATTTTGCTAGCAATGTTTGCTGGTTTTATTATTTTAAGACTTAGAAATATTTTAGGAAGAAAAACAGGCCATCAAAAAAAGCCAATGGGCGGGCCTTTTCCTAAAGGGATGGAAGTGCTTAAAGATATAAAAAATAATGAAGCTATAAAAACAGGTAATGTTGATGAAGAAGCAAAAAAACAATTTTTAAAGGGTGCGGACGTAGCATATGAACAAATAATCACTTCCTTTGCAAAAGGAGATAAAAAATCTTTAAAAGGTTTATTGGGGAAGGGGTTGTTTAACGACTTTTCAGAAGTTATAGACGATAGAAAAAAAAAGGAACTTAAATATGAAACAATTTTTATAGGACTAAAATCATCAAAAATATTAGAATTCAAAAAAATAGAAAATATTTATAAAGTAACAGTTAATTTTGTTAGTGAAATAATTACTTGCGTTAAAAATAAAAATAATCAGATAATCGAGGGTAATCCAGATACAATAAAGACCGTTAATGACGTTTGGAAATTTTCAAAAAATATGTGGAGCCAAGACCCCACGTGGTACTTAGTCGAGACATCAAACAAATAGTGAAAAAAAAATACACCGCTACATCCGAAGATAAAAAAGATTGGATAGATTTTACAAAACAAATTGATAATATTAACGTTAAAGAAGTTGATCTTTTACAGGAAAATATACAAACAAATAAAGTTCCAAAATTAGATTTGCATGGATCGTCATTGAACGAGGCAAATCGAAAGGTTAAGGAATTTGTAAATGAATCCTTTAACCAAGGATATAGAAAACTTTTAATTATAACGGGCAAGGGATTAAGATCAAAAGTGGATGAAAATCCTTACATTTCAGAAAAATTTAGTGTTTTGAAATATTCTGTACCGGAGTTTATTAAAAATGAAGAAAATTTAAATAAAAAAGTAATGAAAATATCAACAGCAGATAAAAAACATGGTGGGAATGGAGCTATTTATATTTTTTTAAAAAATAACAAAAAAATTAGAGAATAAATTTTGATAAATCAGTATCTTTAACAAGTTCGCCAAGATTTTTAATAACATAATTTTTATCAATTACAATTGTTTCACCGCCTTTGTCAGTTGCAGTGAAGCTAATTTCGTCCAACACTTTTTCAATAATAGTATGTAGCCTTCTTGCTCCAATATTTTCTATATTGGAGTTAACCTCGGTTGCTAATTTTGCAATTGTTTCAATTCCATCTTTGGGAAACTCAAGAGTTACTTTTTCTGTTTTTAAAAGTGCCTTGTATTGTTTAATTAAACTATTATCCGGTTCTTCTAAAATTCTTATGAAATCATCACTTGTTAAAGCGTTTAATTCTACCCTGATAGGTAATCTTCCCTGTAGTTCAGGTAATAAATCTGATGGTTTAGCAAGTTGAAATGCACCAGAAGCGATAAATAATATATGATCAGTTTTTATAGTACCATGTTTTGTGCTAACGGTCGTTCCCTCTATCAAGGGTAACAAATCTCTTTGGACACCTTCTCTTGAAACATCTCCTCCAATACGTTCTCCTCTTGCACATACTTTGTCGATTTCATCTAAAAAGACAATTCCATTGTCTTCAGTTGAAATTTTTGCCGTTTTTATAATTTTATCATCCTCAATCATTTTATCAGACTCTTCAGCAATCAAGATATCGTGTGATTCTTTTACTGTAATTTTTTTCTTTTTACCTTTTTTAATATTTTTTCCAAACATTTCGGATATATTTACCATTCCAACATTTGCTCCTGGCATTCCAGGTATTTCAAAACTTGGCATATTTGGCGTATCATTTATTTCAATTTCGATTTTATTATTATCAAGATCACCACTTCTTAATCTTTTTCTAAAACTTTCTCTGGTAGCAATACTTGCTTTATTTCCTACAAGTGCATTAAGCACCCTTTCTTCTGCGGCCTGTTGAGCTTTAGAGTATACCTCTTTTCTCATTCTTTCTTTTTCAATAGCTATTGCAATTTCAAGCAAATCCCTAATTATTTGTTCTACATCCCTACCCACATAACCAACTTCTGTAAATCGTGTTGCTTCAACTTTTATAAAGGGTGCTTCAGCTAATTTAGAAAGCCTTCTTGATATTTCTGTTTTTCCTACACCAGTAGGTCCAATCATAAGAATGTTTTTTGGCAACACTTCATCTTTCATGTCGCCTTTTAATGCTTGTCTTCTCCATCTATTTCTTAGGGCAATTGCAACAGCTCTCTTTGCTGCATTTTGACCAATTACGTATCGATCTAATTCGGAAACTATTTCTCTAGGAGACAGAGATGAAACCACTGATTTTTCATCTGTCTCTTGTTTAGAGTCTCTTGTTGGCAATGGTGTTATATTTGTTTTTTGTTTCATTTACCTAAATTTTTTCTAAGGTTATATTATTATTTGTAAATACACATATTTCAGATGCAACCTGAATTGATTTTTTTGCAATCTCTTCTGCTGACATTTTAGAATCCATTAATACTTTTGCGGCAGCTATAGCATAGTTACCTCCTGAGCCTATTCCTATAATACCTTCCTCGGGCTCAAGTACATCTCCAGTGCCAGAAATTAAAAAACTTTTTTCTTTATCAGCGATTGCCATTAGAGCCTCTAATCTTCTTAAATATTTATCCGATCGCCAATCTTTTGCCAATTCAACAGCTGCTCTTGTAAGATTGCCAGCATGTTTTTCTAATTTAGCTTCTAATCTTTCAAACAAAGTAAAAGCATCAGCAGTCGATCCAGCAAATCCTGCAATGACATTTCTTTTCTCAATTTTTCGCACTTTGTTAGCAGTGCTTTTGATTACAGTATTGCCAAGACTAACCTGACCATCTCCAGCCACAACAACATCCTTATCTTTTCTGATTAGGACAATTGTAGTTCCATGCCAATTTGAATTGTTATTCATTGTACCAATGTATGTGGAGATTTATTTGGTATCTTCAAGTCTAAAAAATTCATTTTATTGATATATTCTTGAATTATTTATATACCCTGTTATTACAGGAGCCTCATATGGCAAGGAAAGCCAAGATAAACAGAAAAACTAAAGAGACAAATATAATTGTCGAAGTAAACATAGATGGAAAAGGATCTTACAAAATAGATACCAAAATAGGTTTTCTTAACCACATGTTGGAACAATTATCCAAACATTCCTTAATTGATTTAAAAATATTGGCAAAAGGTGACACACATATTGATTTGCATCACACAACCGAAGACACAGGAATTGCTATCGGTGAGTGCATAAAAAAAGCACTTGGTTCATCAAAAGGAATAAGAAGATATGCTCATGCTTTAATTCCTATGGATGAGACATTAACTCGAGTAACAATAGATGTTTCAAACAGGCCATATTTAATTTGGAAGGTAAAATTAAAAGTAGAAAAATTAGGAGAGATGGACACTGAGTTGTTTAAGGAATGGTTTCAAGCTTTTTCACAAGCTACCGGTATTACACTGCATATTGAAAATGTTTATGGAGATAATAGTCATCATATAATTGAGTCTTGTTTTAAAGGACTAGCAAGATCATTACGTGAAGCTTTAGAAATAGATAAAAGAATTAAAAATAAAATTCCTTCAACCAAGGGTGTTTTGTAAATTAAAAATGTCGATTACAGTAATTGACTACGGTTCTGGCAATTTAAAGTCAGCGGCTAAAGCACTCGAAGCTGCTGCCAATAATATCAATTCAGATTCAAAAATAATAGTTACATCTGATCCTGCAATAATTAAAGAATCCAAAAAGATAATTCTTCCAGGACAGGGATCTTTTAGAGATTGTTATTTAGGTGTAAAAAAAATTCCCGGATTAGAAGATACTTTAAACGAATTTGTTTTGGTTAAAAAAAAACCTATTTTTGGAATATGTGTTGGCATGCAACTATTTGCTAAAATTGGTTATGAATCTCAAGAAACAAAAGGTTTTGGTTGGATTAATGGATCAGTTAGAAAAATAAACAATATTAACAAAACACTTAAATTACCGCACATGGGATGGAATCAAATAGAATTTAAAAAAGATTTTACTCTTTTTTCTGGTCTTGAAAATAAATCTCATATGTATTTTGTTCATAGCTATGAATTAATAACAACACAAAAAGATTGTATTGTTGCCACTACTAATTATGGTAATTCAATTATTGTAGCGGTAGCAAAGGAAAATATTTTTGGTACACAATTTCATCCAGAAAAAAGTCAAAAAAATGGATTAATAATTTTAGAAAATTTTTTAAAGTGGGAGGTTTAAATGATTATCTTTCCAGCTATTGATATTAAAGGCGGCAAGTGCGTTAGGCTTATTAAGGGCGATTTCGAAAAAATGACTTCTTACAAAAATTTGCCAATTGACCAAGCTAAAAAATATTCTGAAAGTGGCTTTAATAACATTCATATCATAGATTTAGATGGTGCGCTTCAAGGTAAGCCAACTAATTCAAATGTCATTAAAGAAATAATTAAAAAAGTTAAATTAAAAATTCAAATTGGCGGGGGAATACGAACATTTGATGATGTAAATAACTGGATAGAAACAGGCGTCGACAGGGTTGTTATGGGTACTGCTGCTGTAGAAAATACAGATTTACTTAAAACCGCTTGCAATAAATTTAAAAATAAAATTGCTGTTGCCTTAGATGTTAAAGATGGCTTGATTGCTTTATCTGGGTGGAAAAAACAAACTAATATTTTTGCTATAGATTTTATAAATAAAATTCAAAATTTTGGTGTTTCTAGAATTATTTATACAGACATTAATAAAGACGGGACAAAAAAAGGACCAAATATAAAAGATACAATTGAATTATCTAGCAAAGTAAAAATTCCTTTGGTTATTTCTGGAGGAGTTTCTTCAATAGAAGATGTAAAAAAAATTAAATCATTAAATAATCCAAGTATTGAAGGTGTCATAGTGGGTAAATCGATTTATGATGGTGATATAAAAATTAATGACCTAGCGAAATTGATCTAAAATGCTGAAAAAAAGAATCATACCTTGTTTAGATGTAAAAAATGGAAGAGTAGTTAAAGGGATTAATTTTGTTAATTTAGTTGATGCTGGGGACCCTGTTGAACAAGCAAAAATATATGATGAGCAGGGAGCAGATGAACTATGTTTTTTAGATATTACAGCCTCAAATGAAAACAGAAATATTATATTAGATACTGTTAAAAAAACTGCAGAAAAATGTTTTATACCACTTACGGTTGGAGGAGGGGTGCGAACTTTAGAAGATATAAGAAATTTACTCTTGGCTGGCGCTGATAAAGTGTCAATAAATACTGCTGCGGTAAATAATAAAAATTTAGTTAAAGAGAGTTCTGAAAAATTTGGTTCTCAATGTATTGTTGTTGCGGTTGATGCGAAAAAAATAAGTGAAAATAAATGGGAAATTTTTACCCACGGTGGAAGAAAATCTACAGGCATTGATGCTTTAAAATTTGTAGAAAAAATGGAGTCATTAGGTGCTGGAGAAATACTACTTACCTCAATGGATAGAGATGGAACAAAAAAGGGTTATGATTTAGATTTGACTAAAAAAGTATCTAATCTTGTGAACATACCGGTAATTGCATCTGGAGGAGTTGGTAATTTAGAACACTTACATCAAGGAATTAAAATTGGCAAAGCTAGTGCTGTGCTAGCTGCATCAATTTTCCACTTTGGAGAACACACAATATTAGAAGCCAAACAATATTTGGACTCAAAAGGTATACCTGTTAGAATTTAATTATGTCAGAGACTATAGAGAAACTCATAAAAACAATTAAATCTAAAAAAGGGAGTGATGTTAAATCATCATATACTTCCTTTTTGTTGTCTAAAGGAAATGATCATTGTTTAAATAAACTTAAAGAGGAAATAGCAGAACTTGAAGAAGCAATTAAAAATAAAAAAAATATAACACATGAAACAGCAGATGTTATTTACCATTTGCTAGTTACTTTAGAATCCGCTGGTGTAAATTTTGATGATGTAATAACTGTGCTTAAAAAAAGAGAAGATACTTCAGGTTTTGAAGAAAAAAGAAATAGATAAATATGACTTATGACAAAAATAACATTTTTGCAAAAATTTTAAGAGGGGAAATTCCTTGTAAAAAAATTTATGAAGATGAATATGTGCTTGCATTTTACGATATTAATCCACAAAAAAAAATTCATGCTCTTGTTGTTTCCAAAGGTGAATATGTAAATTTAGATGATTTTTCGTCAAAAGCATCTGATAAAGAAATTTCAGGCTTAATAAAAGGAATAAGTTTAGTGGCAAAAAAAATTGGAGTCTCTGATGAGGTTAAAGGCGGAGGCTATAGATCCTTAGTTAATATTGGAGAAAATGGAGGACAAGAAGTTCCACATTTACACTTCCATATTTTTGGAGGCGAAAAAGTAGGAAAAATGGTTTCTTAAAGATCCTCTTCTTTTGGGATTTTAAAAAAATCATCAACAATTTGATTGTTAATTTTTAAATTATTAATTGTAAAACTAACATTGTTGGAATAAACGTCTTTTGTTTTCCAACCTTTAAATTCTAGTGAATTTTTGTCAAAAAGTATTTTTACCTTATTTGTTTTTTGATCGATAAATTCAAATTCGATTAAACCTGCATTTATTTCAGTTGGTTGATTTTTTCTTATTAAATTTATAATTTTCTCTTTTTTTAGAATAAAAAAAAGTGGAGTTAACTTTATAGGATAATAATAAATTTTTTTGTATTTTTTTTTTATTATGGCTACTGTTTTCCCATTAGAAATTATGGTCTTTTGTTTCAAATTTTGATAGTTACATTTCATAAGAAGAGGATATTTAATGAAACAATTTCCTATTTCTTCTTTATCTGAAATTTTCTGTTTAAAATCAAAAGATAAAGTTTTAATTGCTGTTAATTTATTGATAAGATTTTTTTGTAAATCTGCTAAAGAAACACTCGCAGAAAACAAGTATATGAAAAAAATATTTAATAGAAAAAATGATTTTTTTGTCAAGATAGACCTATAAAATTTCTCTTTTGCCTACATGATTAGCTTGACCTACGATACCTTCTTTTTCCATTGTCTCCATAATTCTTGCTGCTCTGTTATACCCAATTTGTAATTTTCTTTGTAGAAAACTTGTGGAAGCTTTTCCTTCTGCTTTAATAAGATCTACCGCTTTATTATATAATTCGTCTTTTTCCTCATCAATATTTTCCGTATTACCGTTTTCAAAGTCCTTAACCACAGTAATTTCATCAATGTAATTAGGTTCTCCTTGGGATCTTAAAAAGCTGTTTACCTTTTCTATTTCAGGTTCTGAAACGTATGGACCATGAATTCTTACTATTCTATTGGCTGAGGACATAAATAACATATCGCCTTTACCTAATAACTGTTCAGCTCCCTGTTCTCCCAAAATTGTTCTACTGTCAATTTTTGAACTTACTTGAAATGAAATTCGTGTTGGAAAATTTGCTTTAATAGTACCAGTTATAACGTCGACGCTTGGCCTTTGTGTTGCCATAATAATATGAATTCCAGCAGCTCGTGCCATCTGTGATAATCTTTGAATATAATTTTCTATTTCCTTTCCTGCTATTAACATTAAATCAGACATTTCGTCGACTATTACTACAATGTAAGGCATATGTTTTTTATGTTTAAAATTATAACCATCAATGTTTTTTACACCTACGCGTGTCATTAATTTGTATCTGTTTTCCATTTCTTTTACCGCCCAACCGAGTGCTGCTGTAGCTTTTCTAGATTCAGTGATAACAGGGCAAAGTAAATGCGGTATACCTTCGTAAGCAGAAAGTTCTAACATTTTCGGATCAATTAAAATTAAATTACATTTTTCAGGAGCATATTTATAAAGTAATGATAATATTATAGTGTTAATGCACACAGATTTTCCCGAACCAGTAGTTCCAGCTATTAATAAATGAGGCATTGCGAAAAGATCACCAACGACAGGGACGCCTGAAATACTTTTCCCCAAAGCTATTGGTAATTTTGTTTCCTTTTTATAAAACTTTTCATCTGCAATAATTTCATTTAAAAATACATTTTCTCTTTTAGAATTAGGAATCTCTATACCAATTGTGCTTTTACCGGGTACCGTTGCTACCCTTGCTGAAATTGAACTAGTGTTTCTTGCTATATCATCTGCCAAGTTGATTATTTTTGATACTTTTATGCCTGATGCCGGTTCAAATTCATATAAAGTTACAACAGGTCCACAGTTAATTCTTTTAATTTTACCATCAACACCAAAATCAAGTAAAATCTTTTCTAAAAATTCTGAATTTTTAGTCAATTCTGAATCATCAATATTTTTTTTATTTTTTAAATCAGGATTTTTTTCTAAAAAATTTATCACTGGCAATTTAAAAATATTGTCAGCGTTCCTCGTTTCTCTTTTATTTGAAAAAGGTAAAATTGGCTGTTTTTCTTTAGAAGCATTTTCTTCATAACTTTGTCTTTCTAAATGAACACGTGACACATTTGTATTGGTATCAACTTTTTTTTTATCTTTCATAAAAAAAGAGTTTATTTTTTTTATTATTATAAAAGGAAAAAGTAAAATTTTTACAATTTCATTTAGTTTAATATTTAGGCTTAATATAAAAAAAATGATTGTTAGTAAAACAAGACTATAAATTACATATTGATTTTCCATCAGGGGACTAAAGTAATAAATATTTTCTTTAATTGCTCGACCAACAAATCCACCGTTTCCATTATCGATTAGCCAGAATGAATCGTTATAGAAAATATTTAGAACAGTTGTTCCAAAAACTATGTAAATTAAAGTAAAAAAAATTTTTGTAATAAAATTACTTATTATTTTTTCAGTAGTAAGTTTTGTACCCCAATAAAAAAAGTTAATAACAAGAAAAATAGAAATTAATCCCAAAGACTGAAGTAGAAAATCTGATATAACACTGCCATAAAATCCTCCAACATTTTTAATTTCTGTATTTTCTGGCGTGTAGATGAAATTAGGATCGCTCGGAGAATAGCTAATAATTGATGCTATAAGAAAGATGCTAATAAGTATAAGTGATATGCCCGATAACTCAATTAGCCTATTTTTAATAATACTGTTAATTTTTATTAAAATTTGAGAATTCATTTTTCCAAATCAGCTAATTATCTTTTATCATTAATATTGCTGATAAAGGATTTAAATTTTAATTAAATATTAAAACTGATCGGTTTCTGTGGAATCTTTCATTGCTGTAGTAGAACTTTCTCCAGATGAAATAGCATTCGATATTGCGTCAAAATATGATGTCCCAACCTCTCTTTGATGTTTTGTAGCGGTATAACCTTCTTTTTCACTGTCGAATTCTTGTTGTTGTAATCTAGAATAAGCAGTCATTCCATATTGCTTATATTTTTTTGCCAGATCAAAAATAGCATAATTTTGGGCATGAAATCCCGCTAAAGTAATAAATTGAAATTTATAACCCATATTACCGATTTCTTTTTGGAAAATTTTAATTTCTTTATCAGATAAATTTTTATTTTATAATTCTATATTGTGATGTGTTAGTCCACGTATTTATGCATTAATTAACACCTATCCTGTGAATACACTTATTCCGAGTCTATAACTCTCAGCACGAATCAGATATTATCTGAATAGAGGCGGCGGAGACCGAGAGGCGAAGCCGCCTCGTAATAATGAACTATTTTGCATTTCTAAAGGAACAGCAAA
>Ga0207991_1001884_pt1 | contig 12304 bp, 13 predicted proteins | sample ETN07SmetaG_FD_185786 | JGI IMG/M metagenome (GOLD analysis project Ga0207991, IMG submission 185786) | Marine microbial and viral communities from oxygen minimum zone, Eastern Pacific Ocean - ETNP2014F14-07SV275 (SPAdes) (version 2) | ecosystem: Environmental > Aquatic > Marine > Oceanic ... | reverse complement strand
TTAAATGAAAAAATGATTAAATTTACCGAAGGTATAGATTTTTCTGAGTTATGTATAACATCTGATGCAAAAATTGAAAAAAGCAAATCAGAAGAAATCGTTGTTAAAGCAACAAAAGCCGAAGGTCAAAAATGTCCAGTGTGTTGGAAAATTAGTAAAGACCAATGTGAAAGACATTCAGTTTAGTTTAAAATTTAATGTTAAAAATTAATCTTAAAAAATTCAAAAAAAAAAGCTTACTTTGCAAAAAAAATTAAAGAACTAAATAATTAATAGTGTATTCAATAGTAGTTGGTATTATAATGATTGTAGCTGTTATACTAATATTAATAATATTGGTACAAAATTCTAAAGGTGGAGGTCTATCTTCACAATTTGGTGGTGGTAGTTCTAATCAATATATGGGAGTTCAAAAAACAAATAGTTTATTAGAAAAAATAACGTGGACACTTGCTATTACAATAGTTTTTTTAACATTATTAACTAATGTTTTTATAGAATCACCAGATACAAATATTGAAAATGCTTCTCCTAATATAAATAGAGCTAATGAACAAACTAATTTACCACCTAGTATACCAAATGAAATAAAAGGACTAAATGATTCTGAAATAGATTCATTAATTTAACTGCCAATTTTTCAATTTTTATTGACAATTTGTCCATTATTAATAGATAGTATACTATGGCACAATTTATGTATTATAATATTTTGAATTTTTAAATTTTAATTAAATGACAAAAATAAATTTTAAACCTTTAGCAGATAGAGTTCTTGTTGAACCAGCTACTGCTGAAGAAAAAACAACATCAGGTATTATCATTCCTGATACAGCAAAAGAAAAACCACAAAAAGGTAAAATAATTGCTGTAGGAAATGGTACAAAAGAAAACAAAATTACAGTTAAAGTGGGTGATCAGGTATTATATGGTAAATATTCCGGAACTGAACTAAATATAAATGGAGTAGATTATCTAATAATGAAAGAATCAGACATTTTTGGTACTATTTAAATTATTAAAAAAACTAATATTATGGCAAAACAAATATATTTTAATACTAAGTCAAGAGAAAACTTAAGAAAAGGAGTTGATATTCTTGCTAATGCGGTAAAAGTAACATTAGGACCAAAAGGAAGAAATGTTATACTTGATAAAAAATTTGGAGCACCCACAATTACTAAAGATGGTGTTACTGTAGCTAAAGAAATTGAACTAAAAGACCCTGTTGAAAATATAGGTGCTCAATTAGTTAAAGAAGTAGCTTCAAAAACTGCTGATGATGCAGGTGATGGAACAACAACAGCCACTATACTTGCGCAAGCAATATTTAATAATGGAATTAAAAATGTTGCTGCAGGTGCAAATCCAATGGATTTAAAAAGAGGGGTTGACAAAGCTGTTAAATGTGTAGTTGCTGATCTTAAAAGTCAATCTAAAGAAATTAAAGATGCAAGTGAAATTGCTCAAATAGCTACTGTTTCTGCAAATAACGATCGTAAGATTGGTAATATGGTTGCTGATGCAATGGACAAGGTAGGTAGAGATGGCGTTATAACTGTTGAAGAAGCAAAAAGTACTGAAACTGAAGTAAAAACAGTTGAAGGTATGCAGTTCGATAGAGGTTATTTATCTCCATATTTTGTAACTAATAGTGATAAAATGGAGGTTGAACTAGAAAAGCCTTACATATTAATTTATGATAAAAAAATATCTGCTATGAAAGAATTACTTCCTGTTTTGGAATTAATATCTCAAAGTGGTAAACCTCTTTTAATTATTGCTGAAGATATAGAAGGTGAAGCATTAGCAACAATAGTTGTTAATAAAATTAGAGGTGCCTTAAAAGTAGCTGCCGTTAAAGCACCTGGATTTGGTGACAGAAGAAAAGCAATGTTAGAAGATTTGGCTATTTTAACTGGAGGCACTGTAATATCAGAGGAAAGAGGTTATAAACTTGAAAGTGCTACAATAGATTATTTAGGTACTGCAAATAAAATTAATATAGATAAAGATAATACTACAATAGTTAGTGGTGCAGGAAAAAAATCTGATATTAATGCTAGAGTTAATCAAATTAAAAAACAAATTGAAAATACTACATCAGAATACGATAAGGAAAAACTTCAAGAAAGATTAGCTAAATTATCTGGTGGTGTTGCTATTTTATATGTAGGAGCAGCAACTGAGGTTGAAATGAAAGAAAAAAAAGATAGAGTTGATGATGCATTACACGCTACTAGAGCAGCTGTCCAAGAGGGCATAGTTGCTGGTGGAGGTATAGCATTCATTAGAGCAATAAATTCATTAGATAAATTAGATTTAGATAATGAAGATCAAAATACAGGAGTAATTATTGTTAAAACTGCTCTAGAATCACCAATAAGGACAATTGTGGAAAATTCAGGTGGTGAAGGATCAGTTGTAATACAAAAAGTTAAAGAAAATAAAAATGATTTTGGTTATAATGCAGCAACTGATACATATGAATCAATGTTTGCAGCAGGTATCATAGATCCCACTAAAGTTACTAGGTTAGCGTTAGAAAATGCAGCATCAATAGCAAGTTTATTAATAACAACTGAATGTGTTATTGTAGATGAACCTGAAAAAGATGCTCCTGCAATGCCCCCAATGCCTCCAGGTGGTGGAATGGGTGGTATGATGTAAAAATTAAATAATTATTTTACATAAAAATTAAAGAGGTTACTAGAGTAATCTCTTTTTTTTTAATTAGTTATATAATTTTCTTTTTTCCAAGCTAAAATTCCACCCTCTAAATTATAAACGCTTTTAAAACCTTTATCTCTTAAAATGATGACTGTTTTTCCACTTCTATTACCACTTCTACAATAGATATAATAATTAAGATCTTTATTTAAACTATCTAAATTATTTTTAAAATTTTCAGCATAATAATCAATATTTAATGAACCTGGGATTTTAGATTCAAAACATTCTTCTTTTGTTCTAACATCTAAAATAATATTTTCTGATAATTTCTTATTAAAAATTTGATTTAAATCTTTTGGTGATATATCATAATTTGATTGGAAATTAAAAATGAATATTAAAAATAATAATTTCATATTATTGTAAAATAACTTTAGTGTTCTTTGATATAACTTTAAAACCATCATTAACATTAATGATATTCTTAATATCATGTTGCTTTAATAACGAACTTGCAATTGACGACCTATAACCAGTTAAACAATGAATAACATACTTTTTATTTTTCTTAAATTTACTAGTATTATTTATTATATCAAATAAAGGATAATTTTTAGCTCCTTGTACATGAAGATTGTCAAATTCATTCTTATCTCTAACATCAATAATTTCATAATCATCTAACAAATGGAAATCCTTACCAGATGTTTCTTCTACACTATCTATTAGATTTTTTTCATTTTTAAATGAATTTATTCCACCTGATAAAAATCCAACAATATTATCAAATCCTACCCTATTTAATCTAACTATACTTTCTTCCTCAAAACCAATATCGGAAATTATTAAAAGATTACTTTTAACATCTATCAAATTTGCAGCAGATATTGCATATCTACCATTTAAACTAATATTAGTTGAACCTTTAAGATGCATTTTTGAAAAAGATTTTGAACTTCTAGTATCTAAAACAAAATAATCATCTTTATAGTATCTCAAAAAAATATTTTTATCAAGTGCTATTAAACTCTTATTAAATAATTCAGATTTTAATAGATATCCATATTTATTTTTATAAGCTGTATCTTTAAAATAATCTGGAGATAAAGGTAAATCACTCAATATTGCATTAGTAAAATCATCTATATTATTATACTTAAGTGCATAATTGTTCATTTTTTGATTTCCTAAAGTTGAAAATGTATCTGAAGATAAATTTTTTCCACATTGTGTTCCTTTACCGTGGGCAGGATAAACTAATATATTATCATCCAATTTCATTATTTTATTATATAATGAGTTATAAAGCATTTTACATAAAGCTTTCTCAGTTAAAGTATTATCAATAGCCAAATCTGGTCTTCCTACATCTCCTATAAAAAGTGTATCTCCAGTATAAACCGAATGTTGATTATTTTTTTCATCTAATAACAAATAACAAACAGATTCAAGTGTATGACCAGGCGTATGAATTATTTTTATCTTCATTTTACCTATCCCTAAAACATCGCCATCTTTTAAAGAAATTGAATTATATTTTGTATTTGCATTTGGACCATATATTATAGGACAAGAATATTTATTTGATAACTCCAAATGTCCTGATATAAAATCAGCATGAAAATGTGTTTCTAGAATATATTTTAATTTTTTATCTCTTTTTTTAATTAAACTATTATATAAGTCTATATCTCTTAAAGGATCTATTATAACGCATTCATCTCCAGATTCTATATAATACGATGCTTGTGATAGACAATTTGTATAAATCTGTTTTATATACATATGTCAAATTTAATAATAAATTAATATTGATTCAATAATTAACTTTAGTAAAATCACTCCATGACATTTTCTTCCAATAGTCATCTCCTATATATGTTAAGACAGATTTATAAAATTTAGGTTTATGATATCCTGGTAAAAGAGTTATTATTTTATAATTTTCATCTAAAAAAATGGTCATTGGATAAGAAAGTTTACCATTTGTAAGGTGGTATGCTAATTCATTAATTCCCCTATTACCTGATTTTATAAATTTAAAAGAAAAATCATTAAAATTTACATTCCCTTGATATTCAGCATTAAATTTTAATGGAGAAAAATTTTTATTAATTATTGAAACAACTTCACTATCAGTAAAAGTATTTTTATCCATTACTTTACACCAACCACACCAATCAGTATACAAATCAATTATTATTTTTTTACCATTATTAGTATATTCAACATTATTATCAAGTTCTATCCATTCTATTTTATCTTGTGAGTAAGAACTATAAATAATAAAATATAAAATAAATAATAAATTAATTTTCATGAATCAAAAATTAGATAGAAAACAAGCAATATTAATATTAAAAAAAATGCTATCAAATAAAAGCCTATATATTCATTCTATGAGTGTTGGACTTATAATGGAAGCATATGCAAAAAAATTAAAAGAAGATATAGAAGAATATTATATAGCTGGAATATTACACGATGCAGATTATGAAAAATTCCCTGACAAACACCCTAATATAATTGTAGATAAATTATATAAAATGAATGAAAATAAAATAGCACGCGCTATAAGTTGTCACTATTCAAAATGGAATATCAGATGTAAAAATAATTTAGATAAATATCTACTAGCATGTGATGAATTAACAGGATTTATTGTTGCTTGTTCAAAAGTAAGACCCGATGGTATCACATCACTTAAATCTAAATCTGTATTAAAAAACCTAAGAAAAAAATCATTTGCTGCATCAGTAGATAGGGATGAAATATACTTAGGACATAACTTAATAGGTATTGAATTATCAGATCATGTTGATTTTATCATTGAAATTTTAAAAGAAAATTCAAAAATATTAGAACTAAAAACTTAATTCTAAAGTTAATGGACAATGATCAGAACCAAAATATTCATTATTAATTTCAATATTATTTACATTTTTTAATAAATTTTCTGTTATTAAAAAATAATCTATCCTCCAACCAACATTTCTGTCTCTAGATTTAAATCTATAATTCCACCATGAATATTTTATAACATCAGGATTAAATTTTCTATAAACATCAATAAAACCAGCATTTAAAAAACGTTTAAAACCATCAATTTCAATTTGAGTATAACCAGCTGACTTATTATAATTTGGTTTTGGCCTTGCTATATCGATTGCTTGATGAGCAACGTTGAAATCACCAGTAATAATAGTTGGTTTTAATAAAGAAAGTTTTTCACAATAGTTTAAAAAGTCTTTATCCCATTTAGATCTATAATCAATTCTTCTTAGCTCCTGACCACTATTTGGAACATAAACATTAATTAAATTAAACTCATCAAATTCAGCTAAAATTACCCTTCCTTCTATATCATGCTTGGTAATACCAATATCATTTATAACATTAATAGGTTTATTTTTACTTATAATAGAAGTGCCTGAATATCCCTTTTTTTCTTTAGAATGATTAATAAATACATAATAATCTGAAAAAACTTCTAATGCTTTTTTTGCATCTACATCATTTGCTTTAGTCTCTTGTATACAAATAATATCAGGACTAATGGAATTAATGTCTTTTAAAAAATCTTTTTTTAGTATTGCTCTAATACCATTTACATTCCATGAAATTATCTTATAATTTTTCATTTATTTTTTTTAACACTTTTCGATCTACAATATGACCACCATCAAAAACAAAATAATCAATTTCTTTGTTTAAGGTTTTTTTAAATTTTTCTATATAGCCTTTAATTATGGGGTTATTATAATATTTATCCTTATTTCCAACTACAAAAAATAGATTTGTGTCTTTTAAAACATTCTTATTTATGTTAAAAAATTCATCGGGAACCCAACCTGCCCATATAATTATATTATCAATTTTCATATTGTAATTAATTAATAATCTTGTAAAAGCTGATACCCCTTGAGAAAAACCAAATAGATTAATTTTTATTTTACTAAAATCAATTTTTGACTTTAATTCATCCATTAATTTAATTAAATATTTTTGTTGATTTAATAAATCAGACTCCTTATCCTCTTTTGTTAGCCATGAAGCACCAACATTTTTAAAGTCTTCATCTACATAAAATTTAGATAGACCTTGCGGAGCAATTATATAATTTTTATCACCCTCTAATACATCAAATCTCCTTATAAAATATTTTGACAATTGACCATATCCATGGAAAACTATCCAAATATTTTCAGTTTTATCTGTTAATTTATTGTATGTTATATAAGAAGAAGAAAATTCAAATGAAATATTATGTTTATTAAACATTTAATCTATTTTATTTTACCTTCATCTCTAAGTTTTTTTCTAATCTTAGTGGCACTAATAGAATGCGTTACATCATCAAATACTTCTTCATCAAATGCATAACCAACTCCCCTACCATAAGTTATATTAATAATATTAGGTACTAACATTATTTCATATTCTACACCTCTCTTAAATCCATCTCTAGATAGACCATTTTCAATATTTTTACAAACAACATCCCAATCAAAAGGATTATCATCTTGACTATCACCACCTGAGGCCCCTTGAACATCTCTAACTTGAATCACAACTTGACCAGTTTTAGCTACACACCTATTAAATAAAGCTTGATGACCATCATGCCAAGGCTGCCATCTACCTAACATTTGAACAGTAGGTTTTTTCCAATCAAACATATGTTTAAATTTAAATTAATATTATTTTACATTGCATAATTAATTACTGTAAGTCATATAAACAAAATCTATTATATATATTTTAAAAACTAAATTACTCCCTGATATGAAAAATAAAGATTTTAATAAATATGGACACAAATTAGTTGATTGGATGTCAAATTATTTTAAAGAAATTGAAAATTATCCAATTAAACCTAATATAAAACCTGGAGATATTTACAAACAATTTCCATCTAAAGCACCTTTAAATAAAGAATCTTTTGAAACTATTTTTAATGATTTTAAAAAAATTATTTTACCAGGAATTACCCATTGGCAAAATCCAAATTTTCATGCTTTTTTTCCAGCAAATAATAGTTATCCCTCTATACTAGCTGAAATGTTAGTAGCCACTCTTGGAGCTCAGTGTATGATGTGGGACACATCTCCTTCTGCAACAGAATTAGAAGAAAGAGTAGTTGATTGGTTAAAAGATGAATTAGGTTTACCTTCTTCATGGAAAGGTGTAATTAATGATACTGCCTCTATAGGGACCATATGTTCTTTATTAACTGCTAGAGAAATTAAAAGTAATTTTTCAATAAATAAAAGTGGATACAATACAAATAAATACACTGTGTATACGTCTAAAGAGGCTCACTCAAGTGTTGAAAAAGCAGTTAAAATAATTGGATTAGGATCTAAAAATTTAAAAAAAATAGAAACGAATAAAGACATGTCAATGAACATAGAAAGTTTAGAATCAAATATCAAACAAGACTTATCTTCTAAGAACATACCATTAGCCATAATAAGCACTTTTGGAACCACTGGAACAGTAGGGTTTGATTCGATTAATAAAATTTCACTTATAGCCAAAAAATATAATCTATGGCATCATATAGATGCCGCATACGCTGGAAGTGCATTGCTATTAAATAAATACAAAAAATACATTAAAAACATCAATCTTGCAGATTCATTTGTATTTAATCCTCACAAATGGATGCTCACTAATTTTGATTGTAGTTTATATTATATAAAAAATCATGAAGCATTAGTTAAATCACTTGAAATACATCCAGAATATCTAAAATCATCTGAGAAAAAAATTAATAACTATAAAGATTGGAGCATACAGCTGGGCAGAAGATTTAGGGCATTAAAATTATGGTTTGTAATCAGGTCTTATGGTATTAAAGGAATCAAAAAATATTTAAAAAAACATATTAAATACGCAAAAAATCTATCTATAAAAATTAATAAAGACAAGAATTTTGAACTAACAGCACCTCAAAATTTAAATATGATAAACTTTAGATTTTATCCAAAAGGTAAGGATAAAAGTAATTTGAATGTTATAAATCATAAACTAATAAAAAAATTAAATAAAACTGGAAAAATATACTTAAGCCACACAAAAATAGATGATATTGTATCCATTAGAATGCCAATAGGAAGTACTTATATTAAAAAAAAACATATTAAAAAATCTTGGAAACTAATTAAAGAAATATCTCATTCTATTATATAATATTATTTAATAAAAATGTGATGTAATACAGTGCACCTATACTAGCACTACCAAAACTAGTTGTGTGGTAATTGTTAAGAATATTAGAACCACCAATTTTAATTTTTGAATGTAATTTATTCATATCATAGGTAACTTGAGCATCAATGTTATGAATAGATGGAATCTGTCCAACACCAAAGCTAGATTCCCAAATAAAAGAATTTTGCCACCTATAATTTAAATTAAAAGCAATTTTATTTGTCAACTTTCTATTTCCAATAGATATATTATATCTATAATCTGATGTATTAAATTGAACTTGAAAACCAGGATTATCTACTTTATTTACATCATTATAAGAAACATTTGCAGATAATTCATAATTATTTATCATTTTATATTCAAAACCTAGTGCCCATCCATATGAAGTAACAGGCTGATCAAGACTAATAGTTGTTTGAAATCTTTTCTCATCTGGTGTATTTGGATTTTGAGCAAGAAGTTGAAAAGCTAAAAATCCATTATAATTATTATAAAACACATAGCCATCAAATAAAAACTTTCTATTCATATACAATCCTTTATAACCTATTTCAAAAGCAGTTACTTTCTCAGGTCCAAAAGCAGGAATATCAAAAACATCAGTAAGAATTGGTTTAGAAAGAACTGGGTTATTTCCATCTAAAGGATAAATATTAGATCCTTGAAGATTATACACATCTTGAAGAACGGATTGACCTCCAACAACATACACTGGAGCTACAAATAAATTTACCCACTGATCTGATACGGAAGGAAACCTAAAAGCAGTTTGTGCTGACATTCTTATAAATTTTAAATTTGAATCATCAACAGAATAAACCATAGAAAAACGAGGCGTTAGACGAGGAGAAAAATATTGATTTTTATCAAACCTTAATGAAAAATTTGGAAATATTTTTTTTCCTACCCATTCATCGGTATACTGTAAAAAAGCACCAAATTCATAGATTTCAAGTGGATTTCCTGGTTCATCATAAAATATTGAACCCTCACTATTAACAACTGTGTACTTATAATTTCCACCAACCAAAAGATTAAATGAAGAAATTTGATTTTTAAAATTGTAATTAAAATCAAAATTATACGTAGAACTTTTATCAATGACCTTAGCTCCACCATCAGCTATATTTTTCTTTATAATATCCTTTTTTAAAGAATTAAAATAATCACTACCTGGTTTTGGAAAAAAAGGTTTTGAATTATCTAAAACATTACCAAATTCATTTACATTATCAGCTACCTGTCTAGCATAAACACTAGCTTCATCATCATTCATAGCGTATGCAAGTTTTCCAGTCAAAAACCCTGTAAAATAATCTTGATACCATAATTGACTCGGTTTCCAAGCTTCATTAATTTGAAGAGCTAAAGTGCCAGCATCATATGTATTTCCGGAGTTCTCATTTGCCCCTGAAAGACGAAACAAAAAATTATCAGATTTTATCTCTGCTTTATAATTATATATTGAAAAATCATTTAATGAAAACCTATTCTGGGCAGAATAAACACTGGTTCCTTTTGCATAACTTAATTGAAAAATAGTCTCTAAAGAATTATTTATTCTATAATGAAGACTTGTTCCAAGTTTAATATTTTCAGCATTATAAGAGACAAGATCCCTTTCCTTAAAACCTGTTCTTGTAAGGTCTTGATTAGGAATTATACCTTTAATCATATCTATAGATTGTTGGTATTCAGACGTGCCCTCCACATATCCTAAATTTTCTGCAAATCCTACAGCAATTTGATCCTCAATATCTTCCATATTAATAGATATTTCATCCCCATAAACATTTACTCCATCATATGATGAATCAGTCCATCTATTGCTTGCATTATCGTCTAAGTTTCTTTTATTTCTATAATCATTTGCATTCCAATCATCAGCTTTCAAATAGCCCCCTGTAAGTTTAAAAGCAAATTTTTCGTTTACTTTTTTCCCATATCTAAAACTCACATCATTCATAGGTAATGTTTTATTATCATAATCATTATTTAAATGCATTATACCACCCTGAAGAGAGAGTGATAATCCTTGATAATCAAATGGATTCTTACTTATCATTAATAGTGTACCATTCATTCCACCAGGACCATAAAGAGCTGAAGATGCACCAACTAATAATTCTACAGACTCAATATCAAGCTGTGTCAATCCAAATATGTTTCCAGGAGAAAAACTTAATCCAGGTGAAGAATTATTAACACCATCAATTAATTGATTAATTCTATAATTTGTGTTTCCATTAAACCCCCTACTATTTGGAAATCGCATTGAAAGACTTTGAACAATCATATCAACCCCTTTTATTTTATATAATTCATCATAAAAATTAGCGGCTGAACTCTGTTCAATATCTAAAATATCAAGTTTTTCTATTGATACTGGAGAGGTTAAAATATTTTGTTCAAATAATGATGCTGAAACAATAACTTCATCACCAAAAACTACGGATTCGTTTAAAATAATATCCTTATTTATTTTACCATATTCTTCAATAGTAATATGGGTGGTTTCATAACCAATACCTGAAAAAGTAAGTTTTATAGGTAATTCTCCAGATAATTCTAATGAATAATTCCCTTCATAATCAGAAGTAGTTCCAACATTTTTATTACTAGTTAAATAAATGTTTATACCTACTAAAGACTCTTGATTAACATTTTTAACTGAACCTGAGAGTAAAACTTTATCCTGAGAAGATAAATTATAAGAAAACAAAGAAAAAAATATAAAAACAAAAAGTGATCTCATTATAATATTGATTAAAAATTCTTGTTAAATTTAAAAAAAATAAACTTAATGCTATGAAATTAAAATATATAAATTATCTGCTAGTTTTTTCATTTTTAGTTTTTTCCTTCTCTTGTGGTGATGCAGATGAAGATGCCGAAGCATCTGAACCATTGTTAGGAATTTATACGATTTCTAAGTCTTTATTAACCTCAGACGCAACTTCAGGAAATGGCGCTGCAACAATTCCTTCTGGAACCAATATTACATCTGCTATAGTAACGGCATTTTTAAGTGAAATAGACTGTAACAGTAGTGCAAATAAAGCGATTGAAATAGCAGAAAACAATATAATTAATTTTATATGCAGATATGAAAATGTTACTCAAGAGCAAGGATCTTGGGCAATTAATCTTGCAAGAACTGAGTTAACACTTACCTTATTAATTCAAGGAAATTTAGTTCCACTAAAACTTACTAGTTTAGTTGAATCGTCAAGTAAAATATCTGGAAACGTTGCTTCCATACCTGTTCCACCATCATTGTTAGCATCTATAGATCCATTATTTGCTGGAGTGACTGATCAGGCAATACTAATTAGTATAGATATGGAATTTGAAAGACTTAACTAATAATTTCTAAATTCTTAGGAACAGAATAGTTCATCTTTTTGATAAC
>Ga0207991_1001882_pt1 | contig 12309 bp, 10 predicted proteins | sample ETN07SmetaG_FD_185786 | JGI IMG/M metagenome (GOLD analysis project Ga0207991, IMG submission 185786) | Marine microbial and viral communities from oxygen minimum zone, Eastern Pacific Ocean - ETNP2014F14-07SV275 (SPAdes) (version 2) | ecosystem: Environmental > Aquatic > Marine > Oceanic ... | reverse complement strand
AAACGTTGTTCATCTTCCTGTGCAGCAATCGCATCATCAAAAGCATCTTTAACTTGCTCTGGTGGGCGGGCATCACGGAAGTTCATATCGATAATGGAAACCCCCATATTGTAGGGTTCAATGATCGCTTGAAGCTCTTCCCATACACGCTGACGCGTTACTTCACGGCCGTCGGTAAGTACGTCGTCCATTTTGGAGTGGCCAACTACGTAGCGAATAGCGCTATCAAGAGACTGACTTAAACTCTGCTCAGGGCTTTCAACGGCAAACGTCCAACGATATGGGTCTACAACGCGAAATTGCATTTCCATTTGAACGCTTACCACGTTTTCGTCCTCTGTAAGCATAGAGCCTGAAGATGACTGGTCGCGAATTGACTGAACATCAACTGGGATTACTGAGTCAATAAACGTTGGCGCCCAACGAAGACCCGGCTCAACCTGCTCGTGGTACTCACCGAAGCGAAGCACTACGCCACGTTCTGCTTCACGAATAGTGTAAAAACCACTAATGAACCAAATTACGACAAGTAAACCTACAAGAATACCAGCGCCGATACCACCTAGGCTTTTGCCTGAGCCACCGCCGTTGCCACCTGACTTTCCAAACTTACCAAATAAGTTCTTAAAAACATCGTCCAAATCTGGGGGACCTTGCTCTTTCCCACCGCGATTCTTCCACGGGTCGTTATTATTGCCACCCGGCTCATTCCAAGCCATGCTGATACTCCATAGATTACTGTTATATTTTTGAATTTCGCATGCTCAATGCAGTGACTAGCACTGACTAATGTCGCACAACATACTCTGATATTCCGTTTTCCAGACGTTTTTCAAGTCTGTTCCAGTCAGCGGCGGGCATTCTTACATCAACTACCCAGTCTCCCTGACTGTCGTATTCTTCACTAGCAATACAGTTTAGTTCGTACAACACGCCGCGCAATCGACTTTGTGCAGGCGGAATCTTTAATGTGTAATTCACCATACTTTTACCTAAACATTCGGTTAAAGCTTGGCTCAATAATTCCGTTCCTTCGCCTGTTTGTGCAGATAGCCACACTCTAACAGGCACGCCTTCGTCGTTTCTTTCTATACGCGGTTGAACGTCGTCTAGTTTATCAATCTTATTACAGATTAGTAATTGTTGAATCTCTCCAGCTTCAATTTCTTCAAGTACATCATTAACTTCATCCATGGTTTCGCGATATTTTGCATCAGCAATATCAACCACATGGAGCAGTAAATCTGCTTCTTGAGTCTCTTGAAGTGTCGCTTTAAACGCAGCAACTAGGTCGTGGGGAAGATGACGAATAAAACCTACCGTGTCGGCTAAAATAGCCGGCCCTACGTCTTTTAAATCGATTTTGCGTAACGTGGGATCTAGCGTTGCAAACAGCTGATCGGCAGCGTAAACGTGTGAGTCGGTAATGGTGTTAAACAGCGTCGATTTTCCCGCATTCGTATAGCCAACTAAGGATACCGTTGGAATTTCAGCGCGTTTGCGCGAGCGACGACCCTGCTCGCGTTGCTTTTGCACTTTTTCCAAACGACGAAGAATGGCTTTAATACGACCACGAAGTAGTCGACGGTCAGTTTCTAGCTGTGTCTCACCTGGACCGCGAAGACCAATACCACCTTTTTGACGCTCAAGGTGGGTCCATCCTCTGATGAGACGAGTTGAGATATGCCTCAACTGGGCTAGTTCGACCTGGAGCTTACCCTCATGTGTTCTTGCGCGCTGCGCAAAAATATCAAGAATTAGCCCCGTTCTATCTAACACCCGGCATTTACACACCGCTTCTAAATTACGCTCCTGAGAAGGAGAAAGCGCGTGGTTGAAAATAACAACGTTGGCATCGTGTGCTTTCACTGCCGCTGCTATTTCCTCTGCCTTACCTGAACCAACGAAAAACTTAGCATGAGGCGCACTGCGCGAAGTCGTAATAACTTCTACCGCATTAACCCCTGCTGAAGACACAAGTAATTCAAGCTCACTTAAGTCTTCTTTACTGTTCTCGTCGGAAAAATTAACATGAACAAGTACAGCCTGTTCACCGGCTTCATAACGGTCAAACAAGCGCGTTACCTTTTAAATTATTCACCTTTAGTATTTTCAGAATCTCCTGCGCTAGGCATTGTGATAGCGCGTGCTGGAACAACAGTAGAAATCGCGTGCTTATACACCATTTGGCTTACTGTGTTCTTCAGTAAAATTACGAACTGGTCGAAAGATTCAACCTGTCCCTGAAGTTTAATACCGTTTACCAGATAAATTGATACTGGAATACGTTCCTTACGCAAAGCGTTCAAGAATGGGTCTTGTAAAGATTGCCCTTTAGCCATTTGATATCCTTAGTTTTTATTATTCGTGATAGGAATTTCACTATCACTGCACGTCTAATATATACCACACTCAAACATTTAAAGTGTGACTTTCGCTGTAATTTTAGTCAAATTATCGTTAGCAAATGTGTCTAGCCATGTAACCTGCTCCCAGCCCCGTAACCACGTGAGCTGACGCTTGGCGAGCTGCCTTGTAGCGATAATGCCTCTTTCACGCATTTCTGCGTAACTCAATTGGCCGTCTAGGTACTGCCACATCTGTCTGTACCCTACCGAACGAATAGAAGGCAAATCTTCATGAAGATCACTGCGTTCGTAGAGCTTTACTACTTCATTCTCAAACCCTTGCTCCAACATCAAATCAAAGCGGGTCGCTATACGTTCGTGCAACACTGCCCTGTCTGCGGGCGCTATGGCAAATTGTGCAATGTTATAAGGGCACTTTTCACCCTCTTGTTGTTGCCAATGTGTCAACGTCTTGCCGGTACTTCTATACACTTCCAGCGCACGGGTAATTCGCTGTGGGTCGTTGGGGTGAATTCTCTCACCACTAATTGGGTCTACACCACGTAATTCATCGTGTAATTTAGACCAACCCAAGCGTTGTGCCTGCTGTGTTATTTCGTCCCGTATCTTTTCATCTGACTTAGGTAGTGGCGAAATTCCATTTATCAAGGCATTAAAGTACATCATTGTACCTCCAGCCAAAATTGGCACCTTGCCACGCGCTAAAATATCGCCAATTAGCGCATTAGTGTCGTTTACAAATTGCGACACCGAATAGCTTTGTGCAGGGTCGATAATATCAATTAGATGATGTACTACACCTGCTTGCTCTTCCTGCGTTGGCTTCGCAGTGCCGATGTCCATACCTTTATATACAAGGGCTGAATCAACACTAATTACTTCGCTTTCAACCTTGGCCGCTATATCAAGCGCCAAGCCTGTCTTGCCTGATGCCGTGGGGCCCATAATTGCTATTACTGGCAATGCAGAATTTATGCCATTGGACACCTTATTCTCCCCATACATCTAGCACTGAATTTAAGGGGCGCACTTTAGCAAATTGCTCAATAATTTCCCATTGTTTCACTTCGCTCTGCTGATCCAACCAGTACCACAGCGCATTTGATGTCTCTTCATCTAAAACATGTTCAGGCAAAACCAATGATTTTACGGCATCATCAAGTGAATTTACTTCATCATTTAGTTCAACTAATAAGAAGTATTCAAACCACTTGAGCCACGGCAAGTGCCTGGTGCCGGCCGGCACCTGTTGCAGCCGGTATTTGCCAGCCACTTTATTCACTTCAAAATGCGCGTCGTTTAGCAGTGTAACCAGTTGCTCATTGACATTATTGAGCGAAACAGCAACGGGCATTAACAACGGTTGTCCATGCTGCGCTTTTAAAAATAGTTCGCTTAACCAGATACTTGCAACTTTAGTTGCACAAAGAAGGTAAATTTTTTCTGATTTTGGGTAAATTCTACACTGGGAAGTTAGATTAACGTGCTCTGCAACGGGCATCGGGTCTGCATTGTTGTTAATAATGTCGCTATTTGGCGTCATTAACGCATTGTAATTTGACTGATATGCCGCACTTGGCCCTCGACTTTGCTTATGTGCAGCGCCACCACTTCGTCCACCACTGGCACTTCCCGAGGATGTATTTCTTGGACTGCCTGTAAATTGCCCATAAGACTGTGGCGCGCCTTGCGAGATTCCCCCCGTCGAGTAACGAGAAGACTCGTTGAACGCCTGTGCATTATCCGACGTTTGATTCTGTAAAGGCCTAATGTAATCGTGTTCTACCTGAGAAGACATGAAATCTGAGCCCGAAGGACGGCTTGCGTCCATTCCTGATAAAGGCTGTTCGTCGGTCATGGCATGCAGCGCATCACTCACGGTTTTACAGATAAAGTCGTGTACCAATCTGCCTTGTTGAAACCTCACCTCATGCTTGGCGGGATGAACATTTACATCCACATCTTTAGGGTTAACCGTTAAGTACACCACAAAGCTTGGTTGCTCCACCACACCCCAAACGCTTTCGTACGCTTGGCGAATAGCGTGCATAATAAGCTTATCTCGCATGCCTCTGCCGTTAACAAAACTGAACTGGCAATCATTACTGCTGCGAAGCATGGCCTCATTACCTAGCCAAGCATCAATGTGAAGACCTTCATACTCAGTACTAATATGTACGGCGTTTTGAACAAACTTTTGTCCAACCACAGCGCCAATTCGGGTGGCTAAACTGCCTGTTTTGTCGGCGATAAAGCGCTTTGCTACTTTATCGTTGTGTTTTAAAACAAATGAAACCTTGGGATAGCTCAGTGCTATGCGTTTTATGACTTCTTCAATATGCTGAAATTCGGTTTTTTCGGTGCGTAAAAACTTACGTCTTGCTGGCGTGTTGTAAAACAGATCTGCCACGTCAATTGTGGTGCCAACAGGGTGGGCCGCTGGCTGGATATTTACCGCCATTTCCCTACCCTCACAATAGGCCTGCCACGCCTCACCTTGAGACTCAGTGCGCGATGTCAGTGTTAACCGGCTTACCGAGCTAATACTGGCCAGCGCTTCGCCACGAAAGCCAAGAGAGAGAATTTGTTCTAAGTCATCCAGAGTGGTGATTTTGCTGGTTGCATGGCGACTCAATGCCAGCTGCAGTTCACTTTTGACAATGCCTGACCCATTGTCTTTTATTCGAATGCGTTTGTGGCCACCTTTTTCAATATCGACTTCTATTTTGGTGGCACCAGCATCAAGGCTGTTTTCTAGTAATTCTTTAACCACAGACGCGGGGCGCTCAACCACTTCACCAGCGGCAATCTGGTTTGCAAGTTGGGGAGATAAAAGCTGTATAGGCAAAGGACTACCCTATGATATTAACTATATGGATTCGTGGCGATACGACATGTAAGTGCAATGAGTGCTGAAAAAGCCGATGAAACAAAACCTAGGTTTAGGTTCTCGGAATATTTAGTACCTGCCCTACGCGTACAACATCACTTGAAAGATCATTCGCTGCTTTGATGCTGCTTACCTTTACATTGTAACGCTGTGCTAATAACGAGAGCGACTCGCCGCTTCTTACTTTGTGCGTTCGGTTGTTCGCCCTTTCTTGTGCCCACAGTGTACCATCAGGGGGAACTTGCTTGAAGTAACGCTTAGTCGCATTAAACATGGCGTTCGCTAAGCGTTCGCGATGTTTAGACCAGTTCAGATTCTTCTCTTCTTGCGGATTAGAAATGAAACCAACTTCGACCAAAATAGAGGGGATGTCAGGCGCGGTCAAAACTGCAAAACTGGCGGCTTGTGGTTTTCTTTTATGCAGACTGGTCACCTGCTTTAGCTCTTCAACCACTTTATTACCTAAATCGTGGCTGGTCGCCATGCTGTGATCCATCGATAAACCCAGTATGGTTTCAGTAAGATATCGCTCGCTTGATTTATCATTGATCACTTCAGCTGCACCACCGAGTAATTCAGAGTGACGTTCAGATTTCTCTAGCCAGCGGCCTAATTCAGTGTCTGCTCTTCGCATGGATAGTACCCACACCGAACCACCTCGCGGTTGAGGCTGACTAAACGCATCGGCGTGGATGGAAATAAGCAAATCGGCTTTTTTCTCGCGCGCAATTTCAGGACGTCGATTAGGAGAAACATAATAATCATCGCCACGAGTCATGATGGCGCGCATACCTCGCTCCCGGTTTATCATGTCTTCCAGTTTTTTGGCGATACTCAGGGTGATGTGCTTTTCATAGGTACCAGCCGGACCGATTGAACCTGGGTCATGTCCACCATGCCCGGCGTCGATGGCGACGATAATGTCTCGGTCTCGGGCACTGGTTGAATCATCAATAACGACAGAGCCGGTTGATGCCGACGCTGATAACGATGGCGATGGCTTCGGCGCACTATCTGGTAAATCGACAACCAGCCTGTGTCCGTAAGCACCATCGGGGGTTACTGCAAATAACGAAGGCTTGGTATTTCTATTGAGCTCAACAACCACTCTGGCAGATGATTTGTTTTTCGGCGTGGAGTAGCGCAGCTTTTTAATCAAATCACCGCTGTTTTCAATACCAGAAAGCTTAGCGGTGTCGCTGGTGTTATTAAGATCGATGACAAGCCGAAGCGGATTTTTAAGTGTAAAATAGGTGAACTCTGGCGCTGATTTCATATCGAAAACAACGCGCGTATTGTCCGGCGACGGCCATATCCTAACCCCGTCGATGTTATTTTGCGCGCCGTGTGCGAATTGCACGACGAAACACAATAATAATACCGAAACTATACTGCGCACCATAATTAGCCTTTCTGTTATTGTTATGCTGCTCTCGTCAACTCCGGAGCGGCTATTTATTCAGTTTTTCTTTCATTTCGCATTTGCGCTAAACGCGCTTGCATTGCTGAAGCAATTTCGCACCGTGGGCACTTTTTGCTTCCAAATTAAACTGCCTACCCGATGGCGTAATATTTATACTAATCACTAAGTCTGGGGATGCCAAGTATTCGCCCCCTTTTTCCGACCATTCAATAAGCGCGATAGCGCCCGAACCAAAGTAATCGCGAATTCCCATGAACTCTAACTCTTCTGGGTCGGCTAAGCGATACAGATCGAAGTGATAGATATTGACGCCATCCAACTCATAAGGTTCAACCAATGTATAGGTTGGACTTTTAACGCTACCTGAATGACCTAAAGATTGAATGAAATATCGGCTAAATGTCGTTTTCCCTGCACCTAAGTCGCCGTTTAAATAAATAACAGCATCGGTAGGGAGTTGACTCGAAACAGCCTGCGCTAAATCTCTGGCAAGCTGCGCAGTATCATCTACTTCATTAGCAAAAAAAGAGGTATGCGGGTAAGACATCAACAATATTCCACAGTAATAGAAAGCCGAATAACACAGTAGATGCCTGCCCGTTCAAGACAAAACCACGCTAACTAGTGGTTTATAAGCGCACGTACTGCGTCAAACAAATCGCTCGCTATCATACCACGTTGACCATACAGTTGGGCAATATCATCGCCAGCCTTAGCATGAAGCACTACACCATATTTCGCTGCAATATCTGTTTCTACGCCTTGCGCGAGCAACGCGCCCAATATTCCGCTTAATACATCACCGCTTCCTGCGGTAGCCATACCTGGATTACCGTGACGGCAAACCCAGGTTTTCTTTTCATTGTCGATAAGCGTGCCCGCCCCTTTTAGTACACAGACCGCATGGTATCGCTGTGAGCACTGCCTTGCGTAGTTAAAACGGTCGCTTTCTACATCATCAATAGAAACACCGAGTAAACGCGCAGCTTCGCCCGCGTGAGGGGTTAAAATACTGTCAGACAAGGTGTACGCGGTTGACTGCTGACACAACAGATTTAGCGCGTCAGCATCAATGACCACAGGCTTATTTTGGCTTTGACAGTGCTTCATGGTGGTTTCAAATGCGCTTTCTGCCCATTCATCTTGCCCAAGACCCGGTCCAATAACCACACAGGTTGCCCAAGCTAATGCATCTTCCAAATTAAAGTCGGTGACCATGAGTTCAGGTCTGCCTGCACTGACCTGAACGACTGACGACTCATGGGTATACACGCGTACCATGCCCGCACCACTTCTCAGCGCGGCTTCACTGGCGAGTCGAATGGCACCTGCTGTTCCGCGGTTACCGCCAATGCACAACAGTCGACCATAAGTCCCTTTATGACTGTTAATCTCCCGTGGCCCCATACCTTTAAAGTGGTCGATATTTAGCATGGTCGCGCTCGCTTTAGCTAATGCTTGGAACGCTTTGCCGATACCCAAATCCGCATACACTAACTTACCGCACGATTGTTTACCCGCACCAGTAACAAGCCCCGGCTTAATGCCTACAAAAGTAACGGTGATATCAGCCTGAACACATCGCCCTAGGCTCTGTCCTGTATTTGCATCAAGCCCTGACGGCACATCAACGCTTACTACCGGTGTTGATGACGCATTCACCGCATCAATGATGTCTGCAAACTCATTGCGAATATAGCTATTAATACCTGTACCAAGAAGCGCATCAATCACTACGTCAGACTTCTCGAGGAGCGCAGCGTCAAACCCATTGATACTGCCTCCTGAATCGAGCCAGCGCTGCTGTGCTTTGCCAGCATCACCTTCCAGCTTACGTTCAGGCTCAACCGCACATAAATGCACTTGTTTACCCGCAAGTTTTGCGTTTATTGCTGCAATGTAGCCGTCACCCGCATTGTTACCTTGGCCCACCAGCACTAAGTAAACGTCTGAGTTTGGCATAAGCTCAAGACACTGCTTAAACACCACATCACCAGCTCGTTGCATCAACGTGAACATATCGCAGCCCGAATTCGCGGCGGCTTGCGCTTCATTTTCTCTAACCTGATCGGCCCGAAATAGTTTGTATGATAAACTTGACGTTAATTGAGTATCTAGCATAAGCAAATGTCCGAAATTAATTCTATCGACCTTCGTGAATTAACCAACAATATCAAGGCTTGGGGTACAGCGCTAGGCTTTCAGCAGGTTGGCATCAGCGATATTGATCTACATCAGCACGAGGCACACCTTCAGGAATGGTTAGACAATGGGTATCACGGTGACATGGCCTTTATGGAGAGTCATGGGATGAAGCGTGCCCGGCCTGATGAGTTAGTCCCAGGGACATTACGGGTTATCAGCGTTCGCATGAACTACTTACCTCCTGACGCCTCGTTTGCCAAGCATTTAAAAAAGCCAGAAATAGGATACATCAGCCGCTATGCATTGGGCCGTGACTACCACAAAGTGCTGCGCAAACGTCTGAAGCAATTGGGAGAGAAAATCACCGCATCCTTGGCGCATACCCAATATCGCCCGTTTGTAGACTCAGCCCCCGTATTGGAACACGCTATTGCTGAAAAAGCGGGTATTGGCTGGACGGGGAAACACAGCCTGACACTCAACAAAGAAGCCGGCTCTTGGTTCTTCTTAGGTGAGCTGTTCATCAATTTGCCATTACCCACTGACTCACCAATTGAAGAGGGTTGCGGCACCTGCACGGCGTGTCTAACCACCTGCCCGACCAATGCAATTGTTGCGCCTTATAAAGTAGATGCCCGTCGCTGTATTTCCTATCTCACCATTGAATCAGACAAAGATATTCCCGAAGATTTGCGCCCCATGATGGGCAATCGCATTTATGGCTGTGACGATTGCCAACTTGTTTGCCCTTGGAATCGCTTTGCCGATGTTACCAGTGAAGAAGATTTCCACCCGCGACAAGTGCTACACGGCCAAAGTCTCAATGCGCTTTTCGGCTGGTCTGAAGAAACCTTCTTGCGCAATACGGAAGGCTCTCCCATCAGGCGGATTGGCTTTGAGAAGTGGCAGCGTAATATTGCCGTTGCGTTAGGAAACGCTCCGTATGATGAACAAAGCACTCTGCTTTTGAAAGAAAGACGAGGGAGCGTGAGTGACTTGGTGGACAGACATATTGATTGGGCTCTTAAGCGGCAGCAAGAGAAGCAACAAGCGTCTGATGCAAAAAACAGGCAGCAAGCGCGGCTTATTCGCGTAATTGAAAAAGGTTTACCAAGAGACGCCTAACGCCAGTACACGTTTGAATAAGGCATACCGCGAATTCAATTGGAGATATACATGTTTTGGGGTTAACCCGCTGAGGCAAGCTGACTGTTTAAATCGGCCTGAGTGCTATTCCGATAACGCACACGAGCATTTGGCGAATGGGATGCGGCGAAAGAAACGTTAAGTTTGAGGCCTCGCTGTGCCACTTGCGTGGTTATGATAGGCGAGCCGAATTCCCACCACGGTTCCTGTTCCAATGCTTCAATAACTCGCGACAGCTCAGTTTCAGAACCGTCATACTCACCCGTTATTTCGCAATGTCCGTTCTCACATTTTACCGAGTCTAAAACAAAGCGCTCGTTGTTAGGCGGCAGCGCAAAAAACGTATTGAGTGAGCCTTCGGTTTTCGTGTAGAAAACCTCTGGCGCCATGATTTGGACATTCTCAGCAACGGGGGCAACATTCATCTCGCTGTTTTTCGTAACGCTTGTATCCAAGAGCACCGCACCTGCTTCATTTGAAACCAACTTGGCGGCGGGCTTAATAACTTTCAGCTCACTCGTTTCCGTGGCACGAGAGCGCGCTAACACATTGGTTAGTCGCTCTTTTTCTGCATTGGATTCACTGAGTTGGTGTTGATAGCCAGAAAATTTATACCCTGCTATCAATGCAAACGCTATCAGCAACAACACAAGCCACGTTTTCATTTTACTTCCTTTATCGAAGTCGCTTACTTGTGATATTGCTTACTAAGTTCATGTACCGCATTAACGAACACACCTGCATTTTCAGGTGGTACGTCTAGATGGATACCGTGACCTAAATTAAATACGTGACCGCTACCTTCACCGTAACCTTCTAGAATGGACGCCACTTCTTGCTCAATTCTTTGCGGTTGAGCATACAGCATTGATGGATCCATATTACCTTGAAGTGCAACTTTATCGCCAATGCGCGCACGCGCTTCTTTAATGTCGATAGTCCAGTCTAAACCTACTGCGTCGCAGCCTGTCGCCGCAATCGATTCTAGCCACATGCCACCGTTTTTGGTGAACAAGGTAACAGGTACTTTACGGCCTTCATTTTCACGGGTCAGCCCACTTACAATGCGCTCCATGTACTGAAGCGAGAATTCTTTGTAGTCACGAGGAGATAACACGCCACCCCAAGTATCAAATACCATGACTGACTGCGCGCCCGCAGCGATTTGAGCATTTAAATACTCAGTAACAGAATCAGCCAGTTTTGCTAGTAACGCATGAAGCGTTGCTGGCTCAGCAAATGCCATTTTCTTGATTTTGGTAAAGGCTTTACTTGAACCACCTTCAATCATGTAAGTCGCGAGTGTCCAAGGGCTTCCAGAAAAACCAATTAATGGCACTTCACCTTTAAGCTCACGGCGAATAGTACGAACGGCATTCATTACGTACTGTAATTCACCTTCTGGATCAGGAAGGCCTATTTTATCCACATCCGCTTTACACGTGATTGGATTTTTAAAGCGAGGGCCTTCACCTGTTTCAAAGTAAAGACCGAGGCCCATCGCATCTGGAATGGTCAAAATATCCGAAAAGAGAATTGCAGCGTCGAGAGGAAAACGACGTAAAGGTTGTAGCGTCACCTCACATGCAAGTTCTGCATTCTTGCACAACGACATAAAATCGCCTGCTACTGCACGAGTCGCTTTGTACTCTGGGAGGTAGCGTCCGGCTTGTCGCATCATCCATACAGGTGTGACATCAACCGGCTGCTTAAGTAACGCACGTAAGTAACGATCGTTCTTTAACGCGGGCTTATCAACACTGGGGAAATTTTGCGACATATAACTCACCTAAATTACTGAAGATATTTAAGCGCGAAAGTATACCAGTATTCTTAACTAAGGTGTGCTAAAACCTGTATTAAAAAATCAATGTTTTAACGACAAATCGGTGTAGTGTCGATTATTAAAGACAAACAATACTTGAACATTACTTTAAAAAGACGCTTGCACTTAAAGTGAGTGTTTGCTATTACTATAACCGTTAAAGAAAAGAAGCCCTACATGGGACCGTGCTAAACTTATTGAAACCCTGCTTCGGCAGGGTTTTTTATTTGTCGCCGATCAGAGACACCGTTTCAGCAATTAATTGTCCCGCAATAGACACTTTCGGTGGAATAGTCGGCAGCGCATCTATATCAAACCATTGCGCATCATCTATCTCGTTCTCCTGACAACGAATTTCCCCTTCGTCATACTCGGCAATAAACCCGACCATTAAGGAATGTGGAAATGGCCATGGCTGACTATTGTAATAGCGCAAGTTTTTAACCTTAACGCCAACTTCTTCGAAAACTTCTCTGTGGACCGCTTGCTCCAGACTTTCACCACTTTCTAC
>Ga0207991_1001880_pt1 | contig 12320 bp, 10 predicted proteins | sample ETN07SmetaG_FD_185786 | JGI IMG/M metagenome (GOLD analysis project Ga0207991, IMG submission 185786) | Marine microbial and viral communities from oxygen minimum zone, Eastern Pacific Ocean - ETNP2014F14-07SV275 (SPAdes) (version 2) | ecosystem: Environmental > Aquatic > Marine > Oceanic ... | reverse complement strand
AAAAGATTTGCCCAGCAAAATCAATCGTGACGAACGCGGTCACCGTATTAAATCTTCTGGGACCACTATGGGACCACAAGGAGTTCCACTTTCGTGTTTTGTATATACTTTGTTCTAGACCTTTTTATTATGTATGATTCTAAAAATTGAGAATTTGTTGATAGTTTTGGCTCCTCGGGCAGGACTCGAACCTGCGACCAATTGATTAACAGTCAACTGCTCTACCAACTGAGCTACCGAGGAATATTAAAATCAGAACTTACTTTTTTTTGAAGCTAAAACAACACTTTTTTTGGAGGCAACGCCCGGAATCGAACCGGGATACAAGGATTTGCAATCCTCTGCGTAACCATTCCGCCACGTTGCCGTTTTATTATTAATAAATCAATTTAATCCAAGTTTATATATAAAAAATGTGAAAATAGTCTAGCAATATTAATCATAATTTCATTATTGTTAATTCTTATTATTAAATTATAAATCAAATAACCTATATGAACACAGATAAATACAATCACGCTCAAATCGAAGATAATATTTATTCTTATTGGGAAAAAAATAATTTATTTAAGCCAAAAAAAAATAAGAAGAAATTTTCAATTGTAATTCCACCACCAAATGTAACTGGCAGATTACATATGGGGCACGCTTTAAATAATTCAATTCAGGATCTTCTGACAAGATTTCATCGTATGAATAACTTCGAGACTCTTTGGCAACCAGGAACTGACCATGCAGGAATTGCTACTCAAGCTTTAGTGGAACAAAAATTGTCTACACAAAATATAAAAAAAAATGAAATTGGAAGAGAAAAATTTATTAAAAAAGTTTGGGAATGGAAAAAAGAATATGGCGACATAATAATTACCCAGCTTAAAAAACTTGGTTGTTCATGTGATTGGTCAAGAACTGCATTTACAATGGATGATAATTTATCAGAATCTGTTTTAAAAGTTTTTGTTGAATTACATAAAAAAAAATTAATTTATAAAGCTAAAAAATTAGTAAATTGGGACACAGTTTTGAAAACGGCCATTTCTGATTTAGAGGTAGATCAAAGAGAAGTTAATTCAAAATTATATCATATTAAGTACCCAATAAATGAAACTACTGAATTTATAACAATAGCAACCACTAGACCAGAAACTATGCTTGGAGATACAGCTGTAGCTGTAAACCCCGAAGATAAGCGTTATGATCATTTAGTAGACAAATTTGTTACAATACCAATTGCAGAAAGAAAAGTAAAAATTATCCATGATGCATATGCTGATCCTGATCAAGGAACAGGAGCTGTTAAAATTACTCCTGCTCATGATTTTAATGACTATGAAGTAGGAAAAAGAAATAAATTAGAAATAATTAACATTCTTACTGAAGATGGAAAAATTAACAAAAATGCACCTTCAAAATATATTGGATTGGATATATTTAGCGCCCGAAAAAAAATATTAGAAGAGCTTTCTAACAAAGAATTACTAGTTAAAGAAGAAAATGTTAGGAACAAAGTTCCATATGGTGATAGATCTAATTCAGTTATAGAACCTTTTTTAACTGAACAATGGTTTGTTGATGCAAAAAAATTATCTGTAAAAGCAAAAAAAATAGTTAAAACAAAAAAAACAAATTTCTTTCCTTCTAATTGGTCTAAAACATATTTTCAATGGATGAATAATATTAAACCTTGGTGCATTTCTAGACAATTATGGTGGGGTCATCAAATACCAGCTTGGTATGGACCTGATAAAAAAATATTTGTTGCTTTAAATGAGAAGGAAGCAATTTTAAAAGCTAAAAAATTTTATAAAAAAAATGTTAAATTAATTAGAGATCCAGATGTATTAGATACATGGTTTTCTTCTGGGTTATGGCCATTTGCAACTTTAGGATGGCCCAAAAAAAAAGATTATATGAATAAGTTTTATCCCACTTCAGTTTTAGTTACAGGTTTTGATATTATTTTCTTTTGGGTAGCAAGAATGATTATGTTTGGAATGGAGTTTTTAAACAAAGAACCATTCAAAGACATTTATGTTCATGCATTAGTAAGAGATGAAAAAGGACAAAAAATGTCAAAATCTAAAGGTAATGTTATAGATCCTTTAGAGCTAATAGAAAAATATAGCGCAGACGCTTTGAGGTTTACTTTGCTGTCCATGGCATCACCAGGAAGAGATGTTAAACTTTCTGAAGATCGTGTTAAAGGTTATAGAAATTTTTTAAATAAATTATGGAATGCTAATAATTTTTTAAAAATGAACAAATGTGATTTTGACAAAAAATCAAAAATACCTAAAATTTCTATTAATATCAATAAGTGGATTTACAGAGAGTTAATTGATACTAAAAATTTAGTTGAAAAAAATATTAAAGACTACAGATTTGATGAAGCATCAAGAAATGCTTATAAATTTGTGTGGAATTCTTATTGTGATTGGTATTTAGAGTTATCAAAAACAATATTTTATTCAAAAGATAAAAAAGCCATTAAAGAAGTAAGAGCTGTTTCTGGCTATGTTTTTAAACAAATACTAATTTTGTTACATCCATTTATTCCTTTCATTACAGAGGAAATTTGGCTTAAAAATAAATTAGATAATTCAAAGAAAAATTTCCTTATGTTTGCTAATTGGCCTTCGGGCAAATTAAATAAGGATAAGAATTTAAGAGAAGTAGAAACAATAATTTCTATTATTACTGAAATTCGATCATTTAAAAATGAACTAAATGTAAGTCCAGGCTCTTTTATTGATATCTCCATCGAAAAAATAAACAAAAAAAATAAAAAATTGTTTGTTAACAATAATATAGTTTTAAAACGATTAGGCCGTATTAATAATTTTTTAGATAAAGATAAAAATATTCCGTCTGCAACATTAATTATTGAAGGTGATATGTTTAAGTTATATTTTGATCAAAGTGTTGATTTAAACATAATAAAGGACAATTTGATAAAAAAACAAAGCAAATATCAAGAAGATTTAAATAAAATATCACAAAGACTGTCCAATAAAGGATTTGTTGATAGAGCACCAAAAAATATTGTTGATCAAGAAAAAACTAATTATAGTAATCTAAAAAATGATATTAAGAAAATATCATTAACAATAAAAAACTTATAATGGTAAAATTTAATAAAAAAAAACTACCTAGCAGACATACTTCATTTGGAGCAGATAAAGCACCTCATAGATCATTTTATTATGCGATGGGGCTGACTGAAAAAGATGTAGCTAAGCCTTTTGTCGGTGTTGTTTCTACTTGGAATGAGGCAGCTCCATGCAATATAGCGTTAATGAGACAGGCTCAATCAGTCAAGAGAGGTGTCAAAGATGCTGCTGGTACACCTAGAGAATTTTGCACAATTACAGTAACAGACGGTATAGCTATGGGGCACGAAGGTATGAAATCTTCCTTGATATCAAGAGAAGTTATAGCAGATTCAGCTGAGCTAACAGTCCGTGGACATTGCTATGATGCATTAGTTGGCGTTGCCGGATGCGATAAATCTTTACCAGGATTAATGATGTCAATGGTTAGATTAAATGTTCCTAGTGTATTTATTTATGGTGGATCAATATTACCAGGAAGATTTAAAGGAAAAGATGTAACTGTTGTTGATGTATTTGAAGCTGTAGGAAAACATTCCACAGGATTAATGTCATCAAAAGATTTAAGAAAATTAGAACTTGCAGCATGCCCAAGTGCGGGAGCTTGTGGCGGACAATTTACAGCTAATACAATGGCTTGTGTATCAGAGGCTATCGGTTTAGCATTGCCATACTCCTCAGGAACTCCAGCTCCTTATGAAGAAAGAGATAAGTATGCTTATCAGAGTGGCAAAACTGTAATGAATTTATTAGCAAAAAATATTAGACCTAGAGATATTGTAACAAGAAAATCTTTAGAGAATGCAGCGACAATAGTTGCTGCTACTGGTGGATCTACTAATGCAGGATTACATTTACCTGCTCTTGCAAATGAAATTGGAATTAAATTTGATTTAATGGATGTTGCAAAAATATTTAAAAAAACACCTTACCTAGCTGATTTGAAACCTGGTGGAAAATATGTTGCTAAAGATATGTGGCAAGCTGGTGGAGTGCCAATGCTTTTAAAAACACTTTATGATGGAGGTTTTATTCATGGTGATTGCATGACTGTAACTGGAAAAACTATGAAGGAAAATTTAAAAAATGTTAAATTTAATTCTAAACAAAAAGTTCTTAGAAAATATAATAATCCATTATCTCCAGATGGTGGTGTAGTTGGATTAAAAGGTAATTTAGCCCCAGAGGGTGCAATAGTTAAAGTTGCAGGTTTAAAAAAATTACAATTTACTGGTAAAGCAAGATGTTTTGATACGGAAGAATCCGCTTACAAAGCTGTCCAAAAGAAACAGTATAAAGATGGAGACATAATTATAATTCGTTATGAAGGTCCTAAAGGTGGACCTGGTATGCGTGAAATGCTTTCAACAACTGGTGCTATCTATGGTCAAGGGAAAGGCGAGAAAGTTGCACTAATTACTGACGGCCGTTTCTCTGGAGCCACTAGAGGTTTTTGTGTAGGACATGTAGGCCCTGAGGCTGCTGTAGGTGGACCCATAGCTTTATTGCGCAATGGAGATGTTATCGACATTGATGCTAAAAAAGGAACTATTAATGTGAGGCTTTCCAGAAAGCAATTATCAGCAAGACTTAAAAGATGGAAACCAAGAAAAATTAATTTTGGTTCTGGAACTTTATGGAAATATGCTCAAACAGTAGGTCCAGCTTATTTAGGTGCTCCAACACATCCTGGTAAAAAAAAGGAAGTTAAAATTTACGCAGATATTTAATGAAAATTCGACCTGTTATTTTATGTGGCGGTGCTGGCACTAGACTTTGGCCACAAGGTAAAAATAATTTAGCTAAACAATTTATTGATTTTGGTGGATGGAGTTTACTAGAAAAAACTTTAGAAAGAATTAAAGGATCAAACTTTGACTATCCAATTTTAAGTACAAATATTAAATATCTTAAATTAGTTAAAATTTACTTGAAGAAATTTAAAGTAAGAAAATATAAAATTGTTTTAGAGCCATCTATAAGAAACACAGCGCCAGCAATTTTATCTTCTGCATTAATAAAAGAAATACCAAACGAGCAAGCATTGATGTTCTTTTCTGCCGATCATTTGATTGAAAAAGTAAGCAAATTTAACAAAGCTATTAATAAAAATAAAAATAACTTGACAAATCAAAATATCTTTATTTTTGGTATTAAACCAACATCTCCATCAAGTGAATATGGTTATTTTTTAAGTAAAAAATTTAAAAAAAATATTAACAAAGTTGTTAAATTTATTGAAAAACCTACTTTATTAAAAGCAAAGCAGGTGATTAAGAAAAAAGGCTACTGGAATTCTGGTATGTTTTTTCTTAGAAAAGATTCAATTATTTATAACTTTAAGAAATACTCTCCAACTATTTACAAACATTGTGTGAATGCCGTTTTAAAGGCAAAATTAAAAAATCATACTTATTATTTAAATAAAGCTTCATTTAATAAAGCAACTACAAAATCATTTGATTATGCAATTTTAGAGAAAACAAAAAAAATTAACGCTATTAAACTAGATATACCTTGGTCTGACCTCGGTAGTTGGAGGGAAATTTCTAAAATGTATTTAAAAAATAAAGCAAAATATTTTAGGAAAAAAAATGTTTATTATAGACCCTGGGGCAAATATATAAATTTATTTGAAGGAAAAGGTTTTTTAGTTAAAGAATTAACAGTTAATTCTAAATCATCAATCAGTCTACAAAAACATCACCACAGATCAGAACACTGGATGGTTACTCAAGGAACTCCTAAAATTACAATAAATAATAATAAATTTTTTAAAAAAGAAAGTCAGTCTGCATTTATTCCCACAGGAGCTATCCACAGAATAGAAAATCTATATAAAAAACCTGTTAAAATTATTGAAGTACAAATTGGATCAGTTTTAAAAGAAAGTGATATAGTAAGATATCAGGATATATACGGGCGAATTAAATAATTTTCATTTCTTTTGAAGAATAGGTCTCTAAACATTTTGAGATAAGAACTCCTAATAGGCTTATTGTGTTTTGTAGGTAAGGGTATAATGTTTTTTCATCATAATCAAAACCAGCTAAGGCATGTGTTGCATATCTTTTAAATTTATCTTTTTTTAGAATATTTAATTTTTCTAATTTAACTAGTTTTCTTAAAACGGTAGTTCTAGGTATTTTTGTAATATCAGCAATAGAAGTGGAGTTTAATCCAAATTTATTATTCATCCAATGTACTTGTGAAAAAATTTCTTTTGAATCAAAAATTTCATTAGGACTATTAGATTTTTTTCTTAACTGAGTAGTTGTATTTAAAGCACAAAGTACGCCAATAAAAAGACATTGCATATCAACAAATTTCCTCCATGCAGTAAGATAAGATATTTGAAAGTTTAAAATTATTGGAAGATACAATATAAATTTTTTTTCAATATCATTTTTAAATGCAACAAAATCTAAATCTTTGTCAAAAACATCTTTATTTGAAAAAAAAATACAATAATTAGACAACATTTTACTAGAAATTTTTATTTGTGGTTCAAAGATTTTTTTATCAATCAAACTGTTATTTAAAAAGTAAGATTTTTTTTTCCTATCTAATTTAATAAATTTATTTTCTATAAGTTTTAATTTTTTCCTTCTTACAGTTTCTCGTGGAATACCAATGGCATTTGAAATTTCATTTATTTTCAATTTTGAAGAAGACACTTTAAAATTGTTTTTTCCATAAAATTTTTTAGTTGAAATATTTTTTGATAAATAATTTTCTTTATTTTGGTAGAATTTGTTTGTTATAAACATAAGAACCAAAGACGTGTCTAAATCTCCACATAAATTGTGCATTGAACTCATATATTCTGTTTGCATTTCATAAAAATCAGGCATCAAAAATGAAAAATTACGTTCTATAACTTTTGATAGTTTTACAGGTTCGAATTTCATTGCGTTTTTATTAAATAGTTATTATTGTCCATTTTGGGAATCTGTCAAATGGAATTAATAAAACTTTTAGGTCCGTTAATTTTAGCATTTATAATGTTTTCTTTAGGTATTGGCCTTAGTTTGGAAAACTTTAAAAGAGTTATTGTTCAACCAAAAGATTTTATTATTGGTGCAATTTCCCAAGTGATTATCTTGCCCATAATAGCATTAATTTTAATTTTCTTGTTTCCAATGCCTGTAGAACTTAAGGTAGGTTTAATTTTATTAGCATGTGCACCCGGAGGCGTAACTACCAATGTTATTACTAAGTTTGCAAAAGGGGATGTGGCTCTTTCTATTTCATTAACTGCAGTAATAAGTTTGCTATGTTTTTTAACCATTCCTTTTATATTTTCTTTAACTTATCCCATTATTACTGGTCAATCTTTGCCTTTTGACTATTCAATTGGAAGTATAATTGTTCAAATATTTTTAATAACAACAGTGCCCGTTATATTGGGTATGATTTTTAAAGCAATATTTCCTAACTTCTTTTCACGAACTGAAAATTTCTTTGTAAAATTTTCATTCTTTTTATTTGTATTTGTTTTGTTTATGGCGATTTATCAAGAACTACCTAATATAAAGGAATACTTTGCAGCAACTGGATTAATTACATTATCATTAAACATAATTATTTTAATTGTTGCTTATTTTTTATGTAATATTTTTAGTATTAACGCACCTCAAAGAAAAACGATTTTAATAGAAACAGGATTACAAAACGGTACACTAGCTATTGTAGTTACAAGTTTAATTTTTAGCGAAGGTATTTACTTAGTGCCAATTGCAACTTATGCATTAATTATGTACGCAGTTATACTGCTATATATTTTTGGGTTAAAAATATTTAATAATAATTAAACTTATTTAAAAAAAGCCGTTAGGTATAATTATATAGTGTATAGCTAACACTATTCCAACTGACACACTTAGACCAAAAATCATTTTAAGAAAATCTTTACCAATAAGTGGAAATACGTATTTAAATTTATAATCTTTATTCATCGTTGAAATGGCTAGTTCTCGTCCACATAACAATCCAACAAAAACCCAAGTTGTTGACATAGGAAGATCATTTAATTCTTTAAAATAGTAAAGCACTGCAGCGTAAATAATATTAATTATAGTGGCAGAACGGGCATATCTTGTTCCTGTTTTATCCAAAACAACTTTTTGAATAGGTCCACCATGAATTTTAAAAATATAAAATAGTAAAATAGTAAAATATCCAATGACAATACATAATAGCGAAACACTAAGCTGTCTTGGCAAATAAACAGCTATGTTGGCAACATCGTGCATTAACCAAGTTGCCCATAAAAATGCAGAAGTTACCCAAACTGAGTTACGCCAAAAAGCTATTTTCCACTGTTCTGTAATTTCGTCAAATTTTTCATTAATAAATTTTGAGATAGCAACCCAACAAATGTAAGCTACTAATGCTGCAAGACCATAACCAACAACACTTTTTATAAGCATTCTTTCAAGAACTACTGTTGACGCAAAAGCAGACAATACTAAGAAAGTTGTTGATACTGGAATTCCAACTCTAGTTAATAATAGAAGTATCCCTGGAGCTACAGCGTGATACCATTGAATTTCTTGATAGGGTATTCTTGTTAATCTCCCATAAGATATATCACCACTATATTTCCACCATCCATAAGCTACAGTAAGAGCCATAGCCCCAGAAGCAGCTGTTGCAAGGGTGTACCACTTAAACCATTTTTCTTTAGAGGCAATAAACGTACCTAAAGTTTGAACAGAGTCGTTTCCAATTACAGACCAACCAGCTAATCCAAAACCTACTATTGTATAAATAAGTGTTAGTTCCATTATTTTTTGATATCATTCCCTATATAGCCCTACAATTAATGCTAATCTAGTTGAAAATTTATTTTTTTTAGAAGGATGAGGTGAATATCTGTCTAATATAATAATTATAAATTTTGTCTAGTTGTTTTTTTAATTAATATTGATTAGTGTGTTTAAAAATGGAACATCTCATTGAGGAAATACTGTGGTTACAAGATAAAGGTTGGCTCAGAGGTTTTGTTTTTGGTTTAACTCATACAATAATACCACTTATAGGCTTTTATTCGGGTTGGAGTCTTAATAGAATGCTAAAACTTATTTCCAATGGATATATTGCTGGAATTATTGGTGTTGTATTTGCACATGTCATAGCTGATTATATTGCAGCAACTTTAGACCCTAATTTAAGATCAGCAGCTATAGGTATTGTTTTGGGTGGTTTAGTTCCTTTAATTTTAATACCAATTCTAGATAAATATGTAGTAAAAAGTAAACATCATATTGTCGTTGGTGATCACGATGATCTTAAAAAAGATTTAAAAACCAAACATAAATAAATATGGAAACTGTTTCTTTAAAATTAGATGAAATATTTGATTTAGGTAAAAAAACACTTTTAGCTAATGGATGTGATGATGAGACATCTTCAATTCTTGCTGATTTAATCATGAAAGCTGAAAGAGATGGGTCATTATCTCATGGTTTATTTAGATTACCTGCTTATGTTTCTGGGCTTAAAAGTGGAAAAATTAATGGTAAAGCAAGACCAGAGGTTAAGAAAATTTCACCTAGTGTTATTAAAGTTTTGGGCAATAATTGTTTGGCCCCAATGGTTCTTAATAAAGGTTTACCAGAATTAATTAAAACAGCTAAGGAAAACGGAGTTGCTGTTTTAGCTATTAACAATTCTCATCACATGGCCGCTATGTGGCCTGAAACAGAAGCTGTAGCAGAAGAAGGTCTTGTTGCTTTCGCTTGTACTTCCTATAAGCCTGCTGTTGCTCCTGCTGGTGCAATTAAACCTTTATTTGGAACTAATCCAATTTCTTTTGCTTGGCCTAGACCTGGAAAAACTCCAGTAGTATTTGATATGGCTACAGCATCAATGGCCATGGGTGAAGTTCAAGTTGCAAAAAGGGAAGGTCACAAAGTTCCTTTAGGAACTGGGTTAACAAAAGATGGCAAAGATACAACTGATCCCGGAGAAATAGCTGATGGAGGTGTTTTACTCCCTTTTGGTGGCTATAAAGGCTCCGCAATTGCTATGATGGTCGAATTACTAGCCGGTGCATTAGTTGGTGATAATTTTAGTTTTGAAACAGCTGCTAAAGACAATAATGATGGAGGACCTCCGAGTGGTGGAGAGTTTATTCTTGCAATATCTCCTGAAAAAATATCTGGTTCTGGATGGGATAATCATGCAGATGAATTTTTTAATAAGATGAAATCATTTGAAGGAGTTCGTTTGCCTGGTGAAAGACGTCATAAAAATAGATTAGACAAAGGGCCAAGAAATATTAATAAAGAATTAGTTGATAAAATTAAATCTCTAAGCTAATTCAATTTCAATAGGAGTATGATCTGATGGTTTTTTTTTGCCTCTAGGATCTTTATTAATCTTAACATTTTTAACATTACTTAATAAAGAATTTGATATCAAGAAATGATCAATTCTCATGCCATTATTTTTTTGCCAAGCTCCCCTCATATAATCCCAAAATGTATATCCTTCTTTGTCACTATTTATATGCCGAAAACCATCATGAAAACCTAAATTAATCATTTCTCTAAGTTTTTTTCTAATTTCTAAACGATACAAAGCATCGTCTTCAAAACTTTTAACATTATAAACATCTTCTGCTGAAGGAATTATATTAAAATCTCCTCCTAAAATAATATTTTCATTTTTTTTTGAAATTTTTTTTAAAGTTTTAATTAGAGTATCAAGCCATACTTTTTTGTAAAAATACTTTTCAGTATCAACTGGGTTACCATTTGGTGTATATATATTAATAAGTTGAATATTTTTTTTATTATATTTAATTTCGGCAGAAATAATTCTTGATTGTTTTAATTTATCTTTAATTAAATCAATACGAACGTTTTCTAATTTAGATTTAGATATAATTGCAACACCATTATAACTTTTTTGTCCAAAGACATGACTTTCATAATCCAGTGATGAAAAACTATCATATGGAAAATTTTGATCCTCAGTTTTAATTTCCTGCATCATTAAAACATCAGGTGAAAATTTTTTTAAATAATAGTTAATATTTTCAATTCTTGCTCTTACGGAATTAACATTCCAGGAGCTAATAATCATTAAAGCGAGAATGAAACGCCACAACCACAAGAAGATTTGCTTTGTGGATTTGAAACCTTAAATGAATCTCCTATTAATTCAGATACGTAATCAACTTCAGAACCTTTTAAAAGGTCGGCAGAAGTTTTATCAATAAGTATATTATTAAATTTTAAATCTTCTACATTAGGTTTTTTATCAAAGGAAAAATCGTATTTAAAACCAGAACAACCTCCACCTTTTATAGCGATTCTAAAAAAATCACCATTATCTTTCTTAGACAATAAATGGTTAATCTGTTTTATTGCGTTATCTGTAAATTTAATTTCTTTAATCATATAACAACACTGATAATACTAATATAATAGTAATTTATTCAAATTAAAGTATGAAAAAATTTGCAAATTTAGGTTTATTTAAAAGTAAAGGGCGAATTTTCAAGGAATCCAGCAATCAATATCGAACACCTTTTCAAAGAGACAAAGATAGAATTGTCCATAGTGCTTCATTTAGAAGATTAAAACATAAAACACAGGTATTTGTTAACACAGAAGGAGATCATTACAGAACAAGAATTACACACTCTATTGAAGTAGCCCAAATTGCTCGTTCTATAGCCAAATATCTTAATTTAAATGATGATTTAGCGGAAACATTAAGTCTAGCGCATGACCTTGGCCACACTCCTTTTGGTCACGCTGGTGAAGTTGCTCTAAATGATTGTATGTCTAATCATGGCGGATTTGATCATAATTTACAAGCATTGCGCATAGTAATGTTTTTGGAAAATAAATATCTAAAATTTAGGGGTTTAAATCTAACTGTAGAAACATTGGATGGATTACTCAAACATAATGGTCCAATATTTAATGTATCTAAAATAAATGAAATTGTCGGACTAAAAAATTTAAAAAATAAAATAAATTTTAAAAAGTTTCCTTCTTTAGAAGCTCAAATTTCGTCAATTTCTGATGATATAGCTTATAATAATCATGATCTACAAGATGGAATAAAGGCAAAATTGTTTAAATTAAATGATTTGATTGAAATTAATTTTTTTAAAGGAATTTATTCGTCTCATAAAAAATATATTAAAAAAAGTAATAACAATATTTTAATATATCAAATAATAAAAGA
>Ga0207991_1001874_pt1 | contig 12337 bp, 20 predicted proteins | sample ETN07SmetaG_FD_185786 | JGI IMG/M metagenome (GOLD analysis project Ga0207991, IMG submission 185786) | Marine microbial and viral communities from oxygen minimum zone, Eastern Pacific Ocean - ETNP2014F14-07SV275 (SPAdes) (version 2) | ecosystem: Environmental > Aquatic > Marine > Oceanic ... | reverse complement strand
AATTTACAGTGTATGCAGAAATAATTATAGCTGATAAAATAAACAGATCAAAAATTAACTGAGTAAATGGATTTGCTGACATGACACGTGTTTCAAAATCACCAATTGCTATTTATACATGTAAGAGATTTGAATTATTTCATTTCATAGATTTTGATTGCTTGTGGTGGACAAACTCCTTCACATGCAAGACAGAAAATGCAATCAGGTTCTTTTGACATTAATGGTTTCTTATCAGATGAAGGACTACCAGGAGTGTCAAACCACTCGTAAACACCAACAGGACATGCTTCAAGACAACCACCATCAGCAATACAAATATCATAATCCACTGAAACAAATTCTCCCCAAACACCCATAATTCCATTTGAGGTGCCTTTTCGGCCCCAAGTTTTGATAGTATGTTCTGGTGCATCATATGAAGTAGATTTTTTCATTTTTGATTTGTATTCAACATCAATTGGGCCAGGTTTTGCACCATCAGGAATTTCATATTCTGCATCATCATCTTCTGCATCCTCATCAGTTGCCTCAATTGCTTTGGGTTTTGCTCCAAGAACAATTTTAGCTAAAGGAGTAAGTTCTTCTAGTTTTTGCATAGCTGCAACTTCTGAAATTTTTTCAGATTTTACTAAATGTGAAATCATCTTGTCTGCCAATATGGTATTACGCAAAATTGTATCAATAACCATTTTTGCAAAATGGTCTGCTTTCTTTCTATAATCTACAACCCAGTTTGGATCACCGAATTTTTCAATTGGAAAAACTTGATAAATAATATCTACTACTTCACCTGAAACAATTTCTACTGTAACTGATAATTCTACTTCTTCGTATCCTTTAGCATCCGGATCTTTCATGTTTTGTTCCATCCAACGATATGTTGCGTAAATTCTATCAGCATACATGTCCATCTCAAATGTTTTTTTGAGACCATCATGGACAGATTGTAATTCCTTTAATTCTTCAAGTTTAATTGGTAATCTGTATAATCCAAGTTTGTATCCATGTAATGGATAGACACCACGTTTTGCAGTTTTAGCCTCCATTGACCAAACTCGATCTTTTAGAAGTAAGGACATCTGTTTTTTTTAGTTCAAATTAAGTTAAAAATGTTTGTCAGTCACCATCATCAGGACATGTGAGTTCACGCAGTTTAGTGTATTTTTCCTCCAAAGCCTCGGCATGTATTACCACTTGAGATAATTCAAAGGAATCTTTTGAAAAATACCAACGAATAACAACCCAATGCCCAATACCATCCATATCATGGATCATTCCCTTATCTGCTTGAACATTTAGTGTTTCATCAAGGGATGTCTCTTTAATTTCAAGACCTCGTTTTGTGTTGTCTTCTAAAATTAAATCAGTCTTGCCATCTTTGATAAAATAAAATGAGCCTTTCTGTAGTACGGGTAAATCTAAAAGCAATTTATTTTTCCACAGGATTGCCTATCATGTTTCCCCATTCAGTCCAGGAACCATCATAGTTTCGAACCCTAGGATATCCCAGTAAATATTTTAGGACAAACCAGCTATGTGAAGATCTTTCACCAATTCTACAATAACAGATTACATCTTTATCAGGAGTGACACCTTTTGGTTCATAATTTTGTTTTAATTCATCAACTGTTTTGAAAGTACCATCAGCATCATTAACTGCAGTAGCCCATGGAATATTATTTGCATCAGGAATATGTCCACCTCTTTGTGCATGCTCCATTGGGTACTCAGGTGGTGCGGTGATCTGACCAGTAAATTCTGCAGGAGATCTTACATCAACTAATACAGAATCTTCTTTTCCTAATGAACGACTTACATCAAACAAGTAAGCTCTTAATCCCTCATCAGGTGGTTGTGCAATATAATTTACAGATGAAAATTGCGGTTCATCAGTGGTGTAATCTTTACTTTCTAATTCCCATTTTTTTCTACCACCATTCATTATCTTTAGATTTTCATGTCCATAGATTTTAAAAACCCAAAAAACAAATGCTGCAAACCAGTTGTTAAAGTCACCATAAAGAATGACTTCGGTATCTGCAGTAATTCCATTTTTAATCATTAATGCTTCAAATTCTTTTTTTGAAATAATATCTCGAGTTACTGGATCATTGATGTCACGTTTCCACCAAATCAAACTAGCACCTTTAATGTGGCCTTTTTGATATCCATTTACAGGATCATAATCAACTTCTACTAATTTTCTATTTTCGTTTGGAGGATTTTGTGATATCCATTCAGTATCTACTAAAACTTCAGGATGTGCGTAACTCATTATTTGTACAAATTTTCTGGCGTACTTAATTGTTTTTCCCAGTATCATTAAAAATATCATTTTTATGTAAAAAGAATTCAGAAGAGATACTTGAAACTACAAAAAGTTGCAGTGGTAAGTAAAGTAGGATCTAAAGAATCAGAAAAAGCTGTTAAAGATGTTGCAAAAAAACTATTAGCAAAAAAATCTACAGTGTACACAATTACATCAAGTGATATAGAGGGTACAAAAAAAATTGAAACCCTAGAAGAATTAAAAAAAATTAAACTGGATCTGGTAATTTCACTAGGCGGGGATGGAACAACACTTCGAGTTTTTAGGAATTTAGATAACGAAGTACCAATTTTGACGATAAATGTAGGCGGGAATAGAGGAATTTTATCTGAAATTACAATTGATGAGATTGACAATGCAATTGACCAAATTTTAAAAGGTAAATTTTTCTTAGATAAAAGAATTAGAGTGGTTGCATCTTGTGGAGGAAAAGAATTTCCACCAGCACTAAATGAAATTTATATCAGTAGAACAAATTTGACTAGAACTTCTGAGATCAATATTAAATTCCAAAACGATACAATAAAACAAAAAATGGATGGAGTAATTGTTGCAACACCTAGCGGTTCAACTGGACATTCATTTTCATTAGGTGGTCCAATTTTACATGAGAGTTTAGATGTTCTAATTATTACTCCAGTAGCCCCAGTGTACAGATTAGAATCAATAGTAGTTCCAGATGAAAAAATTGAAATCACAAGTTCGCATGATTGCAATATTGTGATGGATGCACAAGTTGTAAAATCTGCAGGGTACGGGGAACCAATTATTATTAAAAAATACAAAAAACCAGCAGTCTTTATTAGATTAAAAAAACGAGGACTGCGACAATTGAGTAAACTTGGATTTTAAAATTTTAGATGCTAGTGCATTTTATGCAGGAGTGCCATTTAGATCATCAGATATCTGGTACACCACATCACTAGTATTTGATGAAATAAAACACATAAAGAAAAATCATGACGCATTGGGAATACTACTTGAAACACATAGATTAAAAATTCGTGAACCAGACAAAAAGGGAATTAATGAAGCTACACAAGCAGCAAAAAAGACAGGAGATTACCCACAACTATCAAAACAAGACATCTCAATTCTTGCATTGTGTATTGAAAATGAAGGGGAGATAGTTACAGATGATTTTGCAATATCAAATGTTGCAAAAAATTTAGGGCTAACCATAACACCAATTATGACTAGTGGAATCAAAGATGTAGGAAGGTGGATTCATTATTGTCCTGGTTGTAAAACTAGTCATCCTAATGGTGTTGAATGTCCAATTTGTGCAACTCCACTAAAAAGAAAATTAATCAAAGATTGATTGAATTATCCCCATTAATCATGTAATGTTTTTTGATTTGTTTTTTTAAGAAGTTTGTTTTTAGTCTCTAGTACTTTTTTTATTTTCTTTGCTCGTGCTTCACCCAAACCTTCAACCTTTGATAGCTCTGATGTTGTTGCAGTAAAAACTCTCAGAGGTGTTCCAAATTTTTCAAGCATTCGTACTGCAAATTTTTCTCCAACACCAGGTAAGCTGCACAATGTTGTGAGTTGTTGTTTTTCTAAATCAGATGATTTTTTTATTTTTTTCAGAAATGGTCCTTTAGGAATATCTTTTCTAGAGCACATTGAGACTAGTAATTTTGCAGTATGCGCTGCACTAGGTGTAGGAATTACTGGAATTTTAAAATCAATTACAACAGTTGAGAGAGCACCATAAAAAATTAGAGGGTTGTCAGTAATTTCTTCAATCTCATCTACATTTCCCTCCATCAGAATAATTGGATGCTCAAAATTTTCCTTGAGTCTTGAGCATTGATCAAATAGTCTTCCATCAAAAACTGAAGCCAACAAATCACGAATACTTTTCCGCTCAATGACTGTTTCAGGGGCTACAATATAATCCCCAATTGGTAAAGTTTTCATCTCAACATTGAGTCCAACAGATTTTAAAAGATTAGGGATTCCACTTTTTTGTTCTCTATCATCTACAATTATTCTGAGATTTTCTAATTTCACAATTGTTCATGTAAAGAATTGTTAATATCTTGTATGAAATTTAGAGTAGAGATTATTTTCTAGGATTGTCTTCTGCAGGAGGTGCTGCTGCTCCAGGAGGTGCATTACCACCTTTCATCATTTCAGTAATTTTTGCTTCTTGTTCTTTGAGTGATTCTTTAACACGTATTTCTTGTTTACCTAAAACAGTTGAGCGGGTTTTTGCTAATTCGATTTTCTCTTCCAACTCATCAATTGATTCTTTTTTTGTTGATTTTATCAAAACAGTGCCTGCTTGTTTAAACACAGCATCATTATCACCAATTTTCTTTAATTCATCAAGGGCTTTTGTTGTTTCAGCCTTTTCAATCTCTAAATGCTGTTTTTGAGTCATAATTGATTGAAGATTCTGTTGTGATTGTTGTAGTTTCATTATTTGTTCTTGAAGCCATGGTGGCATTTGTGGTGATGACATTGTTTCTCAAAAATTGTTTTTCATTATATCTTTACCGATGTATACCAATATCACATTAAATTACACTCAAAACCAATAGATGTTATAAAATATTCCAGGTTTAAGAGTGATTTTGATAATTTTAAAAATTCATTCTAGATTCATAGAACATACTTTAAGTTTATACCATCAGTTTCAAAAAAATTTCAATATGAGTAAACGAATTACAATAATACTAGATGATGATCTTGATAAAAAACTCAGATTGCTACAAGCAAAATACATTTCATCAAAAAAAATTTCATGCAGTTATTCCAAAATAGTAAATGATACATTACGTAAAGGCGTTAAATGATTTCATCGAAATAGGGTTTTTAAGGAAATTCAAAGACTTTTGATGCTATGAGAATTTCAGTGATAACTATTAGTGGAATTCCAAAAACCATCACAGTGCGGACTAGTCCTAATTTTTTTTCTGGTTGCGGTTTTTTGATTTGATTCAACTAGATTTTTAATAATTCATTAAAAATTATTAGAAGTTTGTTGAGATGATTAGAACACAGAGTATAAAATTGGAAAAAACTTACCAGATGGTTTTATTTCTAGATTATTGCTTTACGGACTCTATTGTATCATGACTTGCTTGAATAAGTCGAAGTGTGGAATTTAGATTTGCCCTCAAATGTGCCAAATGATTTGATTCAACAGAGATGGTAAGTTTCTCATTAAATTTTATTTCAGTCTTTACAGGATTTTCGGGATAAAACTTGTTGTCAGTATTTACAGAATCAAAAATTGCTTTAGTCTTATCTTGCGCATCAACTGTAATGTCTGCACTAAAGTTTAATGTCATATGCAGTTCCAGCCACTTTATAGCTGCATTTTTTGCAAGACCAAATTCCAACAGCGTCTCGTCCAAATGATTTTGAACCACATTCAGGACATGCTCTTTTTTCTTTTAGTTGAAAATGAATTTTTGTATATTGTTTTCTTAGTTTAATTCCATATCGAGCACCTAATCCCTTTAGTGCTTTTTTTGCTTTTGCCATTTTACTGAACTCCTTCTTGTGCTGCTTTTAATTTTTCTCTAATTTGTTTACCAACTCTAATTGAAGTTTCTCCACATTGAACCATTTCATCCAAAGTAAATCCATCAGAGCCACCTTTTTGTAAAGCACAAATATTTCCATCAGAGTCTGTAGTAATTGTAACTCTAGCATCCATACTATCCCATTCATCACCATTTGGATCAACTACAATATGATTTCCAATCTTTCCCATAGTTACAGATACTGGAATTGTTGTAGTGGGTAATGGAGATTCTTCGCCATCAACAAGTGTTACTTTATCATCAACCATAGTCCATTTTGGAGTTTTTGATGTAAGTAATGCAGCAGTAGCAGCATATGAGCATGCATCAAAGAGATTTCCATCATAATCAATTACCACAATATCTGCAAATACACCAACTACAGATTTGTCTTTTTCAATAACTAATTGTGATACATCAACCATGTGACTTTCTCTAATTCCTCTATCAACAACTCTTGCCAATTCAATAACAGGAGCTTGTGGTGGTCCAGTTTCAACAGTAGGATGTGAAAGTGGCAATAGTTCAGCAGTACACATAAAGATGCCTTTGTCACCCACATCTGGGAAAGGTTTGTCTGGTTGGATTTTTACTCCACATAAAACTTCGGTATCACCAAGTCGCACTTTTGCCGAACCGTTTGCTTTAGGAATTGCGTTAATTTCAATTGCGATTTCTCTTGGCTCATCTAATGCTCTACCATCGATTCTTTTTCCTTGTTCTAATAATTCAAGAATTTGTGTTCTCTTTAGTTCATCTAAAACAGTTTTTGATGCCAATTAATTAATCTCCTTTCTTTCCAAAGTATTTGTCATTGAGTGCTTGCTTTTGAATTTCATAAACTAGTTTGCATCCCTCGACTCCAACTGTAACACATTTTTTGTATTCTTCTGAAGTCAAAACACCATCTAATTGTAGTAAGGTAATTTTTTTAAGATTTGGCATGTAACCTACGGGCATATCTGCCTGACCTGCTTGGTCCTCTTCGTTGTTAACATCAAGAATTATTGTATCTGCAACTTTACCTGAAGCAATTGCTGCAACCATATCTCGCATTGGAATTCCAGCATCTGCTAGTGCAACTGATGCTGCAGAAAGAGCAGCACAACGAGTACCACCGTCTGCCTGTAATACTTCAATAAATACATCAACTGCAGTTCTTGGGAATTTCTCCAACATTACTGCAGGTTCTAAAGCTTCTTTGATTACTTTGGATATTTCAATTTCTCTTCTTGAAGGTGCTGGTCTTTTTCTTTCATCAACAGAGAATGGTTCCATATGATATCTAACTCGTAAAATTCCTGTATCAGTATTTGACATGTGTTTTGGATGAACATCACGTGGACCAAAAACTCCAACTAGGATTTTGTTATCGCCAAATTCAATGTATGCGGAACCATCAGCATTTTTTAGTCCACCGGCTCTAATCATGATTTTTCGTGGTTCGTCAATTTTACGACCATCACAACGAATACCATTCTCGTCCAATAGGACCATTGTTGCGTCTCTTCCGCCCATTATGATTCACTCTTTTTATCTAACATTTCTTTCACTTGATCAGTCAAATTAGCAACATGTGCTTTTTCATTAACCATTTCAATGGCTATTTTTGCCTTTAATAATCCCTCGGGAGTATCACAGGAAACTACAACCCATCCGTTTTGTCCAATTGTTACTGCAGCATTAGTTGCCTGCTCTATCATCTGAATCATACTACCTTTTTTTCCAATTAGTCGTGGAACCTTACTTGGAGATATTGCAATTAGTATTCCTGAATCAATTTTACCCAAATCTCTATCAGAAATGGTAACTAGTGGATCTCTGGTTCTATCAAAATTAGCAATTCTTGCAGCAACTAGATCCCCAGTCTTTAATTTGGTTGCTAGTTCATCTGCATGTGCTGAGAAATCTCGTCCAAACACGTCTTGTGCAGGCAAAAATCCCACATAGCAGGAATTAATGTCTAATTCCCAAGATAGTGATGTATGAGAATTGACTTTGGCAATCACCAAGTCATCAATTTTTGGAATGTATTTTCCAGTTAATGGTATTACTTTAACAGAATCATCATAAATTTCAGAAATTCCAACAGCTGTGGCGATAATTTTTTCGCCTACAAGCATTACATTTTGTTCAGGCCGAAATGGTCCAGTTGTAATTACATCGCCAGGAATAACGTATTTTCTCTTATCTACCATTACTTCATAACCTCAACTGAAGCAGAGCCCTTGGTTATTGAACCTAATCTGTCGATCACGTTTGGCCTTGCTGCAGCGGGTATTTCAAGTATTGCTTTTAGAGAACCATTATTTTGCCATTCCTCTTTTTTTAGAGTTCCTACTGATTTTAAAACCGCGTAGGATTGAGATGCATATTGTGCAGGAATTATTATTTCCAATTCCATGTTCTCGGATTTTAGTGCAATTATTGAACGAAGTTTTTCAACAATTTCTTTTACTTGTTCATCCACACTTTTTTGTGGATCAACTGAAACTCGGCCATCCTTCATTGCTAGCTCAACGCGTATTGGAGGATGAGGTAAGTGAGTTCTTGGATCAACGTAGGTCTTTACAATAAACTCTACAATTTGTTTTTTCTTATCATCAATCATTTTTCGTCTTTGGTCAGTTGTTAAATTGAGATCACCTTTTTGCATGATAATTTTTGCAATCTCAGTCAAGTCTTCAGTCTTGAAGGCTTTGAGTAGTTTTTCAGCAGATGGTTTTGTGCCCTTTCCAGAATCAGTGTAAATTTCATCAGATATCAAAATTGCTGAGATGTCTTTTCTCTTGCCCATCTTGTATTCCAAAGCTGGATCAGGCTTTACCAAAATTTCAAATTTTTCGCCTTCAAAAGAAAATTTGGCTACTGTAACATCAACCATATCTAACATTTATGGGATAATTTGGTATTTATCTATACATAAAACCAGCTAGATATTTATGGGGACTTTGAAGATTTTGTTCAAGATTTGTCATCCTTAGATATTATTAGCCAAAATGATAAAAAAATGTCTGTAAAACTAAAAGGCGTTACATTGCAATATGCCAATGCCCTAAGACGTGTATGTCTTAATGGTGTTCCAGTTTTTGCAATTGATACAGTAGATATAATTCATAATTCCTCAGTACTAGCAGATGAGGGAATAGCACACAGATTAGGACTAATTCCAATTACAACTGACTTGTCAAGATTTAACGAACCAGCAAAATGTGATTGTCACAGTGAAACAGGTTGCACAAACTGTAAAGTAATGATGGTTTTAGATGCAGGTGAATCAAATGAAACTAGAACCATATATTCAAGCGATCTAGCATCAGAAGATGAGTCAATTAAACCAGTTTCAGGTAAAATTCCAATTGTTCAACTAGCACCAGGTCAAAGTATCAAGATGGAGTGCTATGCAAGACTAGGACGTGGAACAGATCATGCAAAATGGAATTCATCAAACATTGCAACTCTAACAGATACGGACAAAGAAGGAGAAAGTACACTTACAGTAGAATCAACTGGTGCACTAAAACCAGAACAAATTATTCTCTCAGGAATTGATGAGGTCAATACCAAATTAATTGACTTTAAAGAAATGATTAATCAAATTAAAGATTAATTCAAGCATACACATTATATTTGGGTTTTAAATCGGATTATTCACATGACTAGTCAAGTCGTTATACGTATGGCAAAAGAACTGAAAAGTGCATCAACTAAAAATGATGCTCCAATTTGGGCAAAACTAGCAGAATATGCCCTAAAACCATCAATTGCAAGACGAGACATCAACTTGAATAGAATTGCACAATTAACTAAAGAAAACGATACCGTAGTCTTTCCAGGTAAAGTTCTCGGAACTGGTGATGTTGGTCATAAAATTACATTATACTCTTTCTCAATTTCTGATTCTGCAGCAGGTAAAATTTTAGAAAAAGGTGGAAAACTAATCAGTCATACAAAACTGATTGAGCAAAACCCAACAGGTAAAGGAGTAGTATTCCTTGGCTAATGGAAGAATTAACAAATCCATTCGAACATCTAAACAAGAGACAGTAGTCAGAACAGATAGACCAATTGTAGTTGATGCAACAAACCATATCGCAGGAAGATTATCCTCACACGTTGCAAAATTGTTAATTCAGGGAAATAGAGTTACACTAGTAAATTGTGAAAAAATTATGTACAGTGGAACTAGAGATAACCTCATCAATGAATACAAAGCATTTTTAGAAATTAACAGTATTATTCATCCAAAACACGGACCAGTCCATTACAGAAGACCAGATACAATCATTTCAAAAATGATTAGAGGTATGTTACCTTTTGAAGGAAAACCATCAGGTATTGCAGCATTCAAAAGACTTAGAGCATACATTGGATCACCAAAAGAATTAAAATCACTTGAAAAAATTCAATTCGAGAAAGCATTGATTAGAAAACCATCATCAAACTATACTACAATGGCTGCATTATGCAGAGTAATAGGGTGGACTGAATGACAACTCCAAAAACTGAAATTTATTTTGCAACTAGAAAAAGAGCTAGTGCACATATTTACATTACAAAAGGTAAAGGCAAAATTAGAATCAACAACGTTCCAGTTGAAATGATTCCACAAGAAACTGCACGTGAAGTAATTCTAGCACCAATAGAAATTTCAGGGGATTTAAGAGAGAAAATTGATATTTCTGTTAGAGTTAGAGGTGGAGGTTTTATGGGACAAGCCAGTGCAATTGCAACTGGAATCTCAAGAGCACTTACGGGGTGGACTAAATCCAAGAAAGAACCAAAAGACCATCCATTCCCAAAATCTACTAGAGATGATCTCAGAAAACGAATTACTGATTTTGATAAATATCTAATCAGTGGCGATGCCAGACAAAAAGAACCAAAGAAATTTGGCGGACCTGGTGCAAGAAGAAGAAAGCAGAAATCATACCGTTAGACTGTGAAGGCCATAATTTTAGCAGGCGGTAAAGGAACTAGAGGTAAACCATACACTGAATTCTTTCCCAAAGCAATGTCGCCAATTGATGACAAGCCATTAATTGATTATGTAGTAAAATATCTAAAATCATTTAATTTCATAAAAGAGATCATCATAGTTTCTGATTTTAATGGGTTGGGAGGGCAAATCAAGAATTATTTTGGAAATCAAAAAAATATTTCATTTGTTCAAGATTCACAAAGTGGTACAGGCGGTGATTTACTTCACATTGAGAAAAAACTCAAAGGAGAGTCAGAATTTTTGTTGTGGTTTGTAGATAATCTGTGTGCAGTTGATATCAAAAAAATGAGGGCTATTTTCAAAGAAAAGAAAAGCTCTGCAACTATAGCAACTAGAACAAAAAGAAAAGAGGAAACAGGATTTGCAATAGTTGAGAATGGAATTATCAAAGAATTCAAAGAAAAACCAATAATGAAATTACAACTATCTGAATGCCTCGGGATTTACATGTTAGGACCAGACATCATTAAAAGAATAAAGAAATTAAAGAAAAAAGAAATAAACTTGTCATTTGATATTTTGCAGCAATTATCTAAAGAGGGAAAAATTAGTGCCTTTGATGTAGGTGATTCAGAATGGATTGATGCAGAATCCCCAATGGTATTAGAGAGAAATCAAAAAACAGTAAAAAAGATCATAAAACAGATGGGATTGTAGAGTTTTTCTCAAATTCTGTAATTTTATCTTCTAATTGAAAAGTTTGAGCAATATCATCAAGACCCTCTAAGAGAATTTTTTTCTTGTGAGAATTAATTTCAAAAGGAATTTCTTTAGAATCAGTTTTGATAATTTGTTTTTCCAAATCTACATGAATTGGTATAGTTTCTTGCTGAAGGGATTCAACAATCTTTTGATCTAAAGAGATTGGGAGTAATCCATTTTTGAAACAATTACTAAAGAAAATATCAGCAAAGGATGGTGCAATTACTACAGAAAATCCATAGTCTTGCAAGGCCCATACTGCATGCTCTCTACTTGAGCCACACCCAAAGTTATCGCCTGTAATCAAAATTTTTGAGCCTTGATATTTTGAATCATTTAATATAAAATCAGTTTTTGGATTCTCGTTTTCATCAAATCTCCAATTAAAAAATAGAAACTTTCCAAATCCTGATTTTTGAACTAATTTTAAAAATTGTTTTGGAACTATCTGATCAGTATCAATATTTACCATATCAAGTGGGGTCACTATACTTGCTACATTATGAAATGGCTCCATCTTAATTCAACTCCAACTCTCGAACATCAACAAAGTGACCATTAATTGCAGCAGCTGCAGCCATCACAGGACTAACTAGATGAGTTCGTCCCCCATTTCCCTGACGTCCCTCAAAATTTCTATTTGATGTACTAGCACATCGCTCACCAGGAGATAAAATATCAGGATTCATTCCAAGACACATACTGCATCCAGCTTCTCTCCATTCAAAATTAGCATCAATGAAAATTTTATCAAGACCC
>Ga0207991_1001871_pt1 | contig 12344 bp, 12 predicted proteins | sample ETN07SmetaG_FD_185786 | JGI IMG/M metagenome (GOLD analysis project Ga0207991, IMG submission 185786) | Marine microbial and viral communities from oxygen minimum zone, Eastern Pacific Ocean - ETNP2014F14-07SV275 (SPAdes) (version 2) | ecosystem: Environmental > Aquatic > Marine > Oceanic ... | reverse complement strand
ACGATGAAACGGAATAAGCGGTCACGATAGCCCAGAACAGGCGGTCACGTTCAAACGGAATGGGCGGTCACGATGGGCCGGAATATGCAGTATTCCGGGGTTTGAGGGGTCGGCTCTTTTTGGGAAGGTACCCAGCATCCACTTTTTAAATCTGAATCATCCTTTGTATGGCATAAAAGGTGTTAAAAGCACTCAAGTGGCTAACTATGGATTCTGGAGCAGCTATCGTGTGGTAGGGGCTTTGAAGTTGCATGGCTACCGACCTATCAACAAGGATTTGGCCGCCGAACTGGTAGCCATCGCTAGAAAAAAAAGACAATTGGCAGGCGCCTCCGGTCCTAGCGTCAAACTCATCAGGCAATACGAAAAGCTGGGTGGGCAGGTAGGAATGGAGGCGCTGGAGTTTTTCTCTGATGTGGTTCATTACTTTAACGAGCCAAAGAAAGTATTTGTCGAGGGGATTCTGCAGACGCGAATCGAAGGATATGCTTCGTTCATCCTGTCAGAGTGCTGGGGAGAGTTACTGGCTGGCAATCCTTTCTGCTCTGTCGATTTAGCGGAAACTATCAAGGCTGACCTTCGACCATCGGCGCACCCTGCCATCAAAAGCGCGCTGCGGGTATCTCCGCGCGAATCGACTGCCCTACTGCAGTTTTTGCTTGAGGTAAGCTGGGCATTGGCGAGACGGTATCAAACGATGCTGCGAAGCACGTGCCCCCAATTGCCCTGGAAAGAATACCGATTTCTGATCCTCCCCAGTGAAGCTGCAATGGCTAACCCCGCTACGCGTAGTGTGCGCAAGCCTCAGTCGAGTAATGCAGACGCGAAGCCGGAATCACCTTGCCCGAAGCGCGTCAGCCTGTTAGCTGGAAAGTCTGTGCGGATGAAGCAGCCACGCTTTGGCGCGTCAGTCATGTGCTTCCCCTTGCATGAATCCACGGTTCAGCACTGTTTTATACAAGACCATTTGGTAGGTAGTTCCATGTCCAATGCAGGCAGTGAGTGGAACTTGCCTTTGGAAACGCTTTTCAGGAATGGCCTGCTTTCCGTTAACCATGCTGCAGGTATGCCGGCCCGCCTAGAAAAGGAAACCTTTGCGCAGCTCGTAAAGGTAAAACCAAGCCGGAAGTAAAAGTACTGGATCCCCTTATGTGATGAGCAGCTAGAAGGAGCACTCATCATGAAGATAATTCGGTTGAAGGACGTGATGGAAAGCACTGGCCTTGCAAGGGCGACAATCTACAAATTCATAGCCCTGGGCACCTTTCCCGAGTCGGTTTCACTAGGCGACCGGTGTGTCGGATGGGTTGAAAGCGAGGTACAAGACTGGATCTTGGAACGGGTGGCTCAACGCGATGCCAAGGTTGCAGAGAAGCGGCCCTGACCCAGGATTTGGGTCCTGGTTTTTCACACAGCAGGATCAGGGCAAATGATATTTTGGCAGAGTGAATTTCAAGGCCATTTTGAGGCAGTACGCTGAAGCGCTTAGAGGCCTGGCAGCGTTCTCGTCGATGTTTGCATTACCGGTAAATATAGTATTCCTAGACTCCCGATAGGAGAAGCAAGGGTAGCTGAGCACAAAGGTATGACCATACAGGCATACCCTCACCAACCAACATGGAGGAGGCGCCAGAAAGGTTACCTATCAGACAGAGGTTAGCCAGAAGAAATTACCCCTCAGCACATACGTATGCACAACTGCATCAAGGAGCAGAAAGCATGCGTAATCCATGTAATACCAACCAGACCCTCTTCTTCGATCCCACCTACAATGGCTTCCCCGTACAAACGAAAAGAGGGCCATTGATTCGACCCTATCTGCGGCGCCTTCACCGGGTATTTGCACGCGCGTTGGATCAGTACTCAAGCCTTTACGTGGTCAGGCTGGATTTGCGCTTTAGCAAACGTGAGGAGCTTCCTGATCATGCGCTCACGAATGAGCCCATTGCTCGCTTCTTGGACTCGCTGAAGGCTAGGCTGGATTGGCGGGATGAATCCATCCGTAAGAGGCATGGTCGGGTTAACTGCCACGGGATGCGTTACGCTTGGGCACGAGAGATCGGACCCTATAGTCAGCGCCCCCATTACCACCTGGTCCTCATCTTGAACAGATCGGCCTTCAAATCCTTAGGCAACTATTCAGACCCTGGTGCTCCTGGACTGTACCGGACTTGCTTGGAAGCATGGGCTTCGGCCATTCACCAACCCTATGATCTGGCCGAAGGGTTAGTGAGCGTCGCCAGCGACGGCCAGTGGCATCTAAACCGGATAGATCAGGAGCCCTACCGAGAGGCATTTTTTGCGGCAAGCTACTTGTGCAAAGCTCGCTCAAAGGTTTTTGAGCTTGGGGTTCATGGGTTTAGTTGCAGTCGCTCATGATCGCCTTCTTTTTGCATTACTGAAGCGAGGGGGCTGCTTGGTCTCTAATTGATCGAGCGGCGCCCGTCAGTGCTAATATTCGGCATCTCCTTCGCTTGGTCTTGCGCAAGGCAATACAAAAGGACTTCCGATGTCGGCTTTATCCTCCCTGCTTGATTCATTCCGCGCTGCTTCAGTCACTGAACGTGAGAAAGGCACGTACTTCGAAGAGCTGGTGTGCGTTTACTTGCGCAACGAAGCCACCTATCGAGACCTTTACGAAAAGGTCTGGACCTATGCGGACTGGGCCAAAGAGCGCGATCTGAGCGGCAAGGATACAGGGATCGATCTGGTCGCACGTACACAGGGTACCGGTGAGTACCACGCCATTCAGTGCAAGCTGTACGCCGGGGACTATCGGGTTCAGAAGAAGGACATCGACAGCTTCTTCACTGCTTCGGGCAAAGCTCCGTTCTCGCACCGCATCATCGTGACCACCACGAACAACTGGAGCGAGCACGCTGAGGATGCATTGCAAGGTCAGCAGCCACCGGTCAGCAAGATTGACCTGCAGGCGCTGGAAGACAGCCAGATCGACTGGGCACGGTATCAACCGAGTCAGCCTGTTGCCCTGAAGGCGCGCAAGCAACTGCGCGAGCATCAGCAAACGGCCCTCAATGCCGTCACCGCTGGCCTGAAGCAAGCCGAGCGGGGCAAGTTGATCATGGCCTGCGGTACCGGCAAAACCTTCACCAGCTTGAAGATTGCCGAGCATCTGGCCGGCAAAGGCAAGCGGGTACTGTTCCTGGTGCCGAGTTTGTCGTTGCTGTCACAGACCCTGACTGAGTGGACCCAGGAAAGCGATACACCGCTGCACAGCTTTGCCGTGTGCTCGGATAGCGACGTAGGTAAGAAGCGCAAGGCAGAGGACGATGCCGTTCAGACCTTCACCCACGAGCTGCGCTACCCGGCAACCACCCATGCTGACCGCCTGGCTACTGAAATGCTCAAGCGCCATGACGCCGACCACATGAGCGTGGTGTTCTCTACCTATCACTCCATCGATGTCATCAGCCGCGCTCAGCATGATCACGGTTTGGATGCCTTCGACCTGGTGATTTGTGACGAGGCGCACCGCACTACTGGTGCCACCTTCGGAGAAGAGGACGAAAGTGCGTTCGTTCGTATCCATGACGGAGATTACGTGCGCGCTGCCAAACGCCTGTACATGACAGCTACACCGCGTATCTACAGCGAAGGCGCAGAGATAAAAGCTGAGCAAGAAAATGCCAAGCTATACGGGATGAACAAGGAGGAGTGGTACGGCAAAGAACTGTTCGTCATCAACTTCTCTGAAGCGGTCCAGCGTGGCCTGCTCACAGACTACAAGGTGCTGGTACTCACAGTTGAAGAGAGCGTCATCAGCAGGCGCCTGCAGGAACTGCTCAAAGATGAGGACAACCAGCTCAAAGTAGATGATGCAGCCAAGATCGTGGGCTGCTGGAAGGCTCTGGCCAAGCAGGGGCTGCATGAGCAACTGATTGGTGACAATGAGCCAATGAAGCGAGCGGTCGCGTTCTGCCAGGTGATCTCGCCCAACTACAAGGGCAGCAAGCACAAGGTCAGCTCGATCAACATCGCCAGCATGTTCCAGTCCGTGGTGGAGGCGTACCAGGAGGCGGAAGAAATTGAAGAAACGGCTCGGTTGATCTGCGAGGCCGAGCACGTCGACGGCGGCATGAACGCCAGCGCCAAGGAAGCCAAGCTGAACTGGCTGAAGGAAGAACCACCGGCCAATACCTGCCGCATCCTGAGCAACGTGCGCTGTCTGTCAGAAGGTGTGGACGTGCCGGCGTTGGATGCCGTGCTTTTCCTTACGCCGCGTAACTCTCAGGTAGATGTGGTTCAGTCGGTAGGCCGGGTGATGCGCAACGCGCCGGGCAAAAAGCGAGGCTATGTAGTGCTGCCGGTTGTGATCCCGGCGGGCATGGAACCCCACGAGGCCCTGAATGACAACCAGACCTACAAGGTGGTCTGGCAGGTCCTGCAAGCGTTGCGCTCGCATGACGACAGCTTTGACGCTATGGTCAACAAGCTGGATCTGATCGGCTCTGACCCGCGCAAGATGGAAGTGATCGCCATCACCGACAAGGCTGAGAAAAAGTCGAAGAGCGCGAGCAAGGCGCAAGTTGGCAAAGGCCAGTACGGTATAGGCGAGAAGCGCCCCAAGTTTGAAGCCGAAGGCCAGATGACCCAGCAGGCCGAGCTGACCTACGAGGTGGGTGAGATCGAAAAGGCCATTTACGCCAAGATCGTCGACAAGTGTGGCAACCGCCACCACTGGGAAGACTGGGCCAACGACATTGCCAAGATTGCCCGCACTCACATTGACCGCATTCAGGGCATTCTGGAAAACCCCGACTACGAAAGCGAGCGGGCTACCTTCAACGCCTTCGCTGCCGAACTGCGCGATGACCTGAATGACAGCATCACCGATGCAGAGATCGTCGAGATGCTGGCTCAGCACCTGGTAACCAAGCCGGTGTTTGATGCGCTCTTCGATGAGTACAGCTTTGCCAGCCATAACCCCATGTCGAAAGCCATGCAGGGGGTGCTCGATGCGCTGAATGAGCATCAGCTGGCGAAAGAAGCTGATACCCTGGAAAAGTTCTACCAGAGCGTGCGGCAGCGCGCATCGGGTATCGAGAGTGCAGCAGGCAAACAGAAAATTATCGTCGAGTTGTACGACAAATTTTTTGCCAATGCCTTTCCGCGAATGCGAGACAAGCTGGGAATCGTCTATACCCCGGTCGAGGTGGTCGATTTTATCTTGCATAGCGTCAATCACCTGCTGCAGAAAGAGTTTGGCCAGACCCTGGGGAGCAAGGGTGTTCACATCATCGATCCGTTCACCGGCACCGGCACCTTTATCACTCGGCTGATTCAGTCGGGGCTGATCAAGCCGGAGGAGCTGCCGCACAAGTACCGGCACGAAATCCACGCCAACGAGCTGGTGCTGCTGGCTTACTACATCGCCGCCATCAACATTGAGGCTGCCTATCACGGCGAGGTGTTCGATGAGTACACGCCGTTTGAAGGCATCTGCCTGACTGACACCTTCCAGATGTACGAGAAGGATGATTTGGTCGATGAGCTGCTGGAAGACAATAGTGCCCGCCGTAAGCGCCAGAAAGAGCTGGACATTCGGGTGATCGTAGGCAATCCGCCTTACTCGGTGGGGCAGGGTGACGCCAACGCCAACAATGCCAATGTTCGGTATCCGCATTTAGATGCTCGTATACGTGATACCTATGGCGCCTGCTCCGACGCGACCAACAAGAACTCTCTCTACGATAGTTATATCCGCTCCATTCGCTGGGCGAGCGACCGTATCGGTGATGCAGGAGTCATTGGCTTTGTTACTAACGCGGGCTTTGTTGATGCGAGGACTGCTGATGGCCTGAGGCGGTGCCTAGTCAATGAATTTTCCTCACTGTATGTATTTCATCTGCGTGGTCTCCGGGGCCAGAAAACAGCTGGTGAGCGTGCTAAGAAGGAGGGGGGGCAAATATTTGGCGCTGGAAGCTCTGCAGCAATCGCCATATCGCTGCTTATCAAGAACCCTAGCTCAGGGCATAACGGCCAGATTTACTTCCATGACATCGGAGACTACCTCAGTCGAGAGGACAAGCTGGAAAAGATTGCTGCGTTCGCAAGCATTTCTGGAATCGAGCAATGGCAATCCATTACGCCGGATGAGCACGGAGACTGGCTGAAACAGCGGGATCTGAGCTTTGATCAGCATATTTCCCTTGGGGATAAGGAGAACAAGGGGGCGCTCAAGCTGTTTGACAACTACTCCAACGGAGTTAAAACACAGCGCGATGCATGGGCCTTCAACTCGAGTCAGAGCAAATTGGCCGACAACATGAGCGGAATGATCAGCTTCTACAACGCGGAGGTAGCGCGTTTCAATGCGTCCCACCCAGGGCTGGATACCAAAGCGCGACAGGCCCAGGTGGATAGATTTATTGATACCGATCCAGCTCGCATTAGTTGGACTCGCGCATTGAAGCAGGATATTGCCAGGGACCGAAGCTACTGCTTTGACGCTAATTGCATTGTTCCTAGCCTATATCGTCCTTTCACCAAGCAGTGGCTTTACTTCAATCGGCGGTTCAATGAGATGGTTTACCAGATGCCGAGGTTCTTCTCCTCTGCTGAGTCCGATAACTTCGTGATCGGTGTCTCTGCTGCGGGGGAAAAAGTCGGCTTCAGCGCTTTGATTTCACGTCATGTGCCCAGTCTGCACTTCGTAGATATCGAGGGCTCCCAATGTTTTCCCCTTTTTCTCTACGATGAAATTGCCCAAGCTTCAAAAGACGACCTCTTTGCTGAGCCGTTTGAGGGCGGGCTCCGCCGCCGTGATGCTATCACCGATGCCGGCCTGGCGCATTTCCAAGCCGCGTATCCCGGCGAGCAGATCTGCAAGGAAGACCTGTTCTACTACGTCTACGGCATCCTGCATTCGACGGACTACCGCGAGCGTTTTGCCGACAACCTGAGCAAGGAGTTACCACGCATTCCGGCTGTGAAGAGAGCCACCGACTTCTGGGCTTTCAGCAAGGCGGGCCGCGCCCTGGCTGAGCTTCACCTGAACTACGAAACCGTTGAGCCATACCCCCTGACCATTGAGTCCAAGGGCAAGCTGACTGACGCGGATTACCGCGTCGAGAAGATGAAGTTCGCCAAGAAAAAAGACCCAGAAACCGGCAAAAGCGTGACCGACCGCAGCACCGTGATCTACAACGGCAAGATCACCCTAAAAGACATCCCGGAGGCAGCGTGGGGCTACGTGGTCAATGGCAAGGCCGCGCTGGACTGGGTGATGGAGCGCCAGGCGGTCCGCACCGACAAAGCCAGCGGCATCGTCAACGACGCAAACGACTGGGCCATCGAAACCATGGGTAACCCCAGATACCCACTGGAGCTGTTCCAGCGCGTCGTCACGGTGAGCCTCGAAACCCAGAAAATCGTCAACAACCTGCCGCCTTTGGATATTTGAGGCGTATGCGGTCTGCCTAGCGCAGGGAGGCGCCATGAGTAACTCAGCGATTCCGCTCGGAGAGCGTGACGGTCAGATGTTCCGGGCTTACGAGGTCGAGAATGGCCTTCGCTGTGGTTGCGTGTGCCCGGCATGTCGTGGAGCTCTGGTTGCTGCTAATCAGGGCGAAAAGCGCTTTCCTTATTTTCGTCATGCCGAGTTGGAAGCGTGCTCATCGGGCCGGGCTGAGGGAGTTAGACGAGCGGCTGTGCAGGTGCTCGCTTGCCATAAGCGGTTGCTCCTTCCGCAGTTTAACGGCTTGGCTGAGTTAAAAGCACCCGGCGATAGGCTGCTGACAAAGCCGGTTGAATTCGCACCAGCCCATGTCGCTCTGGATGAAGTGCAACGCTTTGTCGATCTGGGAGACGAGTTGAGGGCGCATGCGTTGGTCTCCTGCCGAGGGCGTCAGTTGGTGGTGCGTATAAAGGTCTCTGCTCGGCAGCAGCATGAGCGCACACGGCGAATTAAAGAGATGTTGTTATCCAGTATGGAGATTGATCTTCATCAGCTCACTGATGAGCAGATAAACGATCAAGAGTATTTCACCCGGGCGGTGCTGGGCGACGCGGCCAATCGCAGCTGGATTCGTTCGTTGCGTGGTGAACTGATGACAGAGCGAGCGCTGGCTGAGCTACAAGTAGAGCTTCAGCAGTTGGAGCGCCAGTGGGCTTTGGCTGAGGCGCAGCGTATTGAGCGAGAGGCAGCGTTGGAGCAGCAACGTGCGATCGAGCAGGCTCATAGAGCTGAAGCCTTGGCTGCTCACCGCTTGCTGCAACAGCAGTTAAGCCTTCAGCAAACAGCAGCCCAAGCCGATAGCGAGCGCTGGAAAACCCCACAACAGCGCAGAGAGCTGATAGCAGCCACCATGCTTATGGCTGCGCGGGAGTGGTCCGGGCGTGGTGTGGAGTGCGGAGTCTGCCATTTAATCAACGCGCCGGGCTCGGTGTTTTGCCTTTACTGCGATGGTGAGGATCGTCGTATGCGAGAGGTGCAGTATCCCGCTGATTTAGCCCAAACGCTGGATGCGCGTCTGAGGTGCTCGAACCGTCTGCAGCAGTCCGTTAAGGCGGCGCCCAGCTTGTTGGTTGTTCCCGAACTGTTGTCCTAGCTCGGTGGCTTGAAAAAGACGCCTCCAATTTTCTTGGTTACCTGGCGGCACCAATCGGGTACCCAGGTCTGCTGCTTGCGTGACAACGGGTGACGTACTGCAATCCTTACGACACTCTTGCGAATGGCCCGCTCCGTTCACTAAGGCAACTGCGCTGTTCGTGATGCTTGGTGAGCAGCTAGTAGGGTAGATATGGCATGAGACAGTGCTGTGCGTACGGCTATACAAAAAAATAAAAGGTCTTCGCGAGAAGACCTTTAACGCCCTGCAGCGACGTGCTCGATGAAGGCGCAGCTCTCAGCTGTGCTCACTTTCTACATGCCAGCGCTGCCTTCATAGTGCTTTCCATCAAGGCATTATTGGGCGGGTACTCCATGCTCATTCGGTCCAAGGTCTCGCGGCCGTATTTTTCCTCCAGCTTGCCGAAAATACACTGACAATCCGATTTGGGCGCACCGGCATGCATGCACCCAGAAATGAATTGTCCTCGGATCGGGTCGCTATCAGAGCAGCCCACGAGAACAGCGGTGATCATTCCCATCGTAGCTATGATGCGCATCTTTGCTGAGCTCATCTGAGTACCAGTGCTCCGCCGAGCAAGACGCCGATCACTAGTCCTATGACCTGTGGCCCGATTGTCCAGAACACCCTGATCCAGATCAGGCTGAAGAAGCCGCCTTGCGTAAAGAACCCACTGGGGCGGGCAAACCGGCGAAGTGCATCACCGAGTAACGCGCCCACAGTGCCAAGCAGGATACCTACTATCACGGCGAAGACCTTGGCTGCGGTACTGGCTCCTAGGGCTAGCGAGGAGGTATTTGATGTGACGCTAAAAATGGCCAGGGCAGTTGCGGCTATGCCCCAGCCGATAGCTGCAGGGATCCAAGCTGGCGTGTCGATGCCATCCTGGCGGTCAAAGTCGTTCATGTTGTCGTCCATTTGTGTGTTCCTTTTGGTGAAAGCGGGTTACCAGGATGGGTTGCAGTTATTGGCGGGGGCATCGAGCGGTTGGGTCCCTGACTTGAGCCCTTTGGTCGACAGATTGACAACGTGACCACCGGCGGCGAGTTGTAGGCGATTTGCTTGACGGAAGGCTTCCCAGAACTGGGATTTGAAGATGTCTGCGCAGACTCGGCAGTCGGTATAGAAGGGATTGCTGAAGGTCACGCCATCGACGATGACGTCAAACCCTTGCTCGCTTTCCGAATCGTAGCGCTCGCCCTGAATGGTTGCCTCGGCAGAGATATACCCGTCGCTGGGGCAGGAGATCAGTAGCGCGTTGTTGTTGCCGTCATCAACGGCATGCTCAGAGGTGCCCATAGCCCAGCCGCTGGTCCATTCACCGGTGCCGGCGAGGGCGGGAGCGGCAATCAAGCAAGCGAGGGCGAGGGGCAGAGGTGTCCTTGTCATGGTGTTTCCTTAATTGGTTTTACAACTATCTGGGTGGATGTTCATCGTTATGGGTTGAGTTTCATCGTTTCCGGTCCTTCATGTCAACGAGTCGGTGCCCAACCATTTGGGTTGAATTGGAGGGCATATGAAACAAGACGCGAAGGCTGCACTGGCCAGGTCTATCGGCCAGGCCATTGCACACCGACGTTCTCTCGCCGAGCTCACGCAGGAAGAAGTGGCAGAGAAGCTGGGATTGGGTAACGAAGCTGTGTCGCGACTGGAGCGTGGCAAGGCGACGCTGTCCGTTGTGCGGTTGATGGAGCTGGCGGAGCTGTTTGGCTGTGAGGCTGCCGACCTTCTGACCGAAACCAGTGTCCGGGTAGACGATCAAGCCAGGCAGCTACAACAACTGCTGACCAGGCTGAACAGTGATGACCGCGCGCTCGTCGTGGGCGTGGTAAAGCAGTTAAGCGAACGGCTGGCCAGCTAAGGCCAGCTCATCGCTCCTTGCAGCCCGGATGCCGAAACGTGGCATTTATGCCTCATCAATTTCCATGATCCCGCAGCTCAAGCACAACCGATCAAAACTACCGAACCAGTTCCGCTGCATTACACCGGCCAGCTCACGGGCCTGCTGCTTGCTGGCGCTCTGATTAGCGGCGATGACCGGTATCAGCTCTGCCATGCTGGCGAGACTGGACCAGGGTTGATCAGTGGGCTCCTCCTTGATGGCCGAGTGCTGATAGTGGCGCAGAGTGCAATCCAGCAGGGCCGCTACCAATGCCAGTGGATATAGATGTTGCCGATGTATTGATGTGGCTGCACCACAGGCGCAACAGTGGGTAGATGGCATGGTGATTCTCTCCGAGAAGTGAAGGTTAAAGAAGCCCGCGCTCGGCGAGGCTGACAGACGTGGTACCGCCGACCACCAGGTGATCGAGCAAGCGCACATCAATGGTTTGCAGGGCTGTTTGCACACGCTGGGTGAGTGCGATATCCGCCTGACTGGGTTCGGGGTTGCCGCTGGGGTGGTTGTGCGCAAGGATCACGGCGGCGGCATTGCTGTTCAGCGCCGCTTTCACGATCTCACGCGGGTACACACTGGCACTGTCGATGGTGCCGTAGAACAACCGCTCAAAGCACAGCACGCCGTGCTGGCTGTCGAGCAGGATGATCCCGAACACTTCACGTTCTTCGGTGCTCAGCGTCATACGCAGGTAATCCCTTACCAACGCCGGACTGGTCAGATAGCTGCAGCGTGCAAAGCGTGCCTGCAGTATGGCTTCGGCCCAGCTCAGTACCTGGCTTTCAGACACAGGCAGGCCGCCGCTGGCCTGGTAGGCCTCGGTGTGTTGGGTAGTGCACATGGTATTTCTCCTGAGAGGCTTGGTCAGGCCGGAGCCTGAGTTGAGGGTGGTACAGCGGTGCCGTCAGCACGTGCTTGCAGACGTACCTGTAGGCTGGGTGGGGCTTCGGGTGCGGTATTGCGGGTGCGTTCTGGTTTACCGTCCGGGTAGAACTCCTCCAGCACCTGGCGGCTTTCGTCCTCGGTGTCTTCAAAGGCGCCGTTGGCAAATCCCTGGCGGGCTGCTGCATCCAGTGCCTGCTGATCAAAGCCAGCCTCATGGCGAGCCTGATCAAGTGTCTGTGCTTGCTCTATTGCCTCCTCAAGTGTCATGCCCTGACGTACGGTCAGGTCGACGTAGTAGATGGGCGTGCCATGGCTCTGGCGGGTGGATTTGCCGCGTAAACGGAGTTCCAACGGCAAGCAGGCCAGCCTGTCTCCAGACAAGGCCTGAAAATACTGCAGGCGAGCAGAGAGTGTGCGGATGCTGTTGTACCCGGTGGTTCTGAACACAAAGCTGCCGAGCGGATCGTCATCTCCAATGGCAACGTTCAAGCGTCCGTAGGGTTTGCAGTTACCGCCTTGGGCTAACGGGCAGCCATCCGGAGAAGGGCAGGGCAGTGCCTTGATGCCTTCGTTGCAGCGGCGCTTGCAGTGCTCGCCGTCCCCGACACAAAGCGGTCGACCAGAGGAGCGATCAAACAAGGCGTACTGCGCCCGAAAGTTCAGGTCTGGATCGTTGAACAACAAGCGGACGGGAATGCTACGCAGCTTGTCTCCGGCCTCAGTGCGCAGCGTTTTGTCCAATGGGTGCAGCAACCATTGACCGTCGTGCTGCACCTGCGAGGTCAGGGTGAACTGGTCATCCTTCTCGGGTAAGCGTTTGCCTTTCTTTTCGATGACTTTACCGATAGCGATTCGGCCCAGGACGGGCGGCGTGATAGCGAGACCTTTAAGCATGGTGATACTCCTGTAGACGTAAAAAAGCCCCGAGCAGCGAGCTGCCCGAGGCAAAGGGGGAGGTGGTGGTGCCGGGG
>Ga0207991_1001868_pt1 | contig 12356 bp, 12 predicted proteins | sample ETN07SmetaG_FD_185786 | JGI IMG/M metagenome (GOLD analysis project Ga0207991, IMG submission 185786) | Marine microbial and viral communities from oxygen minimum zone, Eastern Pacific Ocean - ETNP2014F14-07SV275 (SPAdes) (version 2) | ecosystem: Environmental > Aquatic > Marine > Oceanic ... | reverse complement strand
CCTAGACTTGCTGGAGCTTGTTCACGACCTGCTCCGGGCTGTGACCTTTTCCTGGCATTTCTGCCTCCCTTCAATTCATCCAGTATCTGATTCTGCAACTGGATACGTTTGAGGGGGTCAGGTCATAAGTGCCAGGATAGCAAGATATTCACGCGGATAAACCACGGTTGGGAATCCGTGCCTTGTGCCCAAAAACAAAAGAAAGCAGGTTGACAGCCTTTTTCAGGCTACGCATACTACGGTCACGATATTTCGGTCGACGCTGAAGACAAAAGACCACCGAGATCGGGAAGTTGCGGATTCATTATGCGAAGGTTGAGCACCTGGCATATTGCAGCATTTGGCACCCCAATCGTCACACTGTTCATAGTTGGCGCCTGTTCTCAGCAGCCCTCATCCACCCCTGCTGTAGAGCCAGTCGCAACCCCAACCTCCGCGCCAGGCGACGCCGGGGACGAGCCTGGCAACCAGGTGGCTGGTCAAACCTCCCAGGACCAATCGACCCAGGAAGAGGGTCAGACCACCGATACCTCTGATTCGACTGCGACCGCGACACAGGAGGACATCGAGGCCATTATCAACGGCATTTTAGCCGAACTCCTTAACGACGCCATGATGGACCTGCGTGACCTTGAGGAGGAAGTGGAGGCAGAGATCGCGCTCCTGGCGGACGACGAGCAAGCCCTGATCGGGGCAGGAGAGTAATTTGGTGACATCACGACTCGACAGGCGAGTATTCCGGCTGTCCGTGACATTGGTTGCGGCCGGTCTCTTAGTGTGGTTTACCGTTGCTGGGCCGGGGCTCCTCAGTGCCCAGACCCCCGAACCAAAGGGAATCTGTGCGAAGCTCTCAAGTAAGACTTCCAATACCGAACTGAATATGCAAAACCGTCTCAACAATATCGAAGGGAAACGCACCGCTAAGCAGGCAAAGCTGAATCAAAAGCGATCTGACAAGGAGAATGAGCGTGCCGCGAAGCTAACCGGCGGGGAAGCCAAGCTGGCCGCCAAAGCTGAAGCCCTCTACGCCGCCGCTGCCACGGACGTTCAGACGGCCGCAGTTGCCACCTTCGTTACCGAGGTCGAGGCAGCAATGGCGGCCCGCGCTGCCGCAGTCAACACCGCCATCGGCGTTTTTCAAAATGAAGGAGACGGGGTCCGCAGCTCACGCATAGCGCTGGCCGACAGCCTCGTCGCCACCCAAACCGCCGCCGTCTGGAGCGCCTACGCGGAGGCGGCGGACAGTTGCAACGGGGGCATCGTGCCTAAAACTATCGGAACCACGCACAAGGGCGCCATCACGGCCTCCAAAGACCAACTTAATGCCGATATCGCCGCCTTTCCCCCCATGGAGGACCTGATGGCGCCCTTCAAGGCCAGCTTCAAGTTGGCTAGGGATGATGCTCACAAGGACTTCACCGACGCCCTCCAGGCCGCCACCGACACCGTGGCGACAGCCTTTGACGTCGAAGCGTCGGATGCTGGAGCCATGGCCCCAGCAGACTAGCCGGTTGCCGAAACCGGCGAGGAGGACACTTCCATCACCGACCAGTAGACTCTGGACGTTGACACCGACGGCGGTGGACTCTTGGACGGGATCGAAGTCTTCAGCACCCTGGCACCCACCAATAGATTTGTCACAGTAGTGAGATGTATGTAATTAGTTGCTTTGACTTCATCTGGGAAAGGTGCTTTTGACGGAATAATCGCAGATTACTGACCTGATGTTCTCGGGAACACCGTTCGATGTGAACAGTCCGGTGAGGGTGTGCATCACATCGTCTGAGCGGATCCTCCTTGCTGCTTGAATTGCCATGCATTCTCTCGTGTATTCATCGATCACGGTCAGCAACCTGACTGCTCGCCCGTCCTCGGTCCTGCACGTGACACTCCACAGTAAGCTCGTCGCCCAGCCGCCGGGCGGTACCCACATCATGGCCGAGGACAGCGGTCACGGGATTCAGATTGACCGGCCAGACCTCGTCGCCTGGGCCATTCGACAGGTTATTGACAAGGCCCGCAACACGGCCAATCACGATTGGCGTTTCGCTCTCCGTGCACGGGCGAAGATGCTCATGCGTTCCGCACGAATACACGCGCCCATGATGACATTCGCCGCTTCTGGCGAGAGAATAGACAGGTTGCATCGCAACGTAACTTCGCCAGCGCACTCCTCATTTAGAAAGAATCGAACTCAGAAATGGCAAGGGAAAAGTGCGTCCTCGCTTATAGCGGGGGCATGGACTCGACAATCTCGGCAGTCTGGATCCGGGAGCGGTACGACATGAATGTCGTCACACTCTCCGTAGATCTTGGCGCAGGTCCCGAACTCATTGGAGTGAAAGAACGGGCCGCGCAAGCGGGCGCGGTGGAGTCGTTGGTCTGGGATGTCAAAGACGAATTCGTCAACGAATATATCTTCCCAGGTCTTAAGGCCGGCGCAATGTACGAAGGTGTCTACGCGCTGTCGACCGCGCTCGGTCGCCCGCTGATGGCGAAGAAACTGGTCGAGGCAGCCCGCCAGGTAGGCGCATCCGCGGTCGCCCACGGCTGCACAGGCAAGGGCAACGACCAGGTGCGCTTCGACTCTGGAATCATGACGCTCTCGGCCCACGGCGACCCGCTCCGCATCATCGCTCCAGCTCGCGAGTGGGGTATGACCCGCGACGAGGAAAAACTGTACGCGGCAAAGGCCGGTCTTGAGCTTCGCGAAGTTGGCAGCGACCAGCGCGTCTACTCGATCGACCGCAACCTGTGGGGTCAGGCGATCGAGGGTGAGGACCTCGAAGATACGTGGGTCGAGCCACCCGAGGATGCCTACTCGTGGACGAAGCCGATTGCCGATACCCCCGATGAAGCCGTCGAGGTAACTATCGGGTTCGAGCGGGGAGTTCCGGTTTCGATCGACGGCAAGGCTGTGTCGGGGGTGAAGTTGATCGAAGTGCTGAACGCAATGGCAGGCGAGCACGGGGTCGGCCGCATCGACCATATCGAAAACCGCCTCGTCGGTATCAAGTCACGCGAGGTGTACGAAACCCCCGCGGCAATCGTGCTGCACACGGCGATCAGGGCGCTCGAGACTGCAACGATGTCGCGCGAGCAGCAGCGGGTGAAGGCGAACCTTTCGGCGATCTACTCCGACATGGTCTACGACGGCCGCTGGTTTACCGAGCTCCGCACCAACATCGCGGCGTTCATGGATAGCGCCCACGAGTTCTCGACCGGCGACGTGCGCCTGCGCCTCCACAAGGGGTCGTGCGTGGTCGTGGGTCGCCGCTCACCCTACTCGCTGTACGACTTCGACCTGGCGACCTACTCGACCACCGATTCGTTTGATCACGAATCGGCGACCGGGTTTATCGACATCTATTCGCTTTCAGCTCGAACCCAGGCCCGAATACAGACCAACCGCGAGACACGCTGAGTCTGACGGCCTGGCCACAGAATTCCTTCCCACTGGAGAGAAGGTTAGGTTGAGGGGGAATGCTTCGATAGGCGAGTTGAAGCCATCGAAATCGTTCCCCGGCAGCACGTCTTTCCCGACAAAAAGGCCAACTCGCGATAATGTTGCACGAAGCGCGTTCATCGAATGTGTCCCAAGTCAAGATCAAAACCTATGACCTACGAAAACGACAGTACAAACAAAAACCCCGCCGCCGCTGCCCGCGGTGGCGAGCTCGCGAGCGATTTCACCGTTTCGGTCCACTACGATAGTCGGCTTTACCACGAAGACATCGAAAGCTCGGTCGCACACGCCCGCATGCTGGGTCGCCAGGGCATAATTCCTGCAGACGACGTTGACAGAATCGTTGACGGTCTTGCCAAGATCATGGCCGAAATAGAGGCCGGTGAGTTCGAGTGGGATCCCGAACTCGAAGACATCCACATGAACGTGGAATCGCGCCTTTACGAGCTGATCGGCGATGCGGCAGGCAGGCTCCACACCGCCCGTTCGCGCAACGACCAGGTCGCTACCGACACGCGCCTGTGGACCCACACGGCATGCAGCCGGGCGTTCGAAGCCGCCGGTTTGTTACAGACCGCGCTGGTCGAACTTGCCGAAAAACATATCGAAACGATCGTCCCCGGATACACCCACATGCAGCGCGGCCAGCCGGTGGTGCTGGCCCATCACCTGATGGCCTACTTCGAGATGTTCGACCGCGACGCCACTCGATTTGCACAGGCCGCTGAATCGGCCGACGTGATGCCGCTCGGCTCCGGCGCGATGGCAGGGGTGCCGTACCCGATAGACCGCGAGTGGGTGGCCGACCAGCTCGACTTCAGCGAGATTTCGCGCAACTCGATGGACGCCGTTTCCGATCGCGACTTCATTGTTGAATTCCTCACCGCATCGTCGCTCGCCATGGCCCACCTGTCGCGCCTTGCAGAAGAGCTGATCATCTGGTCATCAGACGAGTTCGGTTTCGTCAGCCTGACCGACGAGTTCACCTCGGGTTCCAGCATCATGCCGCAGAAGCGGAACCCCGACTTCGCCGAGTTAATCCGTGGGAAGACTGGCCGCGTCTACGGTTCGTTGATGGCCCTGCTGACCACGATCAAGGGGCTTCCGCTCACCTACAACCGTGATTTGCAGGAAGATAAAGAAGGTCTTTTCGACGCCGCCGACACGGTCATCACCTCGCTGGAATCGGCAGCCGGGATGATCTCGGGCCTGACAGTCAATGCGGATCGCATGAGACAGGCCGCCGAAAACAGCTTTGTGCTTGCCACCGATTTCGCCGATTACCTGGTGGGCAAAGGCGTGCCGTTCCGCGCGGCGTATATCGCCGTTTCCGATCTTTCAAAGCAGTGCATTGAGGCTGGAAAAGGATTTGGCGAACTCGAACTAGAAGACTTTCAGGCGGCGTCGACGCTGTTCGACGAAGGCGTGCTAGAGATAACCCTTGAATCCGCGGTCGCCGCGCGCGATGTCGCGGGCGGAACGGCCCCCGACCGTGTACGTGCCGCGATAGCCGAAGCAAAGAGGCTGCTGGCCGAGGCTGATTGAGCCACTACTTCAGTTAGCCAGGTAACCCACCACTGTTACGAACTCGCTACAACAAACTTTAACCTGCCTGTCCTGAATCCGAAACATGCCCAGTTCAATCATCATTGCCCACCGCGGACTCGACGAGGCCTTCCCCGAAAACAGCCTCATTGCCTTCCGGGCCGCCCTCGAGCGGGGAATGGCGATTGAGATCGACGTTCGCGGTACATTCGACGAAGAACTGGTAGTGATGCACGACGATACGGTCGACCGCACCACCGACGGCTCAGGCGCGGTCGCAAACATGACGCTGCCCGAACTGAAGCAGCTCGATGCGGGAAGCTGGTGGGGCAGCGAGTTTGCGGGTGAACGAATTCCCACGCTGAGCGAAACACTCGATGTCGTGCGGGATTATGGCACCGTTGAAACCGCACTCATTCTCGAAATGAAGACGCTCGACCCCGGAAGCATCGGAAAAATATGCCGTGGACTCGAACAGCGTGGACTGCTGGGTAAGACCGTTGGCATCGGACTGATCCACCTTTCGGTCGATGTCCGAAGGCGGTTCTACGGGGGCAGCGCCGACTTTCAGTGCGCAACTGTCGCCAACGTCGCTGTAGAGATTCCCACGGCCATCGCCGATCCCTATTCGTCATGGATTTACGCACGGTTCCCGCTGGGTGCCGACGTTGTGAAGGCCATGCATGACGGCGGGAAAAAAGTTATCGCTTCAGGGCCGGGCGTGATGGACGACGTAGACGTGATGGTGGCGTGCGCCGAAGCGGGTGCCGACACGATCATGGCGTACCATCCGGAAGCGCTCGAACAGCGTCTCGGACGTTAAAACTATCGGAGTACCGCTAAAAATTGCCACCGAAAATCAAGATATCACCCTCTCTGCTGGCAGCCGATTTTGCGAACCTTGGCGAGTCGATACGCGCCGTCGAATCGGCCGGGGCGGACGAGCTTCACTTCGATGTGATGGACGGCAGTTTTGTACCGAATATCACCATCGGTGTACCCGTGCTGGAGGCGATTCGGCCCATCACGAAGCTGCCAATCGATGTGCACATGATGGTCGTCGAACCCGCCCGTTTCGCACAGCAGTTCGCCGATGCTGGTGCCGATATTTTCACCATTCACGCCGAGGCGTGTGACGATCTCGAAACATCGCTGGGTGATGCTAGGATTGCCGGAATGACGGCAGCAGTTTCACTGAAGCCCGACACTCCTGTCTCGGTGTTGCAGCCAGTCCTACCCCTTATCGATCGCGTACTCGTAATGACGGTCGAGCCGGGCTTTGGCGGCCAGTCGTTCATGCCCGAGATGCTCCCGAAGATCGCTGAACTCGTCGACATGGCGCGCGTTGCTGGAACGGACCTCGAAATCGCAGTTGATGGCGGCATCAAGGTCGATACGGCCGGGAGTGTCATCGACGCGGGTGCTACAGCACTGATCTCAGGGACCGGCGTGTTCAACTTCACCGACGGAATCGAAGCAGGTATCAAGGCTCTACGCAGCGCGGGGTCATAGCGCGGCCGGAGCCCCGCAGCGGCGGTTTTGGCGTCACGAACCACATTTCTTCACGCGTAAGCCACTTTGACTCGGCCACTATTGGTGCCATGCTTTCTACTGACACCGACTCATCTCCCAATTCGCTAAACGCTGGAGACATCCATGGCGCTGTTACTGAACAGATCTGACGTGCAGAAACTGTTACCGATGTCGCAGGCTATCGACGTGGTCGAGGCTGCGTTCGGCGAACTCGAAGCAGGGACGGCCGAGATGCCCGCCCGCACAGTCTTCATGATCCCAGCACCACGCTCGCATCCCCCGAACCCCCTGGAGCGACCCGCGCTGCGGATGGGGCGACTCGCAGAATTACGGTTACGTTGATCTGACAGGCCCACCGATCTTGCGCGCAGATCCTGAGTCAGGTTCGGGGTGACGGAATTCTGACTCTTTACGTCGTGAGAACTTCCGGCCCTCCGGGGCCAAGGTAAATCGAGTGCTCTTTCCAGCCGACGTGCGCTCCACTTACCTCTGCTAGGGGCGGGTACTCCCTTGCGACACGCTGCTTTATCAGCTCTTTTAGCGTCCGCTCGAACGGCTTTCTCGGAAGGTGCGAGAAATATCGCCGGGCGATCGGCAGTCCGTTCCACGACTTGATTTCCGCAAGCACCTGCGGGTCGATCTTGTTCGATAGCTTCGGACTACGGGCCAGCATGAAAACTTCGGGCGCGCCTTCATCCTCGACATAACCCTCACCTGAAGTGGCAAATGGTTCGATGGCAAAAATCATTCCGGCGTCCAGAGTTGCGGTAGAGCCCATACGTGCATTCGGAATCTGCGGCTTGTCGTGCAGCGTCCACCGTCCGAGCCCGTGCCCCGTTAGGTTGAAGATCGGGCTGAACCCGGCCTCGGTGATAACCTCATCGACCCGCTCGCCAATGTCATCAACTGCAATTCCTGGCGAACACATCGCGATCGCCGCCTCAAGCGCGTCCGAAGCCGCCCCGATCAGGCCCGACCAACGCCCGTCGAGGGAAAGATCAGCCGAGACACCGGTATCGACAACGAACCCGTCGATGTGCGCCCCGACATCGATCTTGACCAGGTCGTTCTCTTCGAACCGGGTACTGTCAGTTGGTGATGCGCAGGAATGTGCGGCAATGTGATTACAGCTGGTCTGGGCGGGGAACGACGGCATTGCCCCCGCTTCACGAATCATCGTCTCCATGCCTTCCTGAAGCTCGCGCAAAAACAGGCCGGGCTTGATGGCCTCGGCCGCCCAGTTTCTGGCGTTTGAGGCGATCTTCCCGGCCTCGCGGAGGGTGTCGAGCTCGGAAGTGGATGGAATCACGCGCATGTTGGGTCGTCGTTGTCCCAGCGGTTGAACGAAGGCTGCTCGCCAATCACCAGACTGTCCCGCGTGTCTCTCCACATTTCGTACCAGGTATTGGCGTCGTGCAGCTCCGACTCCGGGTCCGCCGCGCTACGAGCGACGAACCCCGGAAAGACGCTCCGGCCGGTTGCCTGCCCCGTCGGCTGGTAGCGGAGGTCGAAACTCCAGCGGATACGGTCGCTAACGTTTGGCAGCGACGAGTGAACGGTCTTCTTGGTCAGCAGCAGGGCGCCGCCCCTTTTTACCGGTACCGGCATCGAATCGCCAATGTTGAACAGATTCTCAGGAATCTGCAGGCCCGGCCGGTCCCTGTAACCGGGGCAGTGGGTGAGCAATTCGCCGCGGTGAGAGCCCGGAACTACAGCAAGGCAGCCGTTTTCTACGCTGGTGTCCATCAGCGGAAACCATACCGTCAGAATGTTGGTTTCGTCTGCTTCGGGGTTCACAACGCCAGCGTCCTGGTGCCACGGAGTCGCTCCAAACATAACGTTGCCGTTTTCGTCCCGCGGGGAGACCGACTCTGGGACCTTTATCCGGACGTGCTGCACCGGATTTGAATAGACTTCGGGGCCGACGATCGACTCAGCTGCATCGAGCACTCCGGGAGCTGTCAGCGCCCCGAATATTGCAGGGCCTGCCCAGAACGGGGTATCGGGCTTCACGCCGTTCTGTGGAAGAGAGAAATCGAAGTGCTGGTTATGGATTTCTTTCGATTCGCCGTAGATCTTCGTGACGCGATCGCCGAACGGCAGTTCCGAGTAGTCCGATGAAATCTTGCCTTCAGCAAGCAACCTGTCGGCGAGGGCATTGAGCACACCTGCATACTCGTCAATAACCGGGTCGATGTCACGCTCGGGGTCGAAAACGTCTTCGACATGAACAAACCCGTATTCATCGAAGTGCTCTTTTTGCTCGGCGGTAAGTGCTGCCATTCCTGTGATTCCACTATCGCACCGCAAATTGCAGTGCGTATATGGGCCGGAATTTTACTCCCCGCGACAGGCCAGAGTCACGCGCCGAACACGAGCTGACTCACGATGCTGGGCAAGAGCGGGAACGAGCTCGGGCTACTTGCTGCGTCGGGCTGACGGCAGGGAGTCGGCCTCGATGGCGAGTCCCTGGGCCGATTCGATTGCTTTCCTGATACCGGAGAGCGCTATTTTGAAGATGTTGATCATGTTGAAATTTCGTTAAGTTAGATTCGATGATGAAGGAGTGGGTTGCCCGGTGCGCAGCGGATAGCATCTGCCGGTAAAAAACGGACAACAAAAAACCCCTGCTGGCAGGGGTTCGGTTCTCTAATCGTCGCTAAGTAGGAGATTCAACAAGTACAGCGACACGCAAAACCGACAACCCCTGCGGGCGTACAGGTACACATACAGGTACAGGCCTGTGTGGTCGCCATTGCGGAATTGTGAGTGTGGATTGGGTTACTCATTTGCTTCAACCCCACAAATATAACCCCCGGGCATGCACAAGGCAAACCCATGGTGTGGGCATTAAGTGAGGAAGGGGTAGGCGCGATGCACAGTTTTCACGAGCGCCGAGTACGATCTCACAGACCCAGCAGTTGCGCAGCGTTGGCGCCGCGGACCAGCCGTGACTGTTCAGGACTCAGCCCGGCCTGCTCGAATTCGTCCAGCGCACGTCTTTGAGTCACCAGTGGAAAATCGCTGGCAAACACGATTTTTTCGGCCCCAACCGCCCGCGCCGCCACATCGAACACTTCGGGCGTGTACAGGAACGAGGATGCGGCCGAGTCGAAGTACACGTTTTTCAGTGCCGACTTCACTTCGGGCATCAAGCCATAAAATGGCAGTCCCCCGCCGAAGTGGCTGAATATGAACGTGTTGTTCGGAAAGGCGCTAACGAGCGCCATCAGCAGGTCGGGTGTAACAGTCCCTTTGCCGGGATAACCGTGGCCGACCGGTTCCGACGCATGCACCAGGATAAGCATGTCAAGCTCCCTGGCAGCATCGAAAACGGGTGCCAGCGCCGACATGTCTGCGTCGAGTATCCCCTGCGTATCAGGGTGCAGTTCTCCGATACCCTTCGCACCCGCCCTTCGGCAACGATAGACCTCGGAAACTGCATCATCGCCCCAGAGCGGGTTCACACTGCAAAACGCGATGAGCCGGTCAGGGTGTGCATGCGCCGCCGCGAGGTTGCAGTCGTTCGACTCTCGGGCGATACCGGGGTCGGTCCAGCCGAATCCTGCGCAGACCGCCATATCAATGCCCGCCCGGTCCATCGAGGCAATAAGGTCATCCGCCTGGACGACCTTCGCATTCGGGTTTTCGAAGAGGCTCCGGAATGTAGCGTCGGCCCGTGAGATACGCTCCCGCTCGGATCCAAATGATGGTGGCAGCACGTGCGTACTCGTGTCGATAGTCAGCGAACGGGCATCTGCATCGTGGTCTGAAATAGGCATGGGCGGCCGTTGATTAGTCGGGTTCGTATCGATAAGGCAAAGTTACACTGAAAGGGTACTGCGCCAGCGTGGTCAGTATGCGTCGGGCATCGCTATTCTTATGTCGCTGCCCGCGCGCAGCCGCACAGGTTCAACGATTCCCATAAACGATTCACGATTTAAGGGCAAATAACACTGATGGTCTCGATGATCACGGACGACAAACGGGTAATGACGCAGCCCGATATTCCGCACGCTGAACCCAAAATGGGCAAGGTTGCGGTTATTTACACAACGCCCGAAACCGTCATCGACGATTATGCACGACTGCTCGATCTGGCCGATTACCAGACTGCCCTGACACCCAATATCGAAACCTTTTTAAAAGTGAATATTTCCTGGCAGCACTACTACCCCGCCTGTTCGTCGGCACCCTGGCAGATCGACGGAGTAGCGCAAAAACTGCAGGTCGACGGCTTCGACAAGCTGACTGCCGCCCACAATGGCACTGTGGTGGTGAATGCCGATGAGGGACGTGAAAAGAACAAACACGGGGTGGTCGAAGACCGACTCGGTCTCAAACACGTGGTGCTCGATGTCCCGCCAATGAAATGGATTCCATATAAACCCACGGCGAAGATGCTGGTGCTCGACGACATATACAAAGACGGCCTCTACATCCCCGAGGTCTTCCCGGGAACGAACATCGTCCAGCTGCCAACCGTGAAGACGCACGTATTTACAACGATGACCGGGGCGATGAAAAACGCGTTTGGCGGATTGCTGCACCGCTACCGCCACTGGACCCACGCGGTAATTCACGAAACCCTTGTCGACCTGCTGCAGATCCAGAAAGAGATTCACTCGGGCCTTTTCGCCGTGATGGACGGCACTTTCGCCGGGGACGGACCCGGACCGCGGGCGATGCGGATTCACAACAAGAACGTGATCCTAGCTTCGGCCGACCAGGTGGCGATCGACGCTGTGGCCGCGAAGATGATGGGCCTCGACCCGATGTCGATTCCGATGATCCGTATCGCTCACGAGATGGGCCAGGGTGTGGGCAAACCTGAGGAAATCGAACTTGTCGGCGACGACGTGGCCGATGTGAACTGGAACTTTTCCGGCAGCGAACAGACCCTCGCCTCACGCGGCCAGAAGCTGATCTATCACGGTCCGCTAAAGCCGCTCGAAAAACTCTTGCTGCGGTCGCCGATAGCGCCGTGGGCCTACTGGGCATCCAACGTTTATCACAACAAGTTCTGGCTGCCCCTGATTGGCCGAAAACGGGTCAAAGAAGCGATGAAGACGCCTTGGGGCAAACTGTTCGAGCAGTACTAAGGCCTGTTGAACTGGCCAACCTGTGATCTGTGTGAGATCGTATCGCCCACAAAGTAACGAGCACCCGTAGAACATCGAAAGATGTTCAGGTGCGCTACTCGGCAGACTGATCATTTTTTAGAATGGCAGGGGACTGTATTTCGTCCGACGCTATATTTGGCCCAACACCTATATTTCGCATCAAGACGATCACGGATACGAGACGATCCTCTCGGGCGAGAGCGAATTTGTCTGGGCCACCGAAACTCCGGCGGCTTGGCTTGTTCGCGATACCGCGTCGTGGTTCAAATTACTCAGTCGGTCCCGACATGAATCGCACTATGATGATTCCCAAATGCGAATCGCCAACGTAACCAACATCACGGTGCAGTACGCCGGGCAGAACGTCCTCAAAGGGGTCTCGTTCGAAATCAACGCGGGCAAAAAACTGGGGCTGATCGGGACGAACGGCTCGGGTAAAACGACGCTGTTGCGAATCCTGCTCGGTCAGGAGACACCGACCGGCGGAACCGTCTCGGTGGTTTCGGGAACTCGAATCGGCTACGTCCCACAGTATGTCGAAGGTGGAGATGACGAACTGGTCATGGACTGGCTCCTAGCCGAGTACATCAAGATTCGCGAGTCACTTCGATTGAGCGAGGAATCACTCGCAACTGCCCCACCTGACGAGGTCGGTTCGTCGATGAAGGAGTATCAGAAAGCCCGAGACA
>Ga0207991_1001866_pt1 | contig 12357 bp, 10 predicted proteins | sample ETN07SmetaG_FD_185786 | JGI IMG/M metagenome (GOLD analysis project Ga0207991, IMG submission 185786) | Marine microbial and viral communities from oxygen minimum zone, Eastern Pacific Ocean - ETNP2014F14-07SV275 (SPAdes) (version 2) | ecosystem: Environmental > Aquatic > Marine > Oceanic ... | reverse complement strand
ATTATTCTAATCTGGAAATCGATTAATCAATAAAACATATTTATGATAAGATTGCTATTCACTTCCATAAAACGTGAGTCAAATGCCAGAACGGAAGAGCAAAAAAAAACAGTTATGGACGTGAATAGCAATCTTATCATAAATATGTTTTATTGATTAATCGATTTCCAGATTAGAATAATATAACATTAAAATACATTAAATTCTTGTGAAATTATTTTGTAACTTATTTTTTATAACTTTTTTTTTATTTTCTTTTGAAAGTCTAGCTTTTAATCCTGGCAAAGATAGTCAATTTGTGGGATCAAATGTTATTGACCCTGCAAAAGGTAAGGAGGGTATAAAAATTGATAATCCTGATAAGGCAATTATCCTGATATACAATCAAGGTTGGGGAATCAGCAATACAAAATCAAAATATATAAGGGGAAAAGATCCTTGTTTTGTAAATTTTTATTTGGATAACCAAAAAAAGTACACGCCGGGTCTTCTTGGTCCGTGGTACAGTCTTGCCAGTGAGTTTAGCGAACTCATAAAAGAAAAAAAAATTTATTTGTATTATTTTTGCAAAAATAGAGCCCAGGAAGGTTTTGATGCTGATACACTGCGAACCATGCAGGCAAACAATCTTATTAAGCTTGTGGATGCATTTGTCAAAGAAGGGGTCCCGCGAAAACAAATAATTCCTGTGGGGCATTCGGGAGGGGCAACGGTTGTTATCGAGGCAATGTTCAAAAAACCCGAAAAAATAGTATCAGTAATAGCCACGAGTTGGGCAGTATCAGGTCCAAAACCCTGGAAAGCGAAAGATAGCCAGGAAATTAAACGTTTTGCTGCCAAACACAAAAATAATACAAACCCATTTAAGGCTTTGGTGTATGCCTGTGATCAGGATGATTTTACATCCTATGAAGATCAAGCGTTTTGGAATGAAGTTTCCGGAGTGGATTTTGTCAAGCTTGCCGGCAATCATATTTGTTGGTTTAACCTGTTTAACAATAAGCATGAAATCTTGCGTGTGATTAAATTTATACAATCAAATTTAGATTAGGGCATTCGCGATTTAAGACAATGAATTATTATGCTTGGAAAATTATTAGAAAATAGGTTGAAATGAATAATCATAATAAATTTGATTTTCTTTTATGATAGTTTTTTTGCGTCTAGAACTGCATTAAGAAATTGTTTTGTTCGTTCGTATTGTAATAAATATTGCATTATCCAAGGCCTTATTTAAAGTTGTATACAATAAATTTAAGAGATAGACATAAAAATATGAATGAGGCAATTGTTAGTAAAACATCTGAATATTTTAAAAAAAGGGGTGTAATATTGCCTAAAGTTTCAGAACTTTCCAATCCCCATTCTTTAGATGAAGATGTAAAAAATAAACTAAAGTCTTTAGATAAGGATGCTATGGACCCCCTTAATTTATTTAGGGTTCATTGGTTTAATAATAGAGACCATTCAAGTTTCTCCAAGGTTCCTGAATATGTTGTTTTACCAAGTGATTTTACAGGAGTTGAGGCTAAGATTATCGTTAATTTAGGAAGATTATTTCCATTAATAACAGCCCACAAAGTGTTAGCCGCATATGGATGTTTGCTTCCTAGAATATTAGATGGGAGTTTTGATTACTCAAATCATAAAGCTGTTTGGCCTTCAACAGGCAACTATTGCAGGGGAGGGGTTGCAATTTCTAGAATACTTGGTTTAAAAAGTGTAGCAATTTTACCAGAAGGAATGAGTAGGGAACGTTTTGTTTGGTTAGAAAAATGGGTGGAAGACAAAAATGACATAGTTAAAACAACTGGTACAGAAAGCAATGTTAAAGAAATATACGATGCTTGTAACGAATTAAAAAAAGATCCCAAAAATGATATTATTAATCAATTCACGGAATATTATAATTATGCAATTCATCGGGCAGTTACAGGTCCTTCTTTTGAAAAATCTTTTTTAGATGTAAGGGGCGATTCAAATTTGCAAGCAAGATTTTATGTTAGTGCATCCGGATCAAGCGGCACTTTAGCCGCAGGAGACTATCTTAAAGAACATCTTAATACAAACATAGTTGCGGTAGAGGCAACAGAGTGCCCAACTCTTTTATACAATGGTTATGGTGAACATAACATACAAGGTATAGGCGATAAGCATGTGCCTTTAATTCACAACGTCATGAACACTGACTTTGTGGTTGGCGTATCAGATAAAGCAACAGATGGTTTAAACTTAATCTTCAATACTGATATTGGAAAAAATTATTTAATATCAAAAAAAGGATTGGATAAAAAGTTTGTAGACCGATTGCCCGAATTTGGTTTGTCTTCCATTGCAAATATAATAGCTTCAATTAAGCTAGCAAAATATATGAAGTTAGGTCCTCAAGATGCAATTATAACAGTAGCTACTGATGGGGCAGATTTATATTTAACTGAATTAGAAAAAACAAAAAAAGAATTTCAGGGAATTTATGATGAAATTTCGTGTGCTGAAATTTACGGTCAATTTTTAAAAGGAATTACCACCGATCATACCCTAGAACTTAATCAAAAAGAAAAGGAAAGAATATTTAATTTAGGATATTACACATGGGTAGAACAACAAGGTATTGATTTAAATGATTTTGAAAAAAGACGAGATCAAAAATTTTGGCTTGATCATTATAATCATATCCTTTCTCTTGATGATAGAATTGAAGAATTTAACGCTCTCTAAGTAAATGAGGACAAAACCTTTACATAATAAACTAGTAGAGTGGAGGCAGGACCTGCATATGAATCCTCAAATAGGCTTTGAAGAAGAGTATGCATCCGAAAAAGTAGCCTCTTTATTAAAGGATTTTGGATTGGAAGTTCATAAAGGTATAGCTAAAACAGGTGTTGTGGGAGTTTTAAAAAAAGGATCAGGCAATAAAGGCATAGGTATTAGAGCAGATATGGACGCTCTTCCTATTCAGGAAACAAATACATTCAATTACAAATCCAAAATAGAAAATCGAATGCATGCTTGTGGCCATGATGGTCACACAACCATGCTTCTTGGAGCTGCAAAGCATTTAGCTGAACACGGGAATTTTGATGGAACTGTATATTTTATATTTCAGCCTGATGAAGAAAATTGTTTCGGTGCAAAAACAATGATTGAAGAAGGGTTGTTCACTAAGTTTGCCATAGATGAAGTATATGCAATGCACAACATTCCTGGAATGGAAGTTGGAACTTTTGCTACAAAAAAAGGTACAATTACTTCAAGTGAAAATTTATTTGAAATATCTTTTGAAGGAAAAGGGGGTCATGCAGCTTTACCCCATATGACCAAAGACGCGATTACTATTGGTAGTCAAATCATTAGTGCTTTACAGACTATCGTTTCTCGCAAACTTGATCCAGTTGAAAAGGGCGTTGTTTCAGTTACTGAATTTATTACAGATGGAAAAAAAAATATACTACCTGGTAACGGCTTAATAAAAGGGGATGCAAGAGCATTATCTGATAAATCAAATGAAATTATTGAAAAAAATATGCGCCAACTTGTTAAGGGTATATGCGATGTCCATGGGATTCCATATGAAGTAAGTTACAAGACCGCCTGTCCTGTGACCTTCAATGAATCTAAACAAGCGGAATCTGCCACTAAAGCCGCCATGACCTTACTGGGAGAGAAAAATAGCAATGGTGATTGTGAACCCAGACTATTTTCTGAAGATTTTTCTATTTTGTCAGCAGCTAAGCCTGGGTGCTTTGTTTTAATGGGTAATGGAACGTCAGGTTCTCATTCAAAATCTTTACATGCATCAAACTACGATTTTAATGATGAATTATTAGTTATTGGATCATCGTACTGGACTGAGTTAGCGGAACAGCAGTTAAAATAAAATATAAATAAACAGGAACGATAAATGTTTAAAAATAATTTGTTAAAATTAAGAGAAAAAATGAATGAAAATAATATTGATCTTGCTGTTATAACCGATGATGACAACCTGTATTATTTTACTGGATACCATGATTTTCTTCATATGGATTTTAATCGTCCGACAATTCTCCTTGTGCCAAAAGATGATGAAAGTACACTGATTACACCTTTATTAGACGTTCTTTTGGTTCCAGAAAATACTCCTGTTGATAGCGTAGTAACTTGGAATGACGGTATTGGCGATGAGTGGCGAGAATTTTTACCAAAATTTATAAAACAAAATAAAAATATTGCATGTGAGAAATATAAGATCAATGCAACAGTAAGTACTTATTTATCTGATTTAATGAATGGCAAGCCCATGGAAAATATCACTCCAATAATAAGTAACATTCGAATGATTAAAACTGATGAAGAATTAAAGATAGCAAGACATGCGGGCGAAGTTGGAATGGCAATGATGGATGGGGCAAAAAAAATAATTGCTCACAATGTTCCTGAATATGAAATTGCTATCGCACAATCACAAGCAGGTACCAGAAAGGCTGCTGAACTTTTAAAAACTCATTATAACAATATCAATATGTCTCCAAATATACACTTTTTGCCGGTCATAACCTCAGGAAAAGACTTGCCTAGAACACATCACCGAGCATCAATAAAAGTAATTCAAAGAGGGGATCCTGTATTTTTATGTTTTTGTGGATCAACCAATTTTCATAGATTTAAATTAGGCTTTGATCGTATTTTTTGGGTTGAAGAAATAAGAGATAAAGAACAAATAAAAGTATTTGAAGTTGCGGTAAAATCTCAACAAGCTGCACTAAATGTGTTAGGTCCCGGTGTTACGGCGGAAGAAGTTCATGCAGCTTACGCCGAAACTATACAATCTGAGGGTTATCCTTATCCGACATTTCGATGTGGTCGAGGAACTGGTTTTAGCTTTTTAGAAGAACCCCAACTTGTTGTTGGCAATAAAACAGTTCTCCAACCAGGAATGGTATTTGTAGTAGACGGTGGCGCTAGTGCTAAAGATTTCCGATCCCAAGTTGGAGATAGCTTTATAATCACAAAAGATGGATATGAGCAAATTACTCATCATTCAAAAGCTATTGAAGATTTGATAATATAGTTATATCAGAAATAAAAAATAAGGATAAACTTGGTGACAACAACCGCTCTTTCCCTTGACGAAATATATTCCTTGGCAAAACAAACATTGCTTCATAACGGATGCGATGAAATGAATGCCGAAGCGGTTGCAAAAACCGTGACTCATGCCGAGCGGGATGGAAGTGTTTCCCATGGGTTGTTTCGTATACCGGGTTATACAGCGGCTTTGAGAAGTAAAAAAGTCAAAGGAGATGCGCGTCCAACTAATAATTTTCGAACACAAAATGCTATTCGTGTTGACGGCGATTATGGCTTTGCGCCTACCGCCATTCAAGTGGGAATTCCGGCCTTGGTGGAAACAACCAATAAACACGGTGTTGGCGTTCTTGCAATTACCAATACGCATCATTTCGCGGCACTGTGGCATGAAACAGAAGCCTTGGCGGAACACAATTTGATTGGCATTGCCTGTACTGCCTATATGCCATGTGTAGCGCCAGCAGGGGCAACGAAACCCTTGTTTGGAACCAATCCCATTTCTTTCGCTTGGCCCAGAAAAAATAAAACACCTGTTGTGTATGATATGGCAACGGCAAGCATGGCGATGGGCGAAGTGCAGGTTGCTGCACGAGACGGACATAAAGTGCCCATGGGCACAGGATTGGACAAAAACGGGGAGAAAACGGATGATCCAGCGGCTATTGCCAACGGCGGCGTTCTACTTCCTTTTGGAGGGCACAAAGGTTCAGCCATTGCAATGATGGTGGAACTATTAGCCGCCGGTCTGGTTGGCGATCTTTTTAGTTTTGAAGCAAAGGTTGCTGACAATAAGGACGGCGGTCCCGCTCGAGGCGGAGAGTTTATCATGGCGCTGTCACCCCAGCTCATTGCTGGGGACGGATGGAACGAGCATGCCGAAAAATTTTTTGCAGAAATGGAATCAATGGATGGCGTGCGCCTGCCAGGTCAACGTCGTCACAATAACAGGCTGGACACAGGTCCGAGAAATATCAATACAGAGTTAGTGGAAAAAATCCGTTCACTTTTGGCTTAATTATTCATTGTGCGCCTTAAACTAAATGCATCATGGCTGATAAAATTATAAACTTGTTTAACGCAAATTGCTGTGGGGAAGTTGGTGATGTCATTGTTGAAGGGGACATTAATTTGGAAGGCAAGACAATTCTTGAGCAATCAAAATTTCTTTTCAGAGAGAGTAGTTTTAGAAATTTTTTATTAAATGAACCTAGGGGAGGCGTCTTTAAGCATTTTAATTTAATTGTAGCGCCCAAGAATAAAAAAGCTTCAGCGGGATTCATTATTATGGAGCCAGAGGACAACCCGCCAATGAGTGGATCAAATAGTATTTGCGTTGCCACCGTTTTACTCGAGAAGAATTTAATAAAAATGACAGAGCCGTTGTCTGAGTTTTTTTTAGAAGCCCCGGGAGGGTTAATTAAGATTAAGGCTCACTGTGAAAACAAAAAAGTTAAGTCAGTAGAAATTCAAAATCTTCCTTCTTTTGTAGACCAACTGGACGTTAAATTAAATACCCCAAATTTTGGTCCTCTTATTGTTAGTACGGTTTTTGGAGGTGATAGTTTTCTAATTTGTGATGCCGGTGATTTTGATTTATCAATTCAACCAGAAAATGCAAAGAAATTTGTTGAAATTGCACAAGAAATAATCCCTCTTGCAAACAAACAATTGGGTTTTCATCATCCATCATTAACATCCTTAAATTATATTTCCTTTTGTCAGTTTATCGAACCTGTTGTAGTAAATGCAGAGGGCAATAAGGAAGGAAAAAATACGGTATGCATTAGACCAGGCAAACTTGATCGATCACCATGTGGTACAGGCACGTCCGCTCGTTTGGCTCTAATGAGAGAAAAAAATGAAATCAATCTCAATGAAACTTTTATATCAAAATCTATTATTGGATCTTTGTTTGAATCTACAATAGTAGATGAGTTTATGAGCAATAATAAAAATATGGTAACGCCCACTATAACTGGTTCAGCTTTTATAACTGGTAAGCAAGAGTTGTATCTATCCAAAAATGATCCATTTCCTAAGGGTTATCGACTTAATGACACATGGCCTCAGTGTTAATACTATGACTAAAATTAAGGATATTTTTTCAATTATTTCAACTCTAGAAACATTATATTTTGGACTTTATAAAACAATATAGAATGAACTTATGACACGTTTTAATGCATGGAATGTATTTAAAAATGGCCTCATAGGCCAAACTGACTGGGACAGGCAATGGCGAGATCCTGAACCCAAAAAGGAATATGATGTAATTATAATTGGGGGAGGATTACATGGTTTGGCAACAGCTTATTATTTAGCCAATAATCATAATATACACAATATTGCCGTTGTAGAAAAAGGGTGGATAGGCGGAGGTAATGCAGGGCGTAATACAACTATCATTCGTTCTAATTACATGATGCCAGGCAACCATCAATTTTATGAGCATTCACTCAAGTTATGGGAAAATTTGAGTCATGAATTAAATTACAATGTTATGTTCAGTCAGAGGTCCCACATCTCTTTGTTTCATAGTCCAGCAGCAAGAGATGCAGCAGCGAGACGTTACAACATTATGAGTTTAAATGGAACGGAAGCTGAATTATGGAATCTTGATCAATTAAAAAAAAATATACCTCATTTAAATTATGAAGACGCTCGTTTTCCAATTATGGGAGCAGCGGTACAAAGACGGGCGGGTAACGCAAGGCATGATTCGGTAGCCTGGGGATACGCAAGGGCCGCTGATCAATTGGGAGTTGATATACTTCAAAACTGTGAAGTAACAGGAGTAAAAAGAAATAAGGGACGTATTGAAAGTTTACAAACATCACGAGGAGAAATTAAAGCAAAAAAAATTGGTTTTGCCGTGGCCGGAAACACTTCGCGACTTTGGGAAATGGCCGAATTGGGAAACCTTCCCATTGAGACGCACAAGTTACAGGCATTTGTAACGGAGTCGATCAAGCCACTTCTAGACCAGGTTGTAGTGTATGGGGTGGGGGGAGCGCATTTTTATATTTCTCAAACGGATAAAGGAAGTATGGTTTTTGGAGGGGACTTGGATTGGTACAAGTCCTATGCCCAGAGAGGTAATTTGCCAATCGTGCAAGACTCCGCTGAAGCCGCAATGGCAATTTTACCGTGTCTTGGCCGTATTCGTTTAATCCGTCATTGGGCAGGCGTGATGGATATGACAATGGATGGATCTTTTTTTATATGTAAAACACCAATAGAAAATTTATATTTGAATGCAGGTTGGAATTATGGAGGATTTAAAGCAAGTCCCGCATCGGGTTGGTATTTTGCCGATCTTATAGCAACCGAACAACCGCATAAATATATTCAGAATCATAATCTGGAGCGTTTTGAAAAGGGAATTAACCTAGATGAGCGCGGAGCTGGACCGGATCCAAAATTGCATGGTTAGGAACAAAAAATGATACGTATCAAGTGCCCCTATTGCGGAGAGAGAGACCATAGTGAATTTACTTATGGAGGGGACGCAAGTATTCAATATCCAAGTTTAGATGGAACTGAAAAAGAATGGGTTGAGGCAATTTTTTTCCGAAAAAATATTTTTGGTAAACAATTGGAAACTTGGCATCACGCAAGTGGCTGTCGTATGTGGCTAGAAGTGGAAAGGTCTACTAAAACCCATGAAATTTTTTCTGTTAAACCCTGCCATCCTGAAATGAAAAAAGTTTTGGAAAAAAAGGATTCAGATGCCCTCTAAGCGACTCGATCATTTTGGCAAGATTAACAGAGAAAGGGTTGTTTCTTTTACATGGGAACACAAAAAGTATTTTGGTTATAAAGGGGATTCCCTTGCATCTGCTTTATTGGCAAATGACATCAAGGTAGTAGGTCGAAGCTTTAAATATCATCGCCCAAGGGGAATCATGTCCTGTGGAGTGGAGGAATCGGGGGCCTTGGTCACGGTAGGACAAGGCAATCGAAGAGACCCTAACGTGCGTGCGACAACACAGGAATTATATGAGGGGTTGGTGGCTTCGGGTCAAAATGCGTTTCCAAGTGTTAATTTTGATTTTGGAGCTGTTACAGGTTTGCTAGGCCGTTTTTTTGCCGCTGGATTTTACTATAAAACATTCATGGGTATACCTCCGTTTGAATGGGGCAGTGGAACCAAAATTTGGATGTTGTATGAAAAATTGATTCGAAGGGCAGCGGGCATGGGTGTGGCCTCTCGATTACCGGACCCCGATAAATATGAGCATGCAAATGATTTTTGCGATGTAGTTGTTGTTGGCTCAGGCCCTGCTGGCATAGCGGCCGCACAAGAAGCTGCTGATAAAAAATTGGATGTCATTTTAGTAGAGCAGGAACCAATTATAGGTGGCGAAAAACTAGCTGAAAATAATTTTAATGGTGAAAATTTGACATCAACACTGGCTAATTCAGGCGTTCGCATCATGACCCGTACAACAGCATTTGGACTTTATGACAATTGCGTTGTCGGTTTACTGGAGAGGGTGAATGATCATGTTTTTTCAAACAACGATCATTCTCCAAGGCAACGATTTTGGACCATTAGAGCCAAACATATTATATTGGGAACAGGTTCACTGGAGCGCCATATAGCTTTTAATAATAACGATGTTCCCGGCATGATGACGGCGAATGCGGCAAAACATTATTTAAATCGTTATGGTGTTTTATCTGGGCAAGAGATAGTGATATCAACAAATAATGATTCTGTTTATGCGACGGCAAATGAATTAACAAAAGCAGGATCCAAGGTGCACATCATTGATGCACGTAACACAATTAGTCAGGATATAATAGAGAGCGCTAAAAAAAGTGGCATTGAAGTGAGTTTAGGCACGACTCCTTTTAACATTAACGGCAGAAAAAAAATTGATAGCTTGGATGTGGCTGAACACGACGGACAGAAATACAATAAAGTTAATCAAATTAAATGTGATCTTGTGTTGGTATCGGGGGGCTGGTCACCCGTTGTCCACCTTTTATCACACCGAGGAGTTCGACCAATTTGGGATCCGGTGAATTTATGTTTTCTGCCTAATGAAATACAAGAACCAATTACTGTGACAGGATCAGCTTCGGGCATATGGAATACGGATGATTGTGTTAAGTCCGGCGTGGCAGCGGGATTAAAAGCAGCACAATCACTGGGAGTAAAAACAATTAATTACTCCTTTCCCAAGCCTGGTGGATGGACCAATCCCATTAGCCCCTTATATGAAGTCGGCTATAATAAGAATTATTCCAAAAGTTTTGTTGATTTTCAGCATGATGTTAAGTGTGATGATGTACGGTTAGCTCACCGTGAGGGATTTATTTCTGTTGAACATCTAAAAAGATACACCACTTTGGGCATGGCTAACGATCAAGGAAAAATGGGAAACATCATAGGTTTAGCCTTAATGGCGGAATTATTAAATAAACAAATTCCAGAAGTTGGTACTACTGTTTTCAGACCCCCTTACACTCCCATTTCAATCGGAGCGCTTGCCGGTCGCAATGTTGGAAAACACTTTAGGCCCTTAAGGGCAACTCCGACGCATCAATGGAATTTAGATCACGGGGCTATAATGATTGAAGCGGGCCTATATCAACGTCCTTGGTATTTTCCTGTTGATAAAGAGTCTTTATCCGATGCGTATATTCGTGAAGCTACGGTTGTTAGAAAAACCGTAGGATTAAGCGACGTTTCTTCCTTGGGAAAAATCGCGGTTCAAGGTCCCGATGCCACGGAATTTTTAAATCGCATCTATACCAATCCCTTTGCAAAGGTTGCCATAGGTAAAACAAGATACGGGATTATGCTCAGAGATGATGGAATCGTAATGGATGATGGAACGTCATGGCGGTTGTCCGAGGATGAGTATTTCATGACAACTTCAACCGCTCAAGCCGCCAGGGTGATGGCGTGGTTGGAAGAACTTCTGCAAACAAGGTGGACCGACCTGAAGGTGCATATTACAACTGTATCCGAGCAATGGGCGGCGGCGGCGGTATCAGGACCTAAATCACGGGACACACTTAGGCAATGTGTTGAAGACCAAAGTGTTGTGTCAAACGACAATCTGCCTTTCATGGGGTTGATAGAAACAAAGTTAAAAGGTGGTATACCTTGCAGAATTGTAAGGATCAGCTTCTCGGGAGAATTGGCTTATGAAGTTTATACTCCATCCGACTACGCAACCAAGGCAATGGACATGCTTTGGGACAGCGCTAAGAGTTTCAACGGATGTCTCTATGGTTTGGAGGCACTAGGCGCTTTGCGAGTTGAAAAAGGCCATGTTACGGGGGCGGAGCTGGATGGACGCGTTACAATTGATGACGCCGGATTGGGAAAAATGGCATCAACCAAAAAATCCTATATTGGTAGCGCTATGAGAAAACGGGGCGTGCTTGGTGACAGTGATCGGGAAAAATTAGTAGGCATTTTCCCTAAGGACAAACTGCAAACCTTTGATGCCGGAACCATTATTTGCGAACAAAATGAAGTTAAGGGATTTGGGATTGGACGCATAACGTCAGTTACACACTCACCTGAGCTGGGTCATTGGATTGGATTGGGTTTCATAAGTGGTGGATTTGAAAAATGGAAAAACATTCCTGTCATAGGCAGTGATCCCGTTCGGGACAAGGAATTGGAGCTCGAAATCGTTTCCCCCCACATGATTGATCCGGAAGGAGAAAGACTGCATGGCTAATAGGTCTTCAGCGCTGGAATCAAACTATCCTGTTGGTATAAACGCCGCCAACAATGAATCACGGCTTCAACTCAGTGAGATTAAAAATTTGCAACTCACACAGGTTGCCGCGTGGCCCGATTCCATAAACAAAGTTGGTTCATATATTGCCAATCACTTGAACCTCAATGAATACGCCACGCCTAACAAGGCAATTGTTAATAATTCTGTTGTTATGATGAGAATAGAGCCGCTAAAATGGTGGATTATAGGATCCGGTGTCCCCTCGCTATCATCCGATGATGGCACATCACTGGATCTGTCCCATTCATTGACCCATCTTGAAATTTCCGGACCAAGCGCCTCTCTTTTCCTAAACCGGCATTTGCCCATAGACCTTCGTGAAAAGTATTTTCCCGTTAATTCGGTTGCTTCTTCTCCTATTCACCATGTAGGTGTAAAACTATGGCGCTCGGATTCGGGATACCATCTATTTATCCCGAGAGGTTTCGCCCTATCATTGTGGGAAATATTTTTGGAAACAGCAAGTCAATTTGGTTACGAAATAAAATAGCTGAAGGCGCACGCTTGGAAAGCGTGT
>Ga0207991_1001862_pt1 | contig 12397 bp, 8 predicted proteins | sample ETN07SmetaG_FD_185786 | JGI IMG/M metagenome (GOLD analysis project Ga0207991, IMG submission 185786) | Marine microbial and viral communities from oxygen minimum zone, Eastern Pacific Ocean - ETNP2014F14-07SV275 (SPAdes) (version 2) | ecosystem: Environmental > Aquatic > Marine > Oceanic ... | reverse complement strand
GGCCTCCGACGCCCGGAGGCCAAACTGGTAGCGGGGGTAGGATTCGAACCTACGACCTTTGGGTTATGAGCCCAACGAGCTGCCACTGCTCCACCCCGCACCGAAAGCGCAAAAGGCGACTTCGAACAGTTGTTATGGCCTGGTTGTGGCCATGGATTCCGCGATTCTCCGAGAACAGGTAAACATTCCTTAACATGAGTCAAGCCCTCGACCAATTAGTACCACTTAGCTGAAGACATTACTGCCCTTACACACGTGGCCTATCTAACCGGTGGTCTACCGGAGGTCTTACTCTTTTTCAAGATGGGAAATCTAATCTCGGGGTGAGCTTCACACTTATATGCTTTCAGCGTTTATCCCTTCCGAACGTAGCTACCCGGCAATGCGACTGGCGTCACAACCGGCACACCAGAGGTTCGTCCATTTCGGTCCTCTCGTACTAGAAACAGATCCCCTCAAATTTCCTTCGCGCACAGCGGATAGAGACCGAGCTGTCTCACGACGCTCTGAACCCAGCTCGCGTGCCGCTTTAACGGGCGGACAGCCCGACCCTTGGGACCTTCTTCAGCCCCAGGATGCGACGAGCCGACATCGAGGTGCCAAACCTCGCCGTCGATACGGACTCTTGGGCGAGATAAGCCTGTTATCCCCGGGGTAGCTTTTATCCGTTAAGCCACGGCCCTTCCACACGGTACCGTGGGATCACTTTGACCGACTTTCGTCCCTGCTCGACTTGTATGTCTCGCAGTCAAGCCACCTTATACCAATACGCTCTAAAGCTGATTTCCATCCAGCTTGAGGTGACCTTTGTGCGCCTCCGTTACTCTTTGGGAGGCGACCGCCCCAGTCAAACTGCCCACCAGACACTGTTCTAATAAAAGTTAGGTACAAACTGTAAACAGGGCGGTATTTCAAGGGCGACTCCGTGAATGCTGGCGCATCCACTTCACAGTCTCCCGCCTATCCTACACAGTTTAAAGCTCGAACCAATGTCAAGCTACAGTAAAGCTCCACGGGGTCTTTTTGTCCTGCTGCGCGTAACCCGCATCTTTACGGGTCCTGCAATTTCACCGAGTCCATCGTTGAGACAGTGTTCAAGTCGTTACGCCATTCGTGCGGGTCGGAACTTACCCGACAAGGGACTTCGCTACCTTAGGACCGTTATAGTTACGGCCGCCGTTCACCGGGGCTTCAGTCGGCAGCTCTCACCGCCTTCCTTAACCTACCGGCACTGGGCAGGCGTCAGCCCGTATACATCACCTTTCGGTTTAGCACGGACCTGTGTTTTTGATAAACAGTCGCTCGAACCTATTCTCTGCGGCCACCAGCGCTTTTCGGAGCAAGTCCTAATACGCCAGAGGCCCCCCTTCTTCCGAAGTTACGGGGTTAATTTGCCGAGTTCCTTAACGATGGTTGTCTCGCACGCCTTGGGACATTTATCCCTGTCTACCAGTGTCGGTTTTCGGTACGGACGTCTCAAATTCTCACTAACGGGGCTTTTCTAGGCGGCGTAGAATCGGCGACGTTCCGTGAGGCTAACCTCATGGTTCGCACGTCCCTCTGTTCAAACGCGGCGGGCTTTTTAACTCCCCCCACTCACTTACGGAAATGCACACACCATATCCAATAGGCATGCGTCGCTTATCAGTCCGCGTCCCCCCGAAAGCTCAAACAAATCTGAAACGGGGCAGGAATTTTGACCTGCTGTCCATCGGCTTCGCCATTCGGCTACACCTTAGGCCCGCCTAACCCTACGTCGATCAGCGTAGCGTAGGAAACCTCAGACTTTCGGCGTGTCGGATTCTCACCGACATTGTCGCTACTTATGCCAACATACTCACTTCTCAGCGCTCCACCAGGCCTTACGACCTAACTTCGATGCACTAAGAACGCTCCCCTACCACTCATCTCGATAAATCGTGATGAATCCGCAGCTTCGGTGGTGTGCTTAAGCCCCGTTTATTTTCCGTGCAGAAACCCTTGACCAGTGATCTATTACGAACTCTTTAAAGGATGGCTGCTTCTAAGCCAACCTCCTGGCTGTCTGGGCGTTCCCACTTCGTTTCACACTTAGCACACACTTCGGGACCTTAGCTTGCGATCTGGGCTGTTTCCCTTTCGACAATGGAGCTTATCCTTCACTGTCTCACTGCCAAGATGCCCTTTACGGTATTCGGATTTTGGTTGGGGTTGGTAAGCTCACGCCCCCTGGCCCATCCAGTGATCTACCTCCGCAAAGTAAAACTTGACGCTGCACCTAAATGCATTTCGGGGAGAACCAGCTATCTCCGTGTTCGATTGGCATTTTACCCCTACCCTCAGCTCATCCCAGCAATTTGTAACTTACACGGGTTCGGTCCTCCACGAAACATTACTTTCGCTTCAACCTGGCCAAGGGTAGCTCACACGGTTTCGGGTCTACGCCACGCGACTGAATTGCCCTATTCAGACTCGCTTTCGCTACGGCTCCGGCGCATCACGCCTTAACCTGCCACGCAACGTAACTCGTTGGCTCATTCTTCAATAGGCACGCAGTCATCCCGAATAAATTCAGGACTCCTACGGTTTGTAGGCACATGGTTTCAGTTCTGTTTCACTCCCCTCACGGGGTGCTTTTCACCTTTCCCTCACGGTACTTGTTCACTATCGGTCGCCAGAAGTACTCAGCCTTGGAGGGTGGTCCCCCCAGATTCCGACAAGATTTCACGTGTCCCGTCGTACTCAGGAACCGGGCTAAGAGTCGCACACTTTTCGTCTACGGGGCTTTCACCCACTGCGGCCAGCCGTTCCAGGACTGTTCGACTAAATGTACGTTTTGTAACTCTTTGAGAAATCTGGAGATTTCTCGGGCCCGGCCCTACAACACCACAAAGGCATAAGACTCCAGTCCGTTAGGCTCTTGTGGTTTGGGCTAGTCCCCGTTCGCTCGCCGCTACTAGGGGAGTCTCGGTTGATTTCCTTTCCTCGGGGTACTTAGATGTTTCAGTTCCCCCGCTTACCGCCAAAGTCTCACGACTAAGGCAACTACCGAAGTAGATGGGTTCCCCCATTCGGGCATCCACGGCTAAGCTTGTTAGGCAGCTAATCGTGGCTTATCGCAGTCTTACTACGCCCTTCTTCGGCTTCTGGCGCCAAGGCATCCCCCATGTGCCCTTAGTAGCTTGACTCACATTAAGGAATCATCTACCTGGTCTCGGAGAATGCGGAATCCACTGTTCGGTTGTAAATGTACGCGCGCCGACGGTTTTTCATTCCGGCGGGACTCACCCAGCAGGCTCGACCTGCATTTGGGCGTAACGAAAAGTCTACCTCGTATTTTTGATCCCAGTCAACCGAAATTTGGCGGTTTTCCACGCCGGTTCTGAAGTACCGCCGTTGCGACACATTTATGCATGCCATTTTGAGAGGATCGAGGCTCGCTTGCGTGCTATCCCGCGACCGGCGCGAGCTGGCACCCGGACTGAGCGAGACTGTCATGAAACGCAGGAACACACCGTGCATCCCTGATATACCCTGTCCGTAACAACCTGTTGCACAAATTCGCCGGTCCGTCAGTTCCCTAGAAACGGGCCGGTAGCGCGTAACAAGGGAGTTACAAGGATGCCGGCATACGCCGTCATCGGAGCCCAGTGGGGCGACGAGGGCAAAGGGAAGATTATTGATTTCCTTGCTGAAAACGCTGCGGTCATCGCACGCTACTCCGGTGGTAACAACGTCGGGCACACCGTAATAAACGACGCGGGTACGTTCAAACTTCACCTTGTGCCGTCTGGTATATGTTGGCCGCACACGATGAACGTGATCGGCAACGGCGTTGTGGTCGACCCCGACGTGCTGTTGAAAGAGACCAACGAGGATGAACTCGACCCTCAGCACCTGGCTGTCAGCGACCGTGCGCACCTGATATTGCCGTACCAAGTCATCCGCGATCAGCCCGAAGAGTGACGACGCGGCAATGCCGCCATCGGCACGATCGGACGTGGAGTCGGACCAGCGTACGTCGACAGGGTTTCGCGCCAGGGCCTGCGCATTGGGGAGTTGCTCGACCATGGAGATCTGGCGCTTCGGCTTCCGGATATTATCGCGTTCAGAAACGGGATGATTACGAATAATTACGGCGGCGACCCGATCGATCTCGATTCAGCGATTGCGTCTACCAGTAAATGTGCCACAGAGCTCGCTTCCAGCATCCGCCCGGTGGAAAATATTGTGACCGATGCTGTTGAGTTCGATAGCAATGTGATGATCGTGGGTGCCTATGGCGTCTTACTTGACCTGGATCACGGTACATACCCGCACATGACGAGCTCGAATCCGAGCGTAGGCGGAACATGTACTGGCCTTGGCACGGGGCCCGGATCGAATGGCGGGGTAGTCGGTGTTTTCAAGGCCTACTGCACTCGGGATGGCGTGGATCCGTTCCCAACCGAAAACGAAGGTGATGCAGGTGATAATATTCGCGAAATGGCCGACGAATTCTGCGTCACAACCGATCGCGCCCAGCGAACCAGGCGGTTCGACGGGGTAGCGGGTAGATACTTCGCCCGGGTGAACGGGTTCGATGCCATGATTATTGCTCGACTTGACACTGTCGACGGAACCGCGAAGAGAATAAACCCTCGTATTGCAGGATCTGCTCGCAAACTGAGAGATTCGGACGCGGCGAACCCTGCGGAACCGGCTCGACTCGTGGCGGCGCGCTAGTCCAGTCCCGGGCTCGGCTGGGGCTGTTTGGGTTGTCCGATCGCGGTCATTACGGCATCTGCCAGCCTGCTGGAGTGATGCCTTAACGTGAGCCCATCGACAAAGACAAAGTCTCCCATGACGATTTCATGGGCAAATTGCTCGACGATCCCGTTGTCCAGTTCGACCGGGGCAGCATCTTCCGCTGCGTATTCGCTGAGCACTCTATCGGAAAAATTGGCAGTGTTCACAAGCAGGTAATCAAGCTTGCGACCACCGATGTATCGCACCACTTCCGATGCAAATGCCGATACTCTGTACCCGGCCGTTTCGCCGAGCTTGGTCATTAGATTGCAGGCATATATCACCGGCGAAATGGTGTCGCGTATTGCGTCGCTCACATCTTTGACCAGTAGGTTGGGAATAACACTGGTATAGAGATCCCCGGGGCCGAGCAGAATCGCGTCGGCATTCTTGATTGCATCAAGCGCCCGTGGGTTTGCCTTCACCTCGGAATCGAGGAACACCTCACTGATTCCAGGTCCGTTTTTTCCTCGGAGATCGATTGCCGACTCGGTGCGGATGACCTGGCCATTGATCAACCGCGCACACAGGTGGGCTTCGTCGAGGGTTACCGGCACCACCTGGCCATCGAGTTTCATCATTCGTGAAAGTTCGTCGATGGCACCTTGAACACCGTTGTATGCCGTCGTCAGGGCCGCAATTACCAGATTGCCTACACTGTGACCTTGCAAGCTCGACCCAAAATCGAACCTGAAGTCGAGGGCGCTGTTGAGCGCGGCGATCTGCTCGTCGTCTTCCGGGCTGAGTGCGATCAGGCATTGCCTGAGGTCGCCAAGTGGTGGGTAGCCAAACTCTTCCCGGAGAATCCCGGTGCTGCCGCCGCTATCGAACATAGTGACGACAGCTGTCAAATCGAGGTCGTGCGACTTGAGCCCGCGCAAGGCGGCTGAAGATCCGCTCCCTCCGCCGATAACGACTATGCTTTTTCGGTCTTTACCCAAGTAATTTTTTCCTGTGCCGACTAATCTCACACCGGTGCTGGTTTCAGCGTTTCATATTCCAGCAGTACGAGTCGAAAAAAATGTGCAAAATCAGTACATATTGTCTAAAAATCGGACATCCCGCGATATTTGACACTGAACCGTGTCGCTCGTCCTACGCCTCGGAAAGGTCAATCGCGTATTGGTCCATGATGGGATCGAAACGCGTGCTGAACGATTCGAGCTCGGCAGACTCGGGAATCATGGGCAAGCGCGCAGGCCCGACGTCGAAGCCCGATCGGTTTATCGCATAACGAACCGGTATTGGGTTCGTAATAATGAACAGTGCGTTGAAGATAGGGAGTAACCGCAGGTGCTCTGCAGCGGCCGCTTCGACATCGCCTTCCAGCAGCAACCCCATCATCTTTTGGACCTGCCCGCTGATTATGTTGCCGGCCACGCTGACGATCCCGTATCCACCGGTGGCCATCGTTGCAAAGGTCTCGTTATCGTTGCCGCTCCACACCCTGAAGCCATCGGGTGAATCCTTGATCACGTATGCGATTTGATCGGCATCGCTCGACGCCTCTTTCACTCCAACGATGTTGGGTACCTGGGCAAGCCGGAGCGTTGTCGCGGCGTCCATGTTCAGTGCGGTCCGCGACGGAACGTTGTACAGAACTCCGGGTATTCCAACCGCGTCGGCAATGCTGGTGAAATGCCGGTACAGACCGCCCATTGTTGGTTTGTTGTAGGCCGGAACTGTCATCAATATTGCGTCAACTCCGACTTTTTCGGCCGCGCGGGAGAGGGCAATCGAGCCCTGGGTGTTGTTGTTGGTGGTCCCGGCCACAACAGCGCCATCTTCGCCGATAGCCTGTTTTACTTCGGCAAATAACTGTAAAAGTTCTTCGTCATTCATCGCCGGCGCCTCACCGGTGGTCCCGCCAATCACAAGCCCATCGGAACCCGACTTAAGAATTGCCTTCGCAAGATCTCTTGCCCGCGGGTAGTCGACATCCCCCGTTTCGGTGAAGGGTGTAACCATCGCTGTAAGGAGTCGCCCTAGTTCTGCCATAGTTGACCGACCTCTCGTCGGTAGTTCGCATCCGTGATTTTCATTCACGAATCAGGCTGGCGTGCTATACGATCTCTGCCGCATGCCCGGTTCGCTCGGCGGCGGGTCTGAGCGCATTTCTGCGCAACGCTTCATCCATAATCTGCAAGGCGTTCAATGCCGCACCTTTACGCAGGTTGTCGCATGAAAGCCACAGTACCAGACCGTGCTCGTGTGCGATGTCTTTACGTATCCGCCCAACAAGTACGTCGTCCTTGCCTGACGCTTCGAGTGGCATAGGGTATTGATTCTGTGCTGGGTCGTCTACAACCTTCATACCGCCGTAATCGCCAAGAACACGCGTTGCATCTTCAACACCGACGTTCGATTCGAATTCGATCTGCACTGATTCGCTGTGCGATATTTCGACCGGTACCCGAACGCACGTGGCAGAAATCAGCAACTGGTCGTCGTGCAGAATTTTTCGCGACTCGTTGAGCATTTTCTGCTCTTCTATCGTGTAGCCGTTTTCGAGGAAGTCGTCGACGTGAGGCAGCACGTTGAAGGCGATCACGTGCGGGTAGACGTTGGCTTTTGCCTCTTCACCCGCCAACACTTTACGAGACTGTTCGATTAGCTCTTCGTTGGCGGCGACACCGGTACCTGTTGTCGACTGGTATGTGGCTACCGTCACGGCCTTGATGGGAGCGAGCTTACGCAGGGCGTCGAGTACCATCACCAGTGGGGTGGTCGTGCAGTTGGGCGTCGATACTATGCCGGTATGCCAATCGATGTCATCCCCGTTCACTTCGGGTACGACCAGCGGGATGCTCGGGTCCATTCTGAAAATGGAGCCCTTGTCGATTACGAAAACACCACGTTCAACGGCTTTTCGGGCCAGGCGTCGACTAACCAGACCTCCCGCGGCGAAAAGCGCCACATCAATCCCATCGAACGCATCGGCGGTCGCCTTGATCACGGTTAGCTCGGCATCGCCGTAGGGGATTTTTCTCCCGGCGGACCTCTCCGACGCCATCACCGTGATTTTTCCGGCTGGATGCTTCCGCTCGAAAAGCAGGTCGATCGCGGTACCACCTGCGGCACCGGTCGCACCGACAATCGCTATGTTAAGGTCGTCGCTGTTCATTATTACTTCTCACAATATCGCTCATACCGGGCGTATATGGGGCACCCGGGTGATCTGGCCGGGGGCCAGGTGCAGGGCGCGCAGCACGGCACTTCACAATTAAAACACTTTTGGAAATTCGACGGAGTTGCCAGCGATGCCGAAAAGTCGGCAGCGCTGGCTAGGGCTTGTCGAAGCCAAGAACGGTACCAAGCCCAACGATGAGTCCGGTTTCGTTGATGACCCGTTTAATTGCCAGCATGACACCGGGCATGAAACTATCGCGGTTGATCGAATCGTGAATCAACGTTAGCGTCTGACCGAGTGCTCCGAAGACCACTTCGTGTCGAGCAACCCGACCCTGCATTCGTGCACTGTGGATATTTATTCCCTGGTAATCGCCGCCACGGGTGTCCGCCAGAGTTTGGAGCTCAGCAACGTTTTGTTCGAACCTCGAGCCGCGGCCTTCGATCATGGCCCTGGCAATAGAAAGCGCGGTGCCTGAGGGGGCATCGACCTTGGCTTCATGGTGGCTCTCGAGCAGGTCGGCGTAGTCAAAGTATTTTGAGGCGATGCCGGCAAGGTGCATAAGTACGACTGCGCCGAGCGCGAAATTTGAAGCTGAGATGACCCCTACGCCTGTTTCCGCGGCCAGCCGACCGATCTCATCCAGATCTTCGGGTGAGAGCCCTGTCGACCCTGAGACAACTTTGACGCCAGAGCTAATGCATGTGGTGATCGCCTCTTTCGCTGCTTCACCGTTCGTGAAATCAACAACCACATCCGGTGTAACTGTCTGAAAGAGCTCTGACAGGCTCGGTGCCAGCGGAACGGATGACGACGTGCCGGAAACATCCACTGTGTTTGAAACCGCAGCTATATCTGCGCCGCCTACAGGTACCGCACCGTCTTCGGCAGCAACAGCCGACAGGACAGTGGAACCCATCCTGCCGAGTGCGCCGTTTACTGCAACTGTAATTTCCGCTGACATCGTATCGTGTTCGTTCGTTGCCGTTACCGTGGCCTATCCAGAAGCCTGTTAACGTCTGCGCGGCGGGCCCGAGCGTCGCGGGCTTCCATCATAGCCACCCGCGGGTCGTCGTGAACCGCGTTCGCCTCGATCATCGCGCCGTCCATCGTCGTTACGATCGGAGCGTGGCCCGCTTCGGTCGCCGCTGCGGCCACGCGGGCCGCGGTCGTCACCTCTGTCATCGCGGCCGCCTCTATCGCGAGGTCCGCGACGTTCCTCGCGTGGTGCGCCTTCAGAATCGCCACCTTCGTTGCTCTGCTCGAGCAAGGCACGGTGGGACAGATCGATACGGCCCATATTGTCGATATTGATGACCATCACTTCGAGTTCGTCGCCGATGCTGACAACGGATTCGACATCTGGGATGCGGTGCTGTGCAAGCTCGCTGATGTGCACCATTCCGTCTTTGCCGGGAAGTATCTGGACGAAAGCCCCGAACGGCATGATCCGCACCACCCGGCCGGTGTACTTGTCTCCCACCTCAACGTCCTTGGTCAGCGCGTTGATAGCGTTCTCGGCCTTCTCGGCGTTGTCCTTGTCGGGAGATCCGATGACCACTGTACCGTCGTCCTGAACGTCGATTGTGACGCCGAATTCGTCGATCATTCCGCGAATGACCGAGCCACCTGGGCCGATGATCGCACCGATTTTATCGGTAGGAATCTTGAGCGAGATCATTCGTGGTGCGTACTCGCTCAGGTCGTCGCGGGTATCTGCGATCGCCTCGGCCATGCTGTCAAGAATCTGCAATCGGGCGACACGGGCCTGCTGAAGGGCCTCACCCATGATTTCGAATGTGATTCCCTTAACTTTGATGTCCATCTGAAGCGCAGTCACACCGTCACGGGTCCCTGCGACTTTGAAGTCCATATCGCCCGAGTGGTCTTCCGCACCCTGTATGTCGGTAAGGATCGCGTACTTGCCACCGTCACCGGTGATCAGTCCCATGGCGATTCCGGCTACCGGGGCCTTGATCGGCACGCCACCGTCCATCATCGCCAGGGTCCCGGCGCAAACGCTGCCCATCGATGTCGATCCGTTCGAGCTGAGGGCCTCAGATACCAGTCTGATGGTGTACGGGAAGTCGGCCTGGCTGGGAACGACAGGCTTCAGAGCCCGTTCTGCAAGCGCACCGTGACCAACCTCGCGTCGACCCGTAAAGCCGAAACGTCCGGCCTCGCCTGTGGAGTACGGGGGGAAGTTGTAGTGGTGAATGAAGTGTTTTTCGGTTTCGAGACTGTATGTATCAAGCCGCTGTCGCTCGCCTGCCGATGCAAGTGTGAGAGCACCAAGTATCTGGGTTTCGCCCCTTGTAAAGAGTCCTGAACCGTGGACTCGCGGAAGGTATCCGACTTCGGAATTAAGCGGTCGCAGTTCGTCGAGCTTCCGGCCGTCGGGGCGGATGCTGTCTTCAAGAATTGTGTTGCGGACAGCCTCTGTCTCGAGAGCGTAGATGGTCGACTTCACGTGAGCCGGATCGTGGTCGGCCCCGAGTTTTTCGATGGTTTCGTCCATCAGTTCTTCGATGCTTTTGTTAGTGGCAGTCTTGTCGCCGGGCTCTTTGAGGACTTTGACGAAGCCATCGCCGACCATGTCGCGTGTGGCCTTCTCGGCAGCTTTCTCTTCAGTCGTAACTTCGGGGGCTTCCCACTTTTCCTTACCCACTTTCGCCTGGATCTCTTTGATCTGCTCGACAATCGCACCGTTGACTTCCTGGGCGAGTTCGAGTGCATCCAGGAGCACTTCTTCGGAAACGAAGTTGGCTCCAGATTCGACCATCATCGTGGCATCGCCTGTACCGGCAACCATGAGTTCGAGGTCGCTGGTCTGCAGTTCCTCGTACGTTGGGTTTACTACGAGTTCGTTCTCGACCAGGCCGATCACACACGCCCCTATCGGGTCGTTGAATGCGATATTGGATATTGCGAGCGCCGTTGATGCCCCGACGATACCGAGTGCAGGGTACGGGTTGATCCTGTCGGTCGCGAGAATCGTGATGATTATCTGGATTTCGTTGTGTATCGTCTTTGCGAACAGCGGCCGGATTGGTCGGTCGATCATGCGAGCTGCAAGAATTGCTTCGGTGTTGGGTCGGCCTTCACGTTTGAAGAACCCACCCGGGAGTTTGCCAGCAGCGTAGGCTTTCTCCGCTACATCAACTGTCAGGGGCAGAAAGTCTGTACCGGGTCGGCCTTTTTTCGAGGCTGTCGCAGTTGCCAGCAGCATCGTGTCGCCGTACCGGACTGTAACGGCACCGCCGGCCTGCATGGCTACTCGACCGTGCTCGATTTCGAGTACTCGCCCGCCAACTTCCATTTCAAATTTGTTAATCATTTTTTCTTTATCTACTTTTTCTGATGTTTATGTCTGTTTAGGTTCTAAATCTAGTTGCTCGCCAACGGGGCCTGGAACTGCCAACCATTGATTCGGTAGGCGACGTTCGGCATCAGTTGTAATCAGAAAGGCCGAGGTCTGCCAGGTTCTTGTGGCCGAAGCGGCCTGCGGCACCTGAGTGTTTCGCCCTACAGCCTATTTTTCAGCGAATCCGGGGTTTCCAGTGAATGTGAATACTCCCGACATCCGAGATGCAGGTGTCGGACTGTTCGCTTACTTTCGAAGACCGATCTTGCTGACGAGCGTGCGGTAGCGATTGACGTCTTCGCTGTTGAGGTAGTTGAGCAGTCGGCGACGCTGACCGACCAACTTCAGCAGCCCACGCCGGGTGCTGTGGTCGTGTACGTGCTCGCGCAAGTGCTCCGTCAACTCGGTGATCCGGGATGTAAGGAGTGCGATCTGAACTTCTGACGATCCTTTGTCGTTCTCGTGAGTTCGGTATTTTTCAATGACCGCGGTTCGTTCTGACTGATCCAAGTGCTGGCTCTCCGAGTCGCAAATACCCGGCTAGCGCTGCCGGCAATCCAAATAACGGGATTCTGTGATTTGTACTTCTTCTGTTAACTTCAATTTCGTTTCTGCGCTCTCGCAACCTCAGAAGAATATCACGGCGTTGGCCTTTTAACATGCGGGCGTGAATGGTATTTGCGCGGGTGATTCCAAATTGGTACCAATCGATATTGTGGCAGAAAGCTAGCGTAAATTTGCTCACGTAGAGTGTCAAAATACGTTCGATTGCTGAACGGATAGCGTGAAAAACGTCGCGGAAGCCGATGCTGGCAGCTTGACAGTGAAGAAATTTCACGAATAAGATTGCGTCCGGAACGCCACTTGCTCCGGCAGTAATTCGCGCGTAACGCGCAGGGATTACGCTCTTCTCCGAACGAGGCGGGTTTTGCTGTTGCTCCCGGCACGTAAATTCAAATATTAGACTGGAGGACGGAGCCCAATGACAGGTCTGCTCCGCGGAAGGCTAAAGGTCTTCCTACTGATTGTTACGATGTTCGCCCTGTTGGCGGCAGTAGCGTGTGAGGGATCTCGCGGTCCTGTTGGCGCGACTGGCGCACCTGGACTCCCCGGTAACTCGGGTGAACCCGGTAACG
>Ga0207991_1001859_pt1 | contig 12401 bp, 10 predicted proteins | sample ETN07SmetaG_FD_185786 | JGI IMG/M metagenome (GOLD analysis project Ga0207991, IMG submission 185786) | Marine microbial and viral communities from oxygen minimum zone, Eastern Pacific Ocean - ETNP2014F14-07SV275 (SPAdes) (version 2) | ecosystem: Environmental > Aquatic > Marine > Oceanic ... | reverse complement strand
TTTCCATAGACATCAGGGTATCAAAACTACTGCGATATATTCTAACAGGCTAGGGAGGATGAACTGGGGAGGATGGTTTAAGTATCCTTTAGTACCGCCAGTCCTAAATGTCTATAAACAAAAAACCCCGCTAATGGGCGGGGCTATAGATAAAGTAACGAAAGATGCTTATTCATAAAATAATTCTGAATCGGTTTTGATCAAAATACCTCCCAAAGTTCCAATGATAAAACCACCATCTGTGGTCTGGTTAATTTCAAATCCACCAAATCCATTGGAGAACAAATATGTTGTATCTTCATTTGGTATCGATTTATAAATCCAAGTACCATTATTCTTGTGTTCTGCCACCCAAGCAAAACCACCATCAGTCGTCGTAATTGAATAGTATGGGATACGCTCCATCCAATTTAAACCTGAGAAAAGCTCTTGGTTCAAGTTATTCCCTTCTTCATCTATTTGCATGACAAGAACTTTTGCTCTTTGACCGCAAGAGCTAATATCGTAAAGATGATCACATTTATTCCCAATTAACATATAACCACCCGATTCGATTCTAGCTATATCATCTGCCATTTCCATATAGGGACCACCATGTGTTTTCTCCCATTCGACACCACCATTCTTTCTAGTCTTTATAATCCAAATGTCTTTATAATACATGAAATTGAAAGCACATGGGAAACTCTGGTTGCCATGAGATTTTTCTCCTACAATAATCAACATTTCATCAGGAGTTTCAATAATAGATCTAAATATATCGTCTTCGCATTGCCCACCATACCATTTTCGTGTGAGCACACTTCCTGTTTGACTAAATTTAACCAATTGAGCCTGACCCGCTCCCGGCCCACCTACCGCATAATAATTCCCATTACTATGTTGAATTACATCTTCATAATATGGATACGCTCCATTTTCGTGGCTTACATTTTTCCATTCTTCTACACCATTTGAATCAGCTTTAACTATTCCCTCCCAACCTGCATAAAGATATCCACCATCACTGGTTTGAATAACAGCTCTACTATTACCAAAGGCGCCCAAACTATATGTATTCTCCCATTCCTTCTTTCCATATTTATCCGTTTTTAACAGCCAAGCATCGGAATTACCTCCAGCAACAATGTACCCACCATCCTTTGTCTGTTTTACAGCTAATTTCCCATGACCAATATCTTTCTCGAATGTGATTACGGCCTCAGGGCCTGCTGTATCTTCTTCACATGACCAAGAAAACAGTAATGGTAGAATAAGTAATAGAGTTAGGAATCGCTTCATTAAGACAATATTACACCCCACGAGTCCTAAATGGCTATAGACAAAACAGCCCTCTAGTCGGCTGGACCGCACAGCTTATGAAAAGGACAACGAAAATAAAGAAACACGATACAAAAGGTCGTTTCATATCTCTACTTCTCTCTTCACTTTAAGACCTAACAGGTCGATTCCCCGACACGTCGGGGTTAGCTTAAACTCTTCAACAATTCTGGTCTTACCACCCAAGCTACACTCCATATATCATTGCCATCTCGCTCCAAACAGACAACCGTTCCCGGCGTGAAAGATACCACACCGATATCCTCATTACCAGCGATCAGATGAGCCACCAGTTTGCCCATAAACGGGAGATGTCCAACAAACATTGTGTCCATACTTAGATTCTGGATTTCTTCCGCCACACCAACAACAGGGTCAAGGGGCGCAATCCCGTCTCGCTCATCAAAATTTCCACCTCCTATCAGACACACTCTGAAAAGCTCTGCAGTCTCCCATGCCCGCTTCTTCCCGCTGTGGAAGATCCGTGCAACCTGAACGCTGCCTCTGGCTAAAAACGCAGCCACATTCGCAACGTCCTGTTTTCCCCGCTCACTCAGCCCCCGCTCCGGATCCACATCCTTCGGTAGCGCATTACCATGTTGAACAAGGAACAATCTCATACTAGCATAATATTACACCCCACCAGTCCTAAATGTATATAAACAAAAAACCCCGTTACTGCGGGGCTCTTGCTTAAATCCTATCCCTTTGGATTGGTGTTTTCATTCTAATTTTGTAATCTATTTGAAAAACATTAAATCTGACAGAATCGTATCTATTGTCATTATCATCATTTTTTGGTTTTGGATAATATCAGCAGTTTGTTTTTCTAAAGGTTGTATCAGTTCTTTTTGTTCGATTTTTAATTGTTTAATGAGTTTTTTATTCTCAATAATCACCTGATGTGTAAATTGATTATCATCTGATACCTTATCCCATATTCTAAAATTTTGGTAAATGCTGAAAAGAACTATAATTGTGAAGAGAGATATTGGAAATAAATCTTTCATAACGACCTCCTCTGTTATTTCGATAATACCTTTTTACAGGCAAAAATTTACACAGGATATTAATACTTTATTTAGGGTGTGCTTGGTGTACCTAAATGTCTATAAACAAAAAGCCCCGCTACTGGGCAATAATCCACCCATCGGGTTATGAGGCTGACATAATTCAAACATGTATACATAAATATCCGAAGATTTTGCATTGAGTGATTTAAGGTGCCTCAAAAACCTTACCTAAATATATGGTATCTCCATTAACGAAAGCATTGTAGACCTTGGAATATTTAACACCTGCAAACTGCCTGAAGATAGATTTAAGAATCCTAGGAACATAATCATCAATTACAGCCATTTTTTTATCGTGGATTTCATCCAAAGCCTTAATGACGTTTTCCGTGATCGTTTCTCCTCGAACCAGCGTCAAACTTGATTGCCCAAATGAATTATTTAAATAAGACAACTTCCTTTTAGTGCGGAAATCAGTCCAACTAAATCTTCCACCACTTTTAAGCACACGTGTTACTTCTTGTAAAAACGCGTCCATATTACCATAACAGTGGGATGATTCTACATTAATCACAGCATCAAAACTATTATCATCAAACGGTAGATTTTCAGCATCACCGCAAACAAATTTCAAATTAGGAATATGGTCATGTAGTTTGTTTGCCAGTTGTACTGCTTTTTGTGAAAAATCTACTCCAATGTATTCCTGCGGCTGATGATAACGGGCAACGAATGCACCACCACCACCACGTCCTGAACCAATTTCTAGTACACGTTTATTCTTAAGCGCTAAATGATAAACTGTGAAATGATAAAGTTGTATAAAAAAACGAAATTCTTCGTCACCCTCTTCTAGTTTCGGTACCTGTTCACCATTCAGGTATGCATATCCATAATTCATAAAAGTCCAATTTATATTTACACCATAATGTGCGAGCTTTTGGTACCACCACTTCCAAATAACTCTTTTAACTTTTGGAGAACTATTGAGGAGAAAAATCCAAAAATTTGTAATCATCATTAGTTCCAATAATTACTATAATAAAAATGTATAGCTGACTCTAAAATTTTACATAAATATTGTAGCATCGTCTTACTCATCATTACTGACATCTGCATCTACACCAGGATAATCATTTTGAACAACTGGATCCAGTATTTTTACAGAATAAAGTGGCCGTGTCCATACTTTATCTTTTTCATCATAATCCGAAAAAATACTATTTAATCATTTTTTGGATAATATCTCTCGCATATAAACTCAATTCTTTGGCGGACATATCCGCGTATTCCTGCGGATGAATTGGATCACCAATGGTCGCCGTCACGCGACCGGGCCGAAATCTCCAGTCGGTTCTTTTTTTGATCTCATAAGCACCTTTGATTCCTATAGGAATGATCGGGACTTTTGCGTCAATGGCTAAATGGAAGGGCCCATTTTTAAACTTTCCCAGCTTCCCATCCAACGTGCGTTTTCCTTCAGGTAATATCTGAACGGAGGACCCATTTAATAATACATCCTTTGCCGTTTGCAAACTCCGATAGGCTTGGCGAATATTACTTCTTTCGATGGGAATTGCGCCCCATCGTCTCATGATCAAACCCCAAATGGGAAGCTTGAATTGATACGCTGCCCCCGTAGTAACGACAAATTGATTGGCCACTGCAATGAAAATGAAAGTATCAAGATATGATTGGTGATTAAATATCCATAGATACGTTTCATATGGGTCTACTTTCTCACGACCAATGGTGAGTAAACGCACTCCTGATGAGAATAAAATGAAATAGGAGAAAAACCGCGCAATTGGTAGCATTTTCTTCGGTGGAATAACCATTAGTAACGGTATGACTACGGCCGCTGAGAGAAAAAAACTTATAAAGTATGTAGGCCAAATAAAAATAGAGATCAACCCGTAGAGAAATGGTCGATCAAGCGTGGTAGAAGAATATTTTCTCTCTGAACGTAGTTCTATCTTTTGTGTAAGATACCATGCTATAATAATCAGAATAATTATTGGAATAAAATATATCATATAAGTCTTGTTCATTAAATCCTATCCACTGGATTGGAATCTGATCAGGATAATGCGCAACCAATTAATCATCATATTGAAACCCTATTCGCCAACAGAAGAACCAACACTTTTTAATAGCATCATAGTATAATTTCTGAGGATCGGATGTTTTTTGACCACATCTATTGAGAAATTATTTCGCTTTAATATTTCTATCATTTTTTTCCTTGTCCGTCTGTAATAAACACCTTGTCCAAGCCAATTGGTGTATATCACATCAACGAAACTTGCTAAAGGATTGGTGGGGTAAACACCAAGAATAATCAATGATCCGTTCTGTTTAAGCAATCGATGAACTTTATCAAGCAATCCGTCTAATTTCGGGAAATGGTGCATTACCATAAAGAATTGAATCGCGTCAAACTGATGATTGAACTGTAGATTATCAAGGTCTACATTTATAAACTCCACCTCATTCCGAAAAGATTTGGTGTTTGCCACTTCAAGCATATTCTTTGAAATATCACATCCAATTAATTTACAGTCAAGTACCATACAGTCAAGAAAATATGTACTGTTGCCTGTACCACAACCTGCATCCAGGACCACCGATGCTTTGCTGATAATGGGATTAATGTACTGTGAAAAATAATTGGCTAAAATCCGATATAGCACCAAAGGACGAAATTTATCATAAGTTTTGTTTCTTTTCTGGTAGGCCAGCCAAGTGTTCCATTTATTAGAAGTTTTATCGCGAATCATCTAGGAGTGAATTTCGGTCATCTAGTAATTTATGTGTAACAAGCCTAAATATCAAAAAATAGCGTTACAATGTGTGGAAACAAAAAACCCCGCTGCTGAGCGGGGCTTGATGTATTAATAATTAAAGAATCTATTTCAACAGCACTATCTTTTGTCAAGTTCATTTTATAATCATCATTTTTTCTACCTTTGTATAGGCATTCTTACCAGTAATAGAATTTTCTACAGTTAAGCGGTAAAAATAGACACCACTTGCCATCTGGAAACCCTTACTATTCTTACCATTCCACATCGTATAATGATGTCCAGGTGCTTTGACGCTACTTTCCAAAGTCATAAGCTTTCGCCCCATAATATCAAATATTTTCAGATTCACTATTGACCATGCTTTAAGATCATATGCAATAGTCGTTACAGGGTTAAATGGATTAGGATAATTATTATAGAGTCGATATTCATCAGGAAAAGTTAATTCATAATTTTTATCATCAATGACTGTACTGAAACTATTTGACATAACTGAAACCATTTCGCCAGTAGATAATATTCCAGTGACATTCCATTCAAATTCTCCCTGTAATACTTTAGCCTCGACCAGCATATCCAATATTTCATCTTTACTAATGTTAACGCTATTATTATTGACCTCGGTCTCAATATAAAGAGTATCTACTGATCTACCACCATTACTTGCGTATGGAAGTCCGATTTGTAGAATATAGGAATTTACATTATAATCCATTTCATGAGTCAGGCGCCATTGAAACAGAATACTATCACCAGGCGTACCCCTAAGGACTATAGTGCTGTCATTCTGTGGCATTGTAAGTACAATGTTAACAGAGTCCAGGCTTGGGGTGAACGAAAGACTAGGCCAATAAGCAGGATAGGGAGTATATGGATATATTCTATCATACCTATACATTGCTTCATTACTATGAAAAGTAACATGATCATTTGAATCCAAGCCTGCTAAGGCGAAAGAATATTCTCCTGGCTCATTGATTATACTGCTCACATTAAGGGAAACAGGTGATTCTGGAACCAATGAATGCAGTGTATCTATTGCTGTACTAAGGGTGTGATCAATAACGCCAATATTCCGTTGATCATTTTTTTCGCCCCAATCAAGTTGATCAAATTTATAAACCACAATACCCCCAGTTAGGTTTTCAATCTCTTTAACAAAAAGATTAAAATCAATATCCCAACTCTCATCAATAGTTGATGGGACATCAAAACGGAAAAAAGCAATGTTATTATTAAACACTTCTAGGGATTTCTGATTAGTGGGTAAAATGATTTCATGCTTTGTAGTATCGATGGATCGATCACTAAGAGGGAAGATATCATTATCCACCTGGAATGACCAAGTACCTCCGCTCATACCATCCACTGTCACAGCCCAGGTATAAAAACCACCTGGCTGAAACTCTTGGAACATAACATTATTAGGATACCGAAACATTCCCGACCGATTGACCCCAGGGCCGTTAATAGTGACATGAGCCAAGGTACCTGAATAATCTTTTTTATATGGATAGTTCCATACCACACTATAATCTGGTATCACATCCCGTGCATTATCGCGCGGTATAGGAAAACTAGGATGCGGATATCGATAACCCGGTATCCAATAAACTGAATCACCATACTCATAGGCACCAATATCAGGGGCATCACCAACAAACCTGCGATTTTGTCCCAGGTAGGATGGTGGCCAGTTATACTGTAAATCCTGACCATCATTGATCCCCGGTATGACTACACCGGCATCAATTAAGCTAGATCCCTTTCGAGGCCGAAAATCATAATCCTGCGTACGATCATCAGGACGATAGTAGCCATCAGTAAATACTGAATCGGAATCAGACAATATAAGGGTTTGATACCAAGGATCTGCTAATTCTCTATGTGGAAGTGTATAACCCAAGGATCTGCCAAACCATATACCACTTTCTAGAAGGTGATTAGCATCAGTAGGATTAGTTCCTCCATATTCAGATGGTGGATATGGCCAACAGTCAGAAGTAGAACATCCCAATGAACTTTCTACCAAACTATTTTTAAGTAGTGAATGCTGGTTTCCCAATGTAAAACCATTATCTGGCTCAGCATATTTACCTGTAAACAAATCGATATCCCACATCCAATTATCATATGACGTGATATGATACACTTCGTGATAGTCACCTTTGAGTCGCATACCACGATGGTTACCTATGGTAACATTATGATGTATATCACCCCTCCTATTGCCTGCACCAGTAGCTCCACCATCAAATCTGATACCATTAGTACCTGGTCCATTTATGATCCAGTTATATCTGGTCATTGATCTTGGAGCCCCATGAGCACCGCGATTAATACCGCTGCAGTCACAAGGATCAATATAATCTTCGATCCGACAGTACTCCATTAGGGATGATCCGCCTACACCACCGATCTTACTATTCTCAATAGTCACGAACCGACATACATATCCCAGGCTAGGGCCACCACCTCCAGGATTTGCCCACCAGTCCATATTGGTAAACAGGCAATTCTCAACCAGGCTTTGTAATCCTCCTATTTTCAAAGAATAAACATAAGGGATGCGGCTGAATATGCAGTTTATAAAGTCAGCATTATTGCTGAATAGCCCGGCACAAAGTGGTCCATGATTGCGATAAGCAGGCAAAGTAATATCATGAAGGTGTTCAAATTTGCAATCTTCAAATAATATATTCAGACCCTTAACATCCATAGATCCGCCGAAAAATTTGATATTCCTAAATTCCACATTTGCTACATATTGGATATTGATCATCCTGTGCAGAACTCTTATTCTTACATTTGTAGATGATGGCATAAACCGCTCATCCGCACAAATGTATAGCATCTCAGTTTGCGGATCAAATGCCCATTCTTCTAATGTATCCAGCAGATCGAGCCTTGCTAATCCAAACTCACGATCAATGTTCCAATCTTGAAGATCTGACTGTACAACATCAACTTCCCAAAATGTCCCAGGTACATGATCATTTGGACCGCCATAGGAAGGGTCTGTTGGATTTTTAATATTCGGGGAAACTGCAGGTATCTGATACCTGTCATTAATCCATACCCCGTAAACATCCCTAAAAGGTCTCTGGATCTCATTAGCAATAGCAGCAGAATCAAGGATTGCCCGAAAAAAACCATGGCCATTATGATAATATGGTTCCCAATCAACATTAATTGAAATGGAACCATCGATAACAACTGTTTCATTAGGATAAGGTTCAATAGTAATTGTGTTTGTCGGAGGACCACCATAATCAGGATCTAATGGGGACCAATTATAATCAGTCCCTTCAATATTGATCCCATCTTTCATAATAAACTCGGTATAGCGACCTTCACGAATAATAATACGATCCCATGCTCGTACATCTTCCAGAGCACTTGCGATGGTCGGATAAGGACAATCCATAGTACCATCAGGTTCGGGGCATTCATCGGAAAAATATCGTGACTTTACCACTGGACCAATCATTATTCCATGATAATCATTTCCACTCCGATCAAGTACATACTGATTATCTATATCCATTGGATAATAGGCCACTAGGCCAGACTCATTACCCGTTAATTGGTCATTCATTTTTTCCTGGATTTCTACCTGAGTTTTGGCAACACTCCACATCCGGACCTCATCAATCTTGCCAAAAAACCTACCTTGACCAACATGCGCTCCTCCAATAAATCTCACTGGTGTAGGATAAGGTGTTTTACCGGCAAAGTTCGTAGTATTGTAAATTTCTTCTCCATTAACAAATAACCTGTAATTTGTCCCATCAAAAGTGGTCGCTATATGGTACCATGTTTTTCTATTCAAAATTACGCTGTCCACAATTGAGTAATGTCTCTGGTCACCAGACCCAAATCCATATTTTATATCGACACCATTATACACCCATATGAATGGTGATTCATGATTTTCGTCTAATCCTTCATAATCAATAGGTTGATAGCCCATAATATGCCCCCATGAAGGATCCGGAGGTCTTCCGTCTTGATAGATTCTTGCTTCCAACGTGAACTTTTCGCCTACTATAGGTCCCTCTTTCCCTAAATCAATGGCATCAATAGCAGGTGAATAATCAGGATGTGAACTATGTAATGCTTCAAGGGTATCGTTGAATGCATCAAACAAGAGGTAATCATCCGTTTCATATTGTTCTAGTGCACTTTTTGAAACATACAAGTCACGAGCACTGACAATAGAACAAAGGATAATAAATATTCTTGTGATAATCCTTAACATTACTTGATGAGGCTAACCTTTTTTGTATCCACAAAATGTCTGCTCTGTATACTAATAAAATAAATACCTGAAGGTAAATTTCCGGCATCCCATTTAATTGTATGCGTTCCGCTATCGAAAATACTATGGACGAGTGTTTTTAACTCACTACCATTGATGTCATATACTTTAACAATCATAATATCCTTTATTGGCAAAGTAATTTGTATTGTTGTTTGTGTATTAAATGGGTTTGGATATGGATCACGGATTTTATAGTCAAAAGGGATTGGCTCAAAACCAACTGAAGCTTGATCACAATTGGTTGTGTTTTGCAAACCAACATAAGCATCGACACAATCCGGGTATGGGGGACAGATTTGATTGTTATATACTGCAAAATTTTCACCGAAAAGATTATTTTGCCAGTTAAAAACTATATTTAGATCACAGATACTTTCCGGTATATATCCTGTGAGCTGGTTATTATCCAATTTTAATATTTCTAAATTGGACAGATTTCCGATTTCCGATGGAATAGAACCTGAAAGCTGATTTTGATGTAAAATTAAATAGATTAATTTCTCGAGACCCCCAATCTCAGAAGGAATAGGCCCTGTAAGTTGGTTATTCTCCAACCAGAGTATTGTAAGACTATCTAAATTCCCTACATCCGATGGGATAGCCCCTGATAACCCTAGATCATTTAAAGTGAATTCATTAACCAAGTCATAATTACAGTTTAATTCGGTTAATCTGCCATTTGACCATTGTTGTGTGCCTAACTCAATGGGTTCAATAAGTCCATTATTGTTATCATCCATTTCCATGTTTATAGTTTCTGAGCTATTATCAATAAATAGCTGGAGAACATCCAGATCAGCTTGTTCTGTACAAATCCCATTGAACAGATAATTACTTTCGCAATCTTCAGAATACTGATAACCAACAAATTCAGCAACACAATCAGGATATGGGGGGATAAGAAAATTACCAGAAATATCAAATTGATAAGGATTATAAAAATCAAAATCTATATCACAAATACTCTCCGGTATAAATCCAGTAAATTGATTATTATTTAAGTGGATTCTAGCTACATTTAACAGATTCCCAATTTCAGATGGAATTGTACCGCTGAATTGATTGCCGTATAAATACAAATGGGTTAATTCTGTCAGATTCCCAATCGCAGACGGTATTGTACCGGAGAATTGATTTTTCTGAATTCTTAATTCCTTCAGGCTAATTAAAGACCAAACTTCGGTAGGAATGGATCCGGATAGATTATTATAGCGAATATCTAATTTAACTAAACTTGTAAGATTGCCAATTTCTGGAGGAATTGATCCTGTTAGCTCATTGTATTGTAATTTTAGGGTAACAAGGTTTGTAAGCTGCCCTATCTCGGATGGTATTTCTCCAGTAAGTTCCTCATTTATCCTAACCAAAGAAGTAGTATTGGTTATGGAATAACACTCATCCCATAGTTCAACTTCATCACTATCACAAACACCAAACCCAATTGATATTACGGCATTGGACAAAACAATTATTTTCAATAAATCCTTCATGATTAAATCATATGTTAAATAGTTATAAATGAATTACGTGGAGTATTTCAAGCCACACTATTGTTCAATAATAATTGACCTCCATATCATAAGCTACTCCTATGGAGATACTGATAATTTTACCAATATGACAATTTCCATAAAATGATAGATCTTTCGATTTTCTAGAAAGTAATCCAATACCTAAAACCGGAAAATATTTTTCATCATCCCCATATACATAATAATATCCTTTATAGCCCAGTGTTTCTGTTGGATCAAAATATCTGTGTAACAATGTATTATATGAAAAACCAATTGAAGGCAGTAATTCCATATTTTTATAATTTATTATTGGTCCAAAACCAATAATAAAAATTGGGTATTTGGAACCTTCGTGAGAGTGGTGCCAATCATCTGGTGCAGAAGTACTATAATCCTTATAAATATTAGGACTGATAGAACTAATATTTCGTGAAAAATGAACAAAAAAGTCAAACACGTCAGTCTTACGAAAAATTAATATAGAAAATCTTGAAGCTGTTTCTTTCCCAAAACCAAGCCCTAATCCACCTCCAAAACCATTTATCTTAGCATTATTTAGTGTATCCTGAGCATTTGGGAAACCTGATGATAATAAGTATAGGATAATTAATGTTTTAATGCGATTCATATGAAACCAATCTTACACCCCACCTGTCCTAAATGTCTATAAACAAAAAACCCCGCTACTGGCGGGGCTCATTTTAATATCTTCTAATTTATCAATTAGCTGTTTCTATCATAGAATTCTATAATAGCTTCGTTTGCCAATTGGTCAGCCTTTTCGTTCCCTGGGTGACCAGAATGACCTCTTACCCATTTCCACTCAATACTATAATTTTGAACTAATTCATCTAATTCTTGCCATAAATCTTTATTTTTTACTGGCTTTTTAGCGGCAGTCTTCCATCCATTATTTTTCCAATTAACAATCCATTGATTAATTCCATTCTTAACATACTTTGAATCGGTAATAATTTCAATTTTTGCATCTTCTTCTACCGATTTAAGCCCTTCTATCACAGCAATTAATTCCATCCTATTGTTTGTTGTTTTCGATTGAAATCCTTTTAATTCATTTGAAATTTTGGAATATTTTATTAAAACACCCCACCCACCTATACCAGGATTACCTTTACATGCTCCATCTGTGAATATCTGGATTTTATTTTTATCAAGCATAGAATAATCTATTCATCATCCCACAAACAAAAAACCCCGCTACTGGGCGGGGCTGTTTGAGCCAGAGGCGTTTCATTTAATATGTCTTTGTATCACTTCTTTTTGTGAAGAATCAACTCATTAATCGAACCGCCACTACCGCTTCCTTGTGCATAATTATCGATTAGCTTTTTTAAGTCTCTTTTCTGCTTTTTTTTCTTTTGCAGTTTTAGCAGGTGCTTTTTTAATTGCTTTTTTAGAATCT
>Ga0207991_1001852_pt1 | contig 12424 bp, 10 predicted proteins | sample ETN07SmetaG_FD_185786 | JGI IMG/M metagenome (GOLD analysis project Ga0207991, IMG submission 185786) | Marine microbial and viral communities from oxygen minimum zone, Eastern Pacific Ocean - ETNP2014F14-07SV275 (SPAdes) (version 2) | ecosystem: Environmental > Aquatic > Marine > Oceanic ... | reverse complement strand
CAGCGCCAGCAGCGCGCCCTTGGCATTCGGTCCCATGTCATTCCGCCTGTTCTGCCCGAGTTCCGGGCAAGGGTTAGCCTCAAAACCTGCGGTTTCAATGCCGGAGGGCCCGCGTCCTGCCTGCGGAGGCGGCGTTACGCCGCCCCCGCCCTGTCACGAGGCGCCTGCCTCAGAGGCTGGCATCCAGCGCGGCGAGGATCGCGCTGCCCATTTCGGCGGTGGTGACGGGGGCAACGCCCTCCTGCCCCAGCAGATCGGCGGTGCGCAGACCGTCAGCCAGCACCCGCTCCACGGCCTTTTCCAGCCGGTCGGCCTCGGCGCCCTGATCGAAGCTGTATCGCAGCGCCATGGCGAAGCTGAGGATACAGGCGATCGGATTGGCCTTGCCCTGCCCGGCGATGTCAGGGGCGGAGCCATGTACCGGCTCGTAAAGCGCCTTGGGACGGCCATTCGCCATCGGCGCGCCCAGCGAGGCGGAGGGCAGCATGCCAAGGCTGCCGGTCAGCATCGCCGCCAGATCCGACAGCAGGTCGCCGAACAGGTTGTCGGTCACGATCACGTCGAACTGCTTGGGCCAGCGGGTCAGCTGCATGGCGCCGGCATCGGCATACATGTGGCTCAGTTCCACATCCGGGTACTCGGCCTCGTGGATCTCGGTCACCACCTGGCGCCAGAGCACGCCCGATTCCATGACGTTGGCCTTCTCCATCGAGCAGACCTTGTTGTTCCGGCGGCGGGCCAGCTCGAAGGCGGAGCGCGCGACGCGGGCGATCTCGCTCTCGGTGTAGCGCTGGGTGTTGATGCCGACGCGCTCGTTGCCTTCCTTGTGGATGCCGCGCGGCTCGCCGAAATAGACGCCCGAGGTCAGCTCGCGCACGATCATGATGTCGAGGCCGGCGACCACGTCGCGCTTGAGCGAGGAGAAATCGGCCAGCGCGTCGAAGCACTGCGCCGGGCGCAGGTTCGAGAACAGGTCCATCTCCTTGCGCAGGCGCAGCAGGCCGCGCTCGGGCTTCACCGAGAAGTCGAGCGTGTCGTATTTCGGGCCGCCCACGGCGCCGAGCAGCACGGCGTCGGCGTTCTGGGCGCGCTCCATGGTGGCGTCGGTGAGCGGGGTGCCATGCGCGTCATAGGCCGCGCCGCCGACGAGGTCCTCCTCGACGTCGAAGGCGAGATCGCGCTTCTCGCCGTACCAGCCGATGATCTTCTTCACCTCGTTCATGACTTCGGGACCGATGCCGTCGCCGGCGAGGATCAGAAGGGAAGGATTGGACACTTTGGCGCTCCGGGTTGAAACGAATGGAATGGCGATGCGGTAGCCCGTGGTCGCCCTCGGGTCAAGTTCGCGCCCGGCCGCACGCGCTCACTCCAGTTCGAGATCGACCCAAACCAGCCGATGCGCCGCGGCGCGCGCCGCAGCCTCGGCCAGCGGGCCAGTCGCGGGCCAGACCACGCCGGCATCGATAACGGCCAGCCCGCCGCGCGAGGGCAGGACATAATCGACCCGCAGGTTGCCGGGGCCGTCCGGCGGGGCATCCCAATCGGCCGTGTCGTGCGAAGGGTCGCCCGCATGGGCGGGATCAGCCGCCGCGCGGCCGCCCTCGCTGCCGGGGAGGGGGTCGACGAGACGCGGGTCGTCGAGCAGCGCGCGCATCGCGTCGCGGCGTCCTTCCCCATCGGCGGGGTCGAGATTGGCAAGGCCCAGGATGACGAAGGGCGGCGCGGGGGCGGGGCCGAGATCCCCGTCCATGAGGCGCGGCCACAGCCGGATTTCGTCGCGGTTGCGCAGCCCGTTGAGATCCTCGGGCCCGTCGAAGACCGGCGGGGTCGCGGCGAAGGCCAGCAGCCGGAGCGGCCCGGACGGGGTCTCGGCCCGCACCACCCAGTGTCCCGCGCTCGACAGCCGCCGCGCTGCCTGCGCTTCGGCCGAGGGAAACGGTGTGCCCTCGATCGCGGGCTGCTCCGCGCCCGGCAGGTCGCGCCAGAGCAGCCCGGTCAGGTCGCGCTCCAGCCGCAGCGGGAAGCGCGACAGCAGCGCCATGGCCCCGTCGCCGGTGAAGCGACCGTAGCCATGGGAATCGCGCGCCCCGTCGATGCGGCCATCGCCGTCGAGGTCGAGCCCGGAGGCCAGCCCTGCATTGGATGGCGGGGCGAGGCGATACGGGTAGTCGGGAGCGCCTTCCGCCTGCAGCCGGGCCGCGAGCGCGTCGAGCGTCGCGCCCTGCGCGTCGCGGTCGACGCCCGTGAGCAGCAGGATGTCGGGGGCGGCATGGGCGACGATCCGGGCCATGGCGGCGATCTGCGGATCCTCGCCGCGTTGCAGGTCGCGCAGGAGCAGGCCGGGGCCGTCGCGGCTCAGTTCGGGGTCGTAGCTGGCGATCCGGATCGGTTCGGCCGTGAGCGGGAGGGCAAGCGTGGAGAGCAGGGCGCCGAGCCGCGCCCCGCGCATTAGGCCGGGATCAGCCCGGCCTCGCGGGCCGAGGCGCGCTCGCGCTGGGCGCCGATCATGTCGGCGACGCGCTGCAGCGCGACGCCGCGCATCAGCAGGCTGGCGGGCAGGAAGGCCCAGCCGGTCAGCGCCCAGATCATCGTGTGCGGGTTGGACAGGTCGAGCTGGCCGAACATCGGCATGCCGAGGCTGAGCAGCGCCGGGATCACGAAGGGCAGCAGGAAGCCCAGCACCAGGTTCACCTGACCGTCGCGGCGCAGCCGCCAGATCACGTCCGGCCCGGAGGTCGGGTCGAAGGTCGGCAGGTTGATCCAGACGTTGAAATTGCCCGAGCGCATCGGCCAGCCACGAAACCGCAGCAGCCCGGCGAACAGCGCCATCGAGGCGAGCGAGAGTAGGTAGCTCAGCGCCGCGCCGGCCCGGACCTGATCGGCGAGCGCGCCGGGCGTGCCGTCGGGCAGGGTCAGCATCAGCAGCCGCACCGGCGAATAGGGAATGTCGAGCAGGTGGCCCAGCGGCGCGGTCAGCGCGGCGACCAGCGCGGTGATGGTCGCGGGCTCGCTGGCGTCGCGTGCCAGCAGCGACAGCAGGAACACCGCCGCGCCGAGGGTGACGAAGCGGATCCGGTTGAAGGGCGGCGCGTCCCGAAACTCCACCAGGCTGGGCGAGACCGAGGTATATTCCACCGCCGTGAACAGGCCGGCGCCGAGCGCGACCAGCGCGACGATCTCGGGCGTGCCCGAGGCGCCGGTCTGCAACAGCATCGATGGTGTCGCGATCAGCAACATCATCAGCGCCGCGCGCAGGAGTCCTCCTGTCAGTCGCGTGACCATAGTCTGCCCATTCCTGTGCCGAGCGGCCACGATTGAAATCCGCGGCTCTTCATCGGCGATGTGCGGCCCATGCAGGCCGGCTTGCCTCAATCCTGCCACTATTTGGGCCCTTTCCGAGTTCAGGCGCAACGATCAAGACTCAGGAAGCGCTCGAACTGCGGCTCTTTTGCGACGCGGAGGCAGCCGAACTGGTCCGATAATGGGACGGACGCGCCCAATTCTATGCCTTATTCGGGCCATATCTTGTGGAAGAGGGTGGGGGATGCCCTACCAGCGGTGGGTATATATGACTTTACGTCATATTCTTTTGGATTGGGCCCCACGAAAAACGGGGCGACCCCGGCGGGTCGCCCCATTCTTGTCCGAATCATCGCCCACCCGCGCCGAGGCGTAGTGCCTTAATCAGACCCAGGGACGGGCCTGTGCGGCTTGGCTTTCAAAACTGTCGATCGCGGCGGCTTTCTCCATGGTCAGGCCGATATCGTCGAGCCCCTCGAGCAGGCAGTGCTTGCGGAAGGGGTCAACCTCGAAGTGGAAGCTCTCGCCCTCCGAGGTGGTCACGGTCTGGTTCTCGAGGTCGATGTCGAGCCGGGCGTTGGCGCCCTTCTCGGCGTCGCGCATCAGCACCTCGACCTGCTCCTCGGGGAGGGTGATCGGCAGGATGCCGTTCTTGAAGCAGTTGTTGAAGAAGATGTCGGCGAAGCTGGTCGAGATCACGCATTTGATCCCGAAATCCTTGATCGCCCAAGGCGCGTGCTCGCGCGAGGACCCGCAGCCGAAATTGTCGCCGGCGACGATGATCTCGGCGTTGCGGTAGGCCGGGTTGTTGAGCACGAAATCCGGGTTCTCGGAGCCGTCGTCGAGGTAGCGCATCTCGGCGAACAGGTTCACCCCGAGCCCCGACCGCTTGATGGTCTTGAGGAACTGCTTGGGGATGATCATGTCCGTGTCGATGTTGACCAACGGCATCGGCGCGGCGATGCCGCTGAAGCTTTCGAACTTGTCCATCACATCATCTCCCGCACGTCGGTCAGGTGTCCGGTGATCGCGGCGGCCGCCGCCATCGCCGGGCTCATCAGGTGGGTGCGCCCGCCCTTGCCCTGGCGCCCCTCGAAGTTGCGGTTCGAGGTCGCGGCGCAGCGCTCGCCGGGGGCGAGCTGGTCGGGGTTCATCGCCAGGCACATCGAGCAGCCGGCGAGGCGCCACTCGAAGCCCGCCTCCTTGAAGATGTCGGCCAGGCCCTCTTCCTCGGCTTGGGCGCGCACGAGGCCCGAGCCGGGCACGACCATGGCGCGCATGCCGTCCTTGATCTTCTTGCCCTTGAGGATCGCGGCCGCGGCGCGCAGATCCTCGATCCGGCCATTGGTGCAGGAGCCGATGAAGACCGTGTCGATCTTGATCTCCTTGAGCGGCGTACCGGCCTTGAGGCCCATGTAGTCGAGCGCGCGCTTCGCGGCCTCGACCTTGCCACCCTTGAAGGCGGCCGGGTCCGGCACGACGTCGGTGATCGGCAGCACGTCCTCGGGGGAGGTGCCCCAGGTGACGACCGGGGCGATGTCCTCGCCGCGGATGGTGACGACCTTGTCCCAATGCGCGTCGTCATCGGAATAGAGCGTCTTCCACCACTCCATCGCCGCTTCCCACTGCGCGCCCTTGGGCGCGTGGGGCCGACCCTTGACGTATTCGAAGGTGGTCTCGTCGGGCGCGATCAGGCCGGCGCGGGCGCCGCCCTCGATCGCCATGTTGCAGACCGTCATCCGGCCTTCCATCGACAGCGCGCGGATCGCTTCGCCGCAATACTCGATGACATAGCCGGTGCCGCCAGCAGTGCCGGTCTTGCCGATCACCGACAGGGTGATGTCCTTAGCGGTGACGCCCGGCGCGAGCTTGCCGGTGATCTCCACCTTCATGTTCTTGGACTTCGACTGGATCAGCGTCTGCGTGGCGAGCACGTGCTCGACCTCGGAGGTGCCGATGCCATGCGCCAGCGCACCGAAGGCGCCATGCGTCGCGGTGTGGCTGTCGCCGCAGACCACGGTCATGCCGGGCAGGGTCCAGCCCTGCTCGGGGCCGACGATGTGGACGATGCCCTGACGGATATCGGAGACCGGGTAGTAGTTGATCCCGAACTCGCGCGCGTTCTTGTCGAGCGCCTCGACCTGGATCCGGCTGTCCTCGTTCTCGATGACCTTGTCGCGGCCCTCGGTGGTGGGGACGTTGTGGTCCGGCACGGCGATGGTCTTCTCGGGCGCGCGCACCTGGCGACCGGCCATGCGCAGCCCCTCGAAGGCCTGCGGGCTGGTCACCTCGTGGACGAGGTGACGGTCGATATAGAGCAGGCCGGTGCCGTCGGCATCCTGCTGGACGAGGTGGGCGTCCCAGATCTTGTCGTAGAGTGTCTTGCCGGTCATGGAGTGGTCCTCTTGCGGCTGGATATGTGTGACGGGCGCGCGCTGGCGCCGGGGGTCGTGCGGGCGCGAAAGCGCCCCGCCGCGTCAGAGTCGCGCGAGGATCGTGCAGGTCGCGCCGAAGAACCGCCAAGGCAGCCGCGCGCGATCATCCATGTCGAAGACCCGTGTCATGGCGTCCAGATACTCCTTCGGACCTTGCGGCACAAGAGCCTGTGCAGCCGCTGGACCGGGGGGGCGGGGCGCTACATTCTGCGGACAGTCGAACGGGCAGGGGATGGGTGATGGAGCCGGAGACGGGCGGGGACGAGGTGGCCGGGACCGCGGCGCAGGAAGCCGAGGCGGCCGCCGCCGAGATGGCCCGTCAGGCCGAGGAGGCGCCCGAGGTGATCGCCCAGGCGGCGACCGATCTGGGCGACCGGCTGCTCGCGGATGCCGAGCGGGTGGCGCAGGGCGTGATGCAGCCCTGGAACGCCTGGCAGCTGGTGATCGTGCTCGGCGTCTTCGTGCTGGCGCATCTGGGCCGGGCCTGGCTCGGGCCGAAGCTGCATGACTGGATGCGGCACCGCACGGGCTGGCCGCGCTGGCGGATGCGCTACGCGGTGACGCTGCACCGGCGGTTGCGCGGGGTGCTGTTCGTGCTGCTGCTGTGGATCGCGCTGGCGGTGGTGCGGCAGATCGACCCCGGCGGCGGGGCCGGGGTGCTCAGGATCGTGGCCAACCTCGCCACCGGCTGGCTGATCGTGGCGCTGGTGGCGCGGATGATCGTCAACCCGATCCTGCGCGGCATCGTGCGCTACGGCGCCTGGAGCTGGATCACCCTGCGCATCCTCGACCTGACGGAGGAGACCTCGCGGCTGCTCGACAGCCTGTCGATCCAGACCGGCGATCTGCGGATCTCGGTGCTCCTGGTGCTCCAGGCGGCGCTGGTGCTGGGCGTCGCCTTCTTCCTGGCGCGGCTGCTGGCGCGGACCTCGGCGCACCGGATCGAGAGCAATGCCGAGATCAGCCCCTCGATGCAGGTGCTGGCGGTGAAGCTGTCGCAGCTGCTGTTCTACGGCATCGCGGTCTTTGTCGGGCTGCGCGCGGTGGGGGTGGACCTCACCGGTCTCGCGGTGCTGTCGGGCGCGATCGGCGTGGGTCTCGGCTTCGGCCTGCAGAAGGTGGTGTCGAACCTCGTCTCGGGCCTGATCATCCTGCTCGACAAGTCGATCAAGCCCGGCGACGTGATCTCGCTGGGCGAGACCTTCGGCTGGATCTCGACGCTTGGCGCGCGCTACGCCAGCGTCGTCACCCGCGACGGCAAGGAATACCTGATCCCGAACGAGGACCTGATCACCACGCAGGTGGTCAACTGGACCCATTCCGACAACTCGGTGCGGATCGACATCGCTTTCGGCGCCTCCTATGGCGACGATCCGCATCTCGTACGGCGGGTGGCGGTGGCCGCGGCGGCGGGCTGCGGGCGGGTTCTGGAAAAGCCCGCGCCGGTCTGCCATATCACCGCCTTCGGCGATTCGAGCGTGGATTACACGTTGCGCTTCTGGATCGACGACGCGACGGCGGGACTCACCAATATCCGCGGCGACGTGTTCCTCGCCTTGTGGGACGCGTTCAAGGCCGAGGGCATCTCGATTCCCTTTCCGCAGCGCGAGGTTCGGGTGCTCGATGGCTCCGCCTTGCAGGTCGCGCAACGCACCGCCGAGTGATCGGACGAGAGGGGCGGGATCGTTGAAAACGGCCACCCCCCTTGCTACATTGAAACCATGCCTGGCGCCGGGGCAAAGTCGGCGGCGTGAAACCGGAGGATGATGACCTGTCCCTTTCCACCCATGCGGCGCAGGCCGCTTCCCGGGGCGCGGGCCTGATGGCCGGGGCGCCCTCCGCGACGAGTGAAACGCTGCTCGCAGCAATCCTCGCTTCCCTCGATGACGACAAGGCCGAAGAGATCGTGCAGATTGATCTGCGCGGACGCTCGGAGATGGGCGATTACATGGTGATCGCATCGGGCCGTTCGACCCGCCAGGTCGCGGCCATTGCCGAGCATCTCACCGACAAGCTCAAGCAGGAGTTCGGCGTGCTCTCGAAGACCGAGGGCAAGGAGACCGGCGACTGGGTGCTGATCGATACCGGCGACGTGATCGTTCACGTGTTCCGACCCGAGGTGCGCGAGTTCTACCAGCTGGAGAAGATGTGGGCGCCCCAGGGGGCGGCCGCCGACGCCTTCCGCTGATGCGCGTGAGGATCTGCGCGGTGGGCCGGATGAAAGCCGGCCCCGAACGCGCTCTGGTTGATGACTATACTGCCCGGTTCGACCGGACCGGGCGGGCGCTGGGCCTCGGTCCGCTCGCCGTCTCCGAGGTCGACGACCGCAAGGGCGGCGGCATGGCCGCCGAGGCGGCCCTGCTGGAGCGCGCGATCCCGCAAGGCGCGGTGATCTGCGCCATGGACGAACGCGGCCGCCAGATGACCTCCCCCGATTTTGCCGAGATGCTGGCCGGTTGGCGCGACCAGGGTCGCTCCGAGGTTGCCTTCGTGATCGGCGGCGCCGACGGGATCGACCCGGCGCTCAGGTCGCGCGCCGACGCCATGCTCTCCTTCGGGCCGATGGTCTGGCCGCACATGCTGGTGCGGGCGATGCTGACCGAGCAGCTCTACCGCGCCGCCTCGATCCTCGCGGGCGCGCCCTATCACCGGGTCTGAGCCGGGGGCCCTCGGTGGACAAACGGGGCGCTTTGGCTCAGGACTTGCCCGACCCATTGCAGGAGGCCCCCCGATGACGACACCCAAACCCGTGGTCCTGTGCATCCTCGACGGCTGGGGCCTGCGCGCGGAGCGCGAGGGCAACGCGCCCGCATTGGCCCGGACCCCCGCCTTCGACCGGATCATGCAAGGTCCGAACGCCACGTTGGTGACGCATGGGCCGGATGTCGGGCTGCCTTCCGGGCAGATGGGCAACTCCGAGGTCGGTCACACCAATATCGGCGCCGGGCGGGTGGTCGCCATGGATCTCGGCCAGATCGACCTCGCGGTCGAGGATGGCTCCTTCCACGACGCCGAGGCGATCGTCGATTTCGCCAAGACCCTGGAGGATTCGGGCGGCACCGCGCATCTGTTCGGCGTCGTCTCGGATGGCGGCGTGCACGGCCATCTCGATCATATCGTGGCGGCGGCCAAGGCGCTGCGCGACCGTGATGTCGCGGTGACGATCCACGCCATCACCGACGGGCGCGACGTCGCGCCCTCCTCGGCCGACGCCTATGTCGAGGACCTGCTGCAGAAGCTGCCCGAGGGCACGCGGATCGCCACCGTGATCGGCCGCTACTTCGCGATGGATCGCGACAACCGCTGGGACCGGGTGAAGACCGCCTACGAGGCCATCGTGACTGGCAAAGGCAACCGCGCTGAGGATCCGCTCGCGGCGGTGAAGGCGGCCTGGGATGCCGGCAAGACCGACGAGTTCATCCCCGCCACGGTGATCGGCGACTATGCCGGCATGCAGCCGCAGGACGGGCTGTTCTGCCTCAACTTCCGGGCCGACCGGGCGCGCGAGATCCTCGCCGCCATCGCCGATCCGGAGTTCGATGGCTGGGATCGCGGCGAGGCCCCGGCGCTGGCCGCGCGGCTCGGCATGGTCGAATACTCCGACAAGCATGTCGCCTGGTACGAGACCGTGTTTCCCAAGCGCGACATCGCCAACACGCTCGGCGCCTGGGTCGCGTCCAAGGGGCTGCGGCAGTTCCGTCTCGCCGAGACCGAGAAATACCCGCATGTCACCTTCTTCCTCAACGGCGGCAAGGAAGAGGCCGAGCCGGGCGAAGACCGCTTCATGCCGAAATCGCCGAACGTCGCCACTTATGACATGCAGCCCGAGATGTCGGCCGGCGAAGTGACCGAGAAGTTCGTCGAGGCGATCGGCCAGGGCTACGACCTGATCGTCACCAACTTCGCCAACCCCGACATGGTCGGCCATACCGGCGATCTCGACGCCGCGATCCGCGCTTGCGAGGCGGTGGATCAGGGCCTCGCGCGGGTCTGCGAGGCGCTGGAGCAGGCGGGCGGCGCGATGATCGTCACCGCCGATCACGGCAATTGCGAGATGATGATCGACCCCGAGACCGGCGGGCCGCACACCTCGCACACGCTGAACCCGGTGCCGGTGGCGCTGTTCGGCGGGCCCAAGGGTGCGCGGCTGCGCGACGGGCGGCTGGCCGATCTGGCGCCGACGCTGCTGGACCTGATGGGCCTCGACCTGCCGCCCGAGATGACCGGGCGCAGCCTCATCGAATGAGGTCGGCGCTCGCCCTTGCGCTGGCGTTGCTCGCCACGCCGGCCGCCGCGCAGGACACCGCGACCGCGGCGCGCGAGGCCGCCGCACGTCTCGCCGCCGCCTCCGAGCAGCTCGACGCGGCGCAGGCCGCGCGTGACCGGGTCGCCGCGCTGACCGAGACGGTGCGCGCCTACGAGACCGGTCTCGAGGCGCTGCGCGACGGGCTGCGGCGCGCCGCGATCCGCGAGCGGGCCATCGCGGTGGAACTCGACGCGCGGCGCGAGGAGATCGCGGCGCTTCTGGGCGCGCTGCAGGCGATGTCGCGCGCCCCGGCGCCGGCCTTGCTGTTGCACCCGGCGGGGCCGCTGGGCACCGCGCGTGCCGGCCTGATCGCCGCCGAGGTCACCCCGGCATTGCAGGCCGAGGCCGAGAAGCTGCGCCTCGACCTGCAGGAGGCGGCCGATCTCGCCGCTTTGCAGCAAAGCGCGATCGTCACGCTCGAAGAGGGGCTGGCCGGCGCCCAGGCCGCGCGCAGCGCGCTCTCCGAGGCGATCTCGGAGCGCACCGACCTGCCGCGCCGCTTCACCGAGGACCCGGTCGCCACGGCGCTGCTGATCGCCTCGACCGACACGCTCGACGCCTTTGCCTCCGGGCTAGCGCAGACGGTGGATGCCGAACTGTCGGCCAACGCGCCGGATGCCAGCGATCGCAAGGGATCGATTTCGCTGCCGGTGCAAGGACAGGTGCTGCGTGGCTTCGGGCAGGCCGACGCCGCCGGGGTGACCCGGCCCGGCCTCGTGATCGCGACCGCGCCGCGCAGCCTCGTCACCACGCCGGTCGCGGCGACGCTGCGGTTCCGCGGCGAGCTGCTCGATTACGGCAATGTCGCGATCCTCGAGCCGGCGGCAGGGGTTCTGGTGATTCTGGCCGGGCTCGCGGAGGTCTATGGCACCCCGGGTGAGATCCTGCCCGAGGGCGCGGCGGTGGGTCTGATGGGCGGAGAGCTGCCAGCCCCGCACGAAATCTTGACCGAAACGGCGCAGGGCGGTGGCGCGCCGCGCCCGGAAACGCTTTATCTGGAAGTGCGGGAGGGCGACACGCCGGTCGACCCCGCCACGTGGTTCGTGTCCGGCTGATCTGCCGGGGGCACGACGGAAACGGCCGCAGCGCCGGAAACGAGAGGGAAGGTCGCGCATGAGGAAACTGCTACTGGCCGCGCTGGGCGGAACCGCGCTCGGGCTGGTCGTCACGACGCAGGTGGCCGGGCCGCTCGTCGCGCAGGAGGCCGAGCGCAACGCCAGCGTCTATGAACAGCTCGACCTGTTCGGAGACATCTTCGAACGGATCCGCGCCGAATATGTCGAGGAAGTCGAGGAGAGCGAGCTGATCGAGGCCGCGATCAACGGCATGCTGACATCGCTCGACCCGCATTCTTCCTACCTGTCGCCCGAGGATGCCGCCGACATGCGCACCCAGACGCGCGGCGAATTCGGCGGCCTCGGAATCGAGGTCACTCAGGAGGAGGGGATCGTCAAGGTCGTCTCGCCGATGGACGGCACCCCCGCCGACGCCGCCGGCATCCTCGCCGGTGACTTCATCACCGCCGTCGATGGCGAGAGCGTGCTCGGTCTGACCCTCGACGAGGCGGTCGACCTGATGCGCGGGCCGGTCGGCTCCGAGATCATCATCACCGTGGTGCGCGAGGGCGAGGAAGAGCCCTTTGACGTCTCGATCATCCGCGACACGATCAAGCTCAACGCCGTGCGCGCCCGGACCGAGGGCGACACCATCGTGGTCCGCGTCACCACCTTCAACGACCAGACCTATCCCGACCTGAAGAAGGGTCTGGCCGAGGAGATCGAGAAGGCTGGCGGGCTCGACAATGTCAACGGCGTGGTGCTCGACCTGCGCAACAACCCCGGCGGTCTGCTGAACCAGGCGATCTACGTCTCCGACGCCTTCCTCGAGGCGGGCGAGATCGTCTCGACCCGTGGCCGCGACGTGATCCAGTCCGAGCGCAACAACGCCACCCCCGGCGACCTGATCGATGGCAAGCCGATGGTGGTGCTGGTCAATGGCGGCTCCGCCTCGGCCTCCGAGATCGTCGCCGGCGCGCTGCAGGACCATCGCCGCGCCATCGTCGTCGGCACCCAGAGCTTCGGCAAGGGCTCGGTCCAGACGGTGATGCCGCTGCGGGGCGAGGGCGCGATGCGGCTGACCACGGCGCGCTACTACACGCCGTCGGGTCGCTCGATCCAGGCGCTGGGCATCTCGCCCGACATCATCGTCGAGCAGCCCCGGCCCAAGCCCGTCGCGGAGACCGAGGAGGAGAACACGACGCCGCGTCCGCTGCGGTCGGAGGCCGATCTGCGCGGCAGTCTCGACAATGACAGCCTGACCGAGGACGAGATCAAGCAGCTCGAGGCCGACCGCGAGCGGGCCGAGAAGGCGGCGGAACTGCGCG
>Ga0207991_1001847_pt1 | contig 12440 bp, 11 predicted proteins | sample ETN07SmetaG_FD_185786 | JGI IMG/M metagenome (GOLD analysis project Ga0207991, IMG submission 185786) | Marine microbial and viral communities from oxygen minimum zone, Eastern Pacific Ocean - ETNP2014F14-07SV275 (SPAdes) (version 2) | ecosystem: Environmental > Aquatic > Marine > Oceanic ... | reverse complement strand
TTGATACCAAAGAAGATTATCTAGCTTTAAAAAAAATTATGGAATATAAATCTTAAAATATGAAGATAGCATATCAAGGAATTGAAGGCAGTTATAGTGAAAGCTGTGCACAGGAAATGCATCCTGAGTGCGAAACTATTGCATGTAAGACTTTTGGTGATGTTTTTAATAAAGCTAATGAAGATGAAGAAGTGAGAGCCATTATTCCAGAGTCTAATAAAACAACTGGCAACATTGGAGTCGAATACTTAATTTTTAAATATCGCTTAAATATTTATCAAGAAAAATTTTATCCCATCCATCACCATCTATTAGGTTTGCCTGGAACAAAAATTGAAGATGTAAAAAATGTTTTTTCTCATGCTCAAGGATTAAGTCAATGTTCAAATTTCATTAAAAAAAATAATTTTATTGAGAATGTTCGTGCCGATACAGCAGGCAGTGCAAAATATGTATCTGAGAGTAAAAATAAAAATGAAGCTGCAATAGCATCAAAGCAGAGCGCTAAAATTTATAATTTAGATATACTAGCATCCAACATAGAAGATGAAAAAGAAAATGTGACTAGATTTTTATTAATGGGCAAACCAGTCATGCAACCAGAACTTAAAAAAGATAAATATATAACTTCCTTTTTATTTAAATTAAAAAGTAAGCCCGCTGCATTATATTCTGCGCTAGCAGGTTTCGCTATTCAAGGAGTTAACTTGACTAAATTACAAAGCTATCCAGAAAAAAATTCCTTTACATCTTATTTTTTTCTCTGCGATTTAGATGGGCATATAGAAGACCCAAAAGTTCAAAAATCACTAGAGGAATTAGGATTACATTGTGAGGATTTTCACGTATTAGGTGTTTTTAATTCAGATAAATTTAGAGAAAAATAAATTTATTTTTACTTTTCTTGTAGAATAGAAAACATTACTGTTATAATAAGTTTGGAGGCCAGTCAGGTGAAAGTACCATGAACTCCCCCAGGCTTGAAAAAGAGCAAGGGTAATGAGTAATATTCAGGTTGGTTGGTCTCCTTTAATTCATGATTACTAATAAAAAAGTTTTAGCTTTAAAATATAGACCGCAAACTTTTAAAGACTTAATTGGTCAAGATGTAGTTGCGGAAACAATTTCAAATTCAATAAAAGCAAAAAAAGTTCCAAATGCATATTTGTTTACAGGAATTAGAGGTGTTGGCAAAACAACAATAGCAAGGCTTGTTGCAAGAGCGCTAAACTGCTTAAATGGAATAGAGAGCGTTTGTAAAGAAAGTTTATGCAAAAATTGCGAAGCAATAGCTAATTCTAATCATATTGATGTTCTTGAAATGGATGCAGCAAGCAAGACAGGCGTTGATGACGTTAGAGATTTAATTGAGTTTTCAAGATATGGTCCGACTTCAGCAAAGTATAAAATATTTATAATTGATGAAGTGCACATGCTAAGTAAACAGGCATTTAATGCACTGCTAAAAACTCTTGAAGAACCGCCAGAATATTTAAAATTTGTATTTGCAACAACAGAAGTAAAAAAAATACCCATCACAGTTGTGTCAAGATGTCAAAGATTCGACTTGCCTAGAGTAAAATCTTTAGAATTATTTAATTTTATTAAAAAAGTTACTGAAAAAGAAAAAGGCAAAGCCACAGATGATGCGCTTAAGCTTATAGTTAAAATTTCTGAGGGATCAGTAAGAGATGCCCTTTCACTTTTAGACAGAGCTTTAATTAGTTTAGAAAAAGATGTAGAACTTGATTTAAGTATAACCCAAAAAATTTTTGGATATTTTGATAAATCAAATTTAATTGAACTATTTAGATTTTTGTTTGAAGGAGAAGAAAAAAAAGTACTTAAAATTTATAAATCTATTTATGATCAAGGCATCGAACCTAAAATATTCTTAAATGATTTTTTAGAAATCTTGTATTATTTTAAAAATATTTCTTCCTTAAATATTGATGGAACAAATTTTACTTTAAATGATGAGGAATTTAACAAAATTAAAGAAATTGCAAGCAACATTAAAAATGAAACTTTATTATTGTTTTGGCAATTTACTATAAAAACTTTAGAAGAAATTGAAATTGTATCAAACCAGCATATAGCAATGGAAATGTTTCTTATAAGGTTAATACATTTAAAAGGAATATCAAATTTTCCAGGAATAAAACTTGATAATGAAAACATGAATGAAACTAGCATTAATCAAGAAAGTGAAAATAATAATCAAAGTAAGAAAAAAATTGATGAAGAATTATTTGACTCTAAGAGCAAAACAATTGGACAAATTAAAAATATAGTCCAAGAAAAAAAACTAACAGAAAAACCTATTTTAAAAAATGAACAATATACAAATTTACAGATCAAAACCTTTGAAGATTTGATTAATGCTTGCAATATTTATAAAGAAATTAAACTGAAATATGAATTAGAAACGAATGTTAATGTTGTAAGTTTTGAAAATCAAAGAATCGAAATTTCATTTAACGAAAAACTAGATAAAGAATTTATAAGAAATTTGTCCTCAAAATTATATGAATGGACAAAAAATAGATGGATTATTTCTTTATCAAAAAAAACTGGTCAACCTTCTAAAAAAGAAAAAGATATTATTTTAAAAAAAGAGTTTTTAGATAAAGCTAAAAAAAGAGAAGTTTATCAAAAAGTTTTGAAAATTTTTCCTGACGCAGAATTAATTGATATAGATATAATCAAAGAGAAAAATGATGACTGATTTTAGTAAAATTTTAAATAAGGCAAAAGAATTAGAAGCTAAAATGAAAGAAAGCCAAGAAAAAATAAAAAATATTGAGGTTGAGGGCACCTCTGGGGCAAATTCTGTAAAAGTAAAACTTAATGGAGATGGAGAAATGATTGAAGTAAAAATATCACCAGAAACAATTAGGGAAGAAAAATCTATTATTGAAGATCTTATAGTTGCAGCACATAATAATGCTAAAGCTCAATTAAAATCTAAGACTTCTGAAGAAATTTCAAAAGCCACAGGTGGTTTTGGGATTCCAGACTTTAAGTGGCCAATTTAGTTTAATGCAAAATATAAATGAAATTGAAGAATTAATAAAATTGATTTCTAAACTGCCAGGTTTGGGACCAAAGTCTGCAAAAAGAATAGTATTGAAGTTAATGAATAGCAGAGACGAACTCATGAAGCCAATGGCAAATACTTTGACTGAAGTTTATAAAAATGTGTCAAGATGTAAAGTGTGCGGAACTCTCAAATCTAATTCTGTTGGTTGTAATAATTGTGAGAATAAAGATAAAAAATTTAACAAGATTTGTGTTGTTGAAAATATTGCCGATCAATGGAGCATTGAAAATTCAAGTATTTATCAGGGTTATTTTCATATTTTAGGAGGGACTCTTTCTTCTTCTTCAAATCAAAGAAAAGAAGATCTTTTGATCACATCTTTAGTTGATAGAGTTAAAAAGGATTCAATTGAAGAAGTAATAATTGCAACAAGTGCAACTGTTGAAGGACAAACAACGGCGCATTATATAAAAAATAGTCTTAAAGAAACAAAAGTTAAAGTTTCAAAATTAGCACAAGGCCTGCCCGTTGGAGGAGAAATAGAAAGTTTAGACGATGGCACTTTATTTTCTGCTTTTAAAAATAGAAGTTAGGTTAAAAATATTTATGACTAATCTTTTTTTAGAAGTCTATTAAGATGAAGAATTGGCTCGGTATAGCCAGAGGGTTGTGCTCTGCCATGAAATACAAGTTCGCAAGCCGCTTTAAAGGCAATAGATTTATCGAAATTACCTGACATAGCTTGATAAGGAGCATGACCCTTTAATGCTGGGTCTTTAATATTTTGATTATCTACAATTTTTGCCATTTTTTTCATTATTTCTAAAACTTGTTTTTTGCTGCAAATACCGTGATGTAACCAATTGGCAATATGTTGTGAGGATATTCTAAGGGTAGCTCTATCTTCCATCAAGCCGATTCCATTAATATCAGGAACCTTAGAGCATCCTACTGATTGATCTATCCAACGCACCACATATCCTAATATACCTTGGGCATTATTTTCTAACTCCTTAGTGATTTCTTCCATTGACCAATTAGATCTATCCGCAATTGGAATAGTTAGAAGTTCTGAAAGTTTTGTTGGTTTTCTATTTAATAATTTTTTTTGTTCAAAAAATACATCAACTTCATGATAATGAAGGACATGTAGAGTTGCTGCCGTAGGGCTTGGCACCCATGCACAGTTAGCTCCTGCTAAGGGGTGAGCAATTTTTTGTTTAATCATATTGGCCATCAAGTCTGGAGCAGCGTACATACCTTTTCCTATCTGCGCTTTACCTGAAAAGCCACAAGCAAGCCCAACATCTACATTATTATTTTCATAAGCAGCAAGCCATTTTGATAATTTCATATCACCTTTTTTAATCATTGGACCTGCTTCCATAGATGTATGCATTTCATCTCCAGTTCTGTCTAAAAATCCTGTATTTATAAAAAAGACTCTATTATTTAAAAAACGTATACATTCTTTTAGATTTGCAGAAGTTCTTCTTTCTTCGTCCATTATTCCACATTTAATTGTAAACTTTTTTAAATTTAATAATTTTTCAACTTTCTCAAAAATTAAGTTAGTGAATTTGCATTCATCAGGCCCATGCATTTTAGGTTTAACTATATAAATTGAATTTGTTCTTGAATTACCTTTTCTTTTAAAGTCATGAAGACATGCGGCAGATGTGATAAAAGCATCAATAATTCCTTCAGGACATTCTGAACCATCTTTTAAAAGAATGGCAGGATTAGTCATAAGATGACCAACATTCCTATTAAGCAATAATGCTCTACCGTGTAATTTAAATTTTTTACTTTTGGGTGAAATATAGTTTCGATCAGGATTTAATTGTCTTAAAATTTTTTTCCCCTTTTTTTTAAACTCTACTTTTAAGTCACCCTTCATTAGTCCTAACCAATTTTTGTATCCAATAACTTTATCCTCTGCGTCCACAGCAGCAACGCTATCTTCATGGTCACAAATAGTTGAGATGGCAGACTCTAATATTATATCATGTATTGCTATACTGTCTTGATTACCTTCAGGGTTATTGATTTCGAGAGAGCCATCTTGGTCAAATAAAATATCTATATGAAGATTATTGTTAATAAATAAAAGTGAAGATAGTAGATTTGATTTTTTATTATACCCTACAAATTGTTGAGGGTTTTTAAGTTCTAAACTTAATTTATTTTTTTGAACCTGGGGAATTGTTTTAATATCTTTCCAACTTCCTTTTTTTAGAGGAACATTTTTGTCTAAAAAGTTACGAACATACTCTATTACTTTTTGCCCCCTTATTGGATTGTAAGTTTTTCCTCTGACAGCTCCTTTTGTTTCAGGAATTACATCTGTGCCATATAAAGAATCATATAAGCTAACCCATCTGGCATTAGCTGCATTTAGAGCATATCTTTTATTTGATATTGGCACTACTAGCTGAGGACCACAAATTTTTGCTATTTCAATATCTACATTTTTTGTTTTTATTTTAAAATCTTGGCCAGATTTTTTTAAATAACCAATTTTTTTTAAAAAATTAGTATATTCCTTAATATTGAATTTATTTCCTTTACGCTTTTTATGCCATTCATCTATTTTTTTTTGTAATTCATCTCTTTTTTCTAAAAGTTCTTTATTTTTGGTAGCTAATTTATGAACTGCTTTATCAAATCCGTCCCAAAAATTTTCTTTTTTTAACTTTGTATTTGGTAATAATTCGTTATTTACAAAGCTTAATAACTTCTCTGATATAGATAGATTTTTAATTTTTATATATTTTTCTCTCATATTAACTCATATACCCCATCTGTCTTTTTACCTGAGAGATTTACTCCTTTGGTGAGATCTTATCTTCTTTCCAGAGCTAACATGTTCAAGGTCCTTTTGCCTGAGAGTTTCCGGGGTGGTTGCTCCTTCGGCGCTACATAACGTAGTCTCTCCCTTAAAAACAAACTTAATTTTATTATGATAATTCATAATAATCCAATTAAATATTTGAACATTTTATTGCCTTTTTTTGATATTAATTAATGATTAGTTTTATTTAAAAATGAAAAATTATTTAAATTTTGAACAAGATATAAAAAATCTTGAAATTGAATTAGACAAACTAAAAGATTCCTATAATCAGGAAGGTTTGTCAGAAGTTGATACTGACAGAATATCTAAAATTCAATCGGAAATTGATAGTAAGCTTAATGATGTATATTCAAATTTGGATTCTTGGCAAAAAACACAAGTTGCAAGGCATGAAGATAGACCTAAAGCAAAATTTTTTATAGAGAATCTATTTGAAGAATTTATACTTCTAGCTGGAGATCGATTTTATGGAGAAGATAAATCAGTATTAACAGGATTTGCTAAATTTAATCAAACTTCTGTATTGGTTATTGGTCAAGAAAAAGGAGAGGATTTAGAGTCAAGGATTGAAAGAAATTTTGGAATGATGAGACCCGAAGGATATAGGAAAACAATTCGTTTAATGAAGCTAGCTGATAAATTTAATATTCCAATTATTTTATTTATAGATACGCCTGGCGCTTATCCTGGAGTTGGTGCTGAAGAAAGAGGCCAAGCCGAAGCTATAGCCAAATCCATTGAATGTTGTATGGAATTAAAAGTTCCTACAATATCTGTTATTATTGGTGAAGGAGGATCAGGGGGAGCAATAGCATTAGCATCTTCAAATAAAGTTTTAATGCTTGAAAACGCAATTTATTCAGTAATTTCACCAGAAGGATGTGCAACAATACTTTGGAGAGATCCAAAAAAAACACTAGAAGCAGCAGAAGCAATGAAATTATCTTCAAAAGATCTTTTAGAATTAGGTATTATAGATGAAGTAATATCTGAACCGTTAGGTGGAGCCCACAGAGATAAAGATTTAAGCATTAACAACGTTAGAGATTCAATTAAGAAAAATCTAGATGAACTAAAATCTATGAATAGAGATGAAATTTTTTCTCATAGAAAAAATAAATTTTTATCAATCGGTAGAAAAAAAGGTTTTGTGAGCAAAATAGATTCTGATGAAAATTTGATATTGAAAGAAAATTTTTTACAAAAAATATTTGTAAATTTTAAGAAATTTCAATATCAAATTATAATTGCGTCTTGTTTATTAATCTTTGGATTAATGTATTATTTTTTATAAAGAACCATGGCAATGTTTATATTTTTTTTCTGAACCACAATAACAAGGTTCATTTCTTTTCATTTTTTTAGAGGTAGCTGGAATTTCCACTTTTTTTGGATTTTCAATTGGTTTTTGTGCAAAATTAAGGTTGATTAATATTGTGACTAAATCTGTTTTCATCTTTTCTAATAAATTTTCAAATAAATCAAAAGCTTCTTTTTTATATTCTATTAAAGGATCTCTTTGTCCATAAGATCTCAATCCTATAACTTGTCTTAGTTGGTCCAAATATTGAATATGAGATTTCCAGCTTAAATCAACTGTTTGTAAAAAAATCATTTTTTCTATTTTTTGAGCCTGATCTTCTCCTAAAAATTTAATTCTTTCATTTCTTTTTTCTTTAAATTTATTATTAATTTTTAAAGTAAAATCATTGTCATTTAATTTAGATAAATCATATACTTCTTGGTCATTAAAACTTTTACCAAAGGTAGAAATTAATTTACTATTAAATTCATTACTTTTTGGATTAAGTAAATATTTTTTTTTGTCATTTACAAGATTTTCAATGATTTCATTTAAAAAATTATCTGAATAAGAAAAAATTTCCTTGTTATTCATTACGTTATTTCTCTCAGAGAAAATCACTTGTCTTTGATCAGACAAAACATTATCAAATTTTAGAAGTGTTTTCCTAATATCAAAATTTCTTGCCTCTACTTTTTGCTGAGCTCTTTCCAGTGCTTTATTAATCCAAGGGTGATCAATGCTTTCACCATCTTTTAGGCCAAGTTTTTCTAACATATTACTCATGGACTCAGATCCAAATATTCTCATTAAATCATCTTCCAGACTCACGTAGAAAATTGAATTTCCCTCATCACCTTGTCTACCAGATCTTCCTCTAGCTTGATTATCAACTCTTCGAGATTCCATTCTCTCCGTTCCTATTACAAATAGACCACCCAATGATTTAATTTTTTCTTTTTCTTTATTTAGTTCTTCTTGTGGAATACTTTCTTTTTTTCCACCAAGTTGTATGTCAACGCCTCTTCCCGATATACTTGTTGTAATTATTACAGAACTAACTTTTCCAGCATTTGCTATTATTTCTGCTTCCTTTTTATGATTTTTTGCATTTAATATTGTATGAATAATTCCTTCAGCTCTTAGAAGTTTTGAATAATGTTCTGATTTATTAATACTTGATGTGAAAACAAGAACTGGTTGTCCTGTTTTATTACATTCAGAAATTTTTGATACAATTGCTTTATTTTTTTCAGTTTCAGTTCTAAAAATTTGGTCATTCCAGTCTTTCCGTATCATTTTTTTATTTGTGGGAATACTAACAATCACAAGATTATATATTTCAAAAAACTCTTCCGCTTCAGTAGCTGCAGTTCCAGTACATCCTGAAATTTTTTTATATAGTTTAAAATAATTTTGATAAGTTGTTGAGGCTAGTGTTTGGTTTTCTTGTTGAACTTTAATTCTTTCTTTTGCTTCCAGAGCTTGATGTAAGCCTTCTCCATATCTTCTTCCTTCTAAAATTCTACCAGTTAATTCATCTACAATTTTTAATGTTTCATCTTTAACTATATAGTCTCTTCCTTTTTCAAAAAGATAATTTGCTCTAAGAGCTTGTGTTACATGATGAACTAATTCTAAATTTTGAGGATCATAGAAATTATTATTTTTCAAAACACCAGCAGATGAAAAAATTTTTTCAACACTGTCTATACCTTTATTTGTTAAAAGAATATTTTTATCTTTTTCGTCTATTTCGAAGTCACCTTTAGAAAGTTGGTTAACTAATTTATCAACTGATAAGTACTGATCTGTTTTATCTCCCGAACCTCCAGATATAATTAATGGAGTTCTAGCTTCATCAATTAGGCATGAATCAATTTCATCAACTATACAAAAACTATGGTTTCTTTGCACAATTTGATCTTTAGAAAATTTCATATTATCTCTTAAATAATCAAAACCTAATTCGCTATTTGTTGCGTAGGTAATATCGCAATCATAATTTTTCTTTCTTTCAAAGTCATCTTGATCATTGTTGATGTATCCTGATTTTAAGCCTAAGAAGCTGTATATTTTTCCCATATTTAAACAATCCCTTTTTGCAAGGTAGTCATTTACTGTTACGACATGTACTCCCACACCAGAGAGGGCATTTAGGTATGCTGTCAAGGCAATGCTTAAAGTTTTACCTTCGCCAGTTTTCATTTCAGCTATTTTACCTTTATGAAGAACTAGACCTCCAATTAATTGAACATCATATGGGCGTTCATTTATAGTTCTTTTTGCTGCTTCTCTAGCACAAGCAAAAACTTCTATTAGTAGATCGTCTAAGTTTTCTCCTTTTTTTACTCTTTCTTTAAATTCGTTAGTTTTTCCTGGAAAATCTCCGTCATCAAGAGCCTTAAATTTTGGCTCAAATTCATTAATTTTTAAAATAGTTTTTCCTAAACGATCTAGCTCTTTTTGATTGGGAGATTTTATAAATTTAGATATTAAATTTAATGGATTCAGCATTTTGTAATTTTTTTTATATATTAATTATATCTATGTTTTAATATAGGTATTAAATAATTTATTTAAACTCTATGACAATTAACATAAAAAATTTTCTTTTATCTCAAAGCAAAAAATCAAAAATTGGGGACTTTCAAGACTTGGAACATATAGATGGTGTTGCAATTTCAGCAATATCTGCGAATCTTTATGAAGAGAACAGAGATGATTTGGTTCTTTTTTATTTTAGAGATGCTGCAAATTATGCTTCAGTTTATACACAGTCAAAAATTATTTCTGAAAATATTAAATGGAATTTGAGCCTAAAAGGCAATTCAATAAAAGCTTTACTAATAAATACTAGAAATGCCAATGCATTCACAGGAAAATTAGGTCTTAGAGGAATAATTAAAATAGCAGAAGAATTATCTAAGAAACTTACAATTAAAATGGCCGAAGATGATGAAGAAAAAAATTTTGTTAATCCAAATGAAATTTTATTTGGATCTACAGGCACAATTGGAGCGACATTTCCTACCGATAAAATTACACGATCTATACCAAGCTTAGTAAAAAAAATTAAATATACACAAACTAAATACTTATGGATAAAAGCAGCATTAGGCATTATGACAACTGATCTTCACCCAAAGTTAGCAATGGAAGAATGCAAAATTGGAAACTCTGAAGTTAAAATTTATGGAATAGCAAAAGGTTCGGGTATGATCTTTCCAAATATGGCTACAACCTTAGGATATGTTTTTACAGATGCCGATCTTCCATCAGGAATTTTAAAAAAACTACTGAAAAAAAACATTGAAACAACATTTAATGCAATTAGTTGTGATGGAGATACAAGCACTAATGATATGGTTTCATTTTTTGCTACAAAAAAAATAAAACATGCAAAAATTACAAATGTTAATGATGATAAACTTAAAGATTTTGATAAAAGCCTTCATTCAGTTTTGTTAAATTTGGCAAAAAGAGTGGCAGCAGATGGTGAAGGTGCATCAAAATTTATTACAGTAAATGTGTTTAATGCAAAAACTTTTTATGATGCCAAAAAAATTGCATTCTCAGTTGCCAACTCTCCTCTAGTAAAAACTGCTATAGCTGGCGAAGATCCAAACTGGGGAAGAATTATCATGGCAATTGGTAAAGCTAATGTTGATTTAAATTTAAACAAATTAGCAATTAATTTTGGAAATATAAAAGTAATCGAAAAAGGACAACTATTTTCAAATTACGAAGAGGTCGAAGTTGCAGAATATATGAGAGGAGAGAAAGTAGACTTAACAATAGATTTGAATATTGGCAACAAGAGTTTTACAGCTTACACTATGGATCTTACAAAAAAATATATTGAAATCAATGCTGATTATAGAAGTTAAGTAATATTGAATTATTGAGATAAGTAATTAATTATATAGAATGATTAAATACAGGCTAACATGTAAAAATTGCAATAGTTCATTTGATAGTTGGTTTGCATCATCTAGAGAATATGAAAAACTAAAAAAATTAAAACATTTAAATTGTCATCATTGTAATTCAATTAAAGTTGAAAAAACTTTAATGGCACCAAGTGTTTTAAATACAAAAGATAAAATTGCATCAATTTCAAAAGATAACAAATTTTATAAAATTAAAAATAAAATTAAAGAATATCAAAAATTTATTAAAAAGAACTTTAATTATGTAGGAGATAATTTTGTTTATGAAGCAAGATCTATTCACTATAACAGTAAAAAAAAATCAAAAAATATTTACGGCAATGCCACATCTAATGAAATTTCTGAACTTAAAGACGAAGGAATTGAAACGGATGTAATTCCTTGGTTTAATGATAGTGAAAACTAAATTTTTTTAAATTTAGCTATGTAGTTAACAGACTTATCATTACTTAAACTCCATTCATCTATAATTGGATTAAATTTCATTCCACTTAGTTTTTTTAACTTCAGACTAGAATTAATGGCTAAGCTAACTAAATTATCAGGCTTAACAAACTTTTCCCAATCGTGAGTTCCTATTGGAAGCCACCTAAGAACATACTCAGCTCCAATAATAGCAAACATATATGATTTAAAAGTTTTATTTAAAGTAGCAATGAACATAAGACCATTTTTTTTTAATAAATTTGAACTTTTCTTAATAAAAAAATTTAAATCTTCAACATGTTCTACAATTTCCATATTTAAAACTACATCAAATTTTTTATTAAGATTTAATTTTTCTGGAGAAGAGCATAAATAATTTATCTTAAGATTATTTTTTTTTGCGTGAAATTTAGCTACTTGAATGTTTTTTTTAGAAGCATCAATAGCAGTAACTTTAGCTCCTAATCTAGTTATGGGTTCTGACAACAAGCCTCCACCACAACCAATATCTAAAATATTAAGACCTTTAAGAGGAGAATTTGTTTGTTTAAGCTTAAAATGTTCAATGATATTTTCTTTTAAATACTTTATTCTAATAGGATTAAATTTGTGCAAGGGTTTGAATTTGCCATTAGGACTCCACCATTCAGCTGCAATTTTTGAAAATTTTGCAATTTCTAGTTTATTTATTGTGTTACTTTCCATTGTTAGTTGACATTACAATTAAGATGTATTTTATCAATATATTTTAATTTTTACAAAAAATTATTATCAATGAAAATCGTTGTTTTAAAATTTGGTGGTACCTCGGTAGGTACAGTAGATAGAATTAAGAAAGTAGCTAATATAATTATTAGT
>Ga0207991_1001844_pt1 | contig 12450 bp, 8 predicted proteins | sample ETN07SmetaG_FD_185786 | JGI IMG/M metagenome (GOLD analysis project Ga0207991, IMG submission 185786) | Marine microbial and viral communities from oxygen minimum zone, Eastern Pacific Ocean - ETNP2014F14-07SV275 (SPAdes) (version 2) | ecosystem: Environmental > Aquatic > Marine > Oceanic ... | reverse complement strand
AGCCTACGATCTCGTGGTCGCACGTGCAGTTGCCAGGCTTCCTGAACTGGCAGAACTGACTCTTCCGTTCGCAATCATCGGCGGCACGGTGATTCTCCCGAAAAGTTCCGGACTAGAAGACGAACTGGACGAGGCAGCCGCTGCCGCTGAAATCCTGGGAGCCGCGCCCGCCATTACGCTTCAGGTTGACCGGCCCGGCACCGCACTCCCGGATCACACGGTCTACTGGATGAAAATATCTCCAACACCGCGTGAATTTCCTCGCAGAATCGGTGTCCCCCATCGATCTCCCCTGATAGAACAGAATTCCTGACCCAACGCTAAACCGTTCTGGAACAAATGACCCGGACACCTCAACAACAAGACAAGGCACCCGAACAGGGTTCGGCGCTGGAAACTGGAGCGCTGAACGCGGCAAATCTCCGTCAACGCGTGCTGTCGAAACCCACGCTGATCGCGGCCGTGCTTGGGGCAGCCCTCCTCGGATTCGCACTGTGGCGCATATTTGACTTCGAGTGGACCGAAGTATGGGACAACGTCAAGGGCATCCACCCCGGCAAATATCTGCTGGCACTTGGCCTCTATTATTTGAGCTTCTGGTTCCGCGGACTTCGCTGGCGACTGATGGCCCGAACGGCAAATATCGGTGGAAGCGACGGCAAGAATGTCTCAGGCACGCTCACACTTTCAGGGATCATCCTCATGGGCTGGTTTGCCAACTCGGTGGCATTCATGCGGCTCGGCGACGCTTACCGGGGCTGGGCGCTCTCGCGAGAATCCGGAAGCGACTTTCCGTCGTGTCTCGGCACGGTCCTCGCAGAACGTGTGCAGGACATGGCTGCGGTTCTGATTCTTGTGCTCGTCGCCGCGATCTTGATAACTGTTGAAGGCAATTCGAAAGTACCGGGGTGGGTAGTGTTCGCCGCGTTCTTGCTGGTCGCAGTCCTGATAATTGGACTCCTCGTGATGCGGCTGGCTGGCGAACGGCTCTCACGCCGACTTCCCGATCGAATTGAAACGGCCTACGTCAACTTCCAGCGCGGGACACTCGACAGTTTTTCCGGTCGCGCAATTCCGCTTCAACTGGCGCTGGGAATCGTTGGCTGGCTATTAGAAATAGCCCGCTTCTACTTCGTCGCCGATGCAATGGGAATCGAAATCTCGTTCGGCATCGTGATGTTCGCCGCCCTGGCAAATGCCATGTTGACCACGATTCCCACTCCCGGTGGTTTCGGATTCGTAGAAGGCGGCCTGACCGGGCTGCTGATCCTGTTTGGACTCAGCGATTCCGACTCGATCAGCCTGGTCGCAATCGACCGAACTATCAGCTGGCTCAGCGTCGTGCTGTTCGGTGGAATCCTGTTCGCAGTGTGGCACGCCGTCAAGGTGAAAAAACCCCGCAACACCACCTCGATCCGCGTTGATTGAACCCTTCAGCCGGTCACTGCGCTAAGATCGTAGCGTTTAGCAAACCGGCCGACCAGCCAGCCTGCCAGATGAACGGGCGTAAACGAGCAGTTGAGCAGGCGCGAAAGCGCAAAGGTGAACAGACATGGCCGACAAAAAGCACGTACTGGTGACCGGACTCAGCGGACTGGTCGGAACGGCCCTACGTTCTGACTTTGAAGATCGGTACGAACTATCGTCGCTATCCCGATACGGGACCGACGGAATGGACGATTCTCATAACTTCAAGGGCAACATCGCAGAACTCGATACGATAATCCCCGCCTTTGAAGGGCAACACACCGTCGTTCACCTCGCGGCCGACCGAAGTGCAAACGCCAACTGGGAATCCGCACTCCGCAACAACTTTGTCGGTGTCTACAACGTGTACGAAGCCGCAAAACGCACCGGAGTGAAGCGTGTCGTGTTCGGCAGCTCGCAGCACGCGATTGGCGGCTTCTACCAGGACGAGCCGTACAAGACGATTCTCGCCGGAAAGTTCGACCAGGTGAAGCGACCATTCAAGCTGATCGACGAAACAGTGCCGATACGCCCCGATGGCTACTACGGAGCTTCGAAGGCCTACGCCGAAGGTCTCGGCAGCTATTACAGCGAGTTTCATGGCATTTCGTCGATCAATATCCGAATCGGCTGGACGATCTCTAACGACAACCCCACCTCGAACGGCGGTGGGCTGGCGATGTGGCTCTCGCACCGTGACACTGCACAGATTCACGTAAAGGCCGTCGACGCGCCAGACTTACTCATGTACACGGTCGTCTTCGCCATGAGCAACAACTACTGGAACATCTTTTCCCTCGAAAAGGCCCGGAAAGTACTCGGCTACGAACCACAGGACGATGCCGGCAAGGTGCTCGACCCCACAAGCAAGATGCTGGAGCGGGATGACACCGACTTCAAACAGCACCCCGACGATCCGGACTCTTTTTAGCACGCGCGTGTCGTCGAAATACCGGCGATAACCCCCTGTCGCTGTGCTACGATTTTTTGGCTGGGCACCGGCCCCGGAAACGGGTTCACGCGCCCACCCTGCGATTAAACGGGGCTGTAGCTCAATTGGGAGAGCGCTTCAATGGCATTGAAGAGGTAGAGGGTTCGAATCCCTCCAGCTCCACCAGAATAAATACGGCAAGCCACTGAGAGATCGGTGGCTTTTCTGATTAACTGGGTTCTGTCACACCCTCGGGTACCGGACGGTCTGCCCGCGATTCAGCAGGTACATGTCGAATCCGCGATCGACTGCCAGCTATGTACACGCCGGCCTGATTTTGCCGGTGCCGCCAATAAATAGGATTTTTGAGATTGTTCCTTATTCGTGATTCGTGAATTCACACTTTCCCTTTTTGGGTCTGCCAAACTCAATGGCCCGACGCATAGTAGCTGATGCCGTGCGATCAACCCGCTCCCGTCTCACCGCGGCGGCGCAGGCGCACCCCGCCGGTTCGCAAGCGTTCGAGGCAACAGGTCGTATCTCGTCTCGTGCCCCGAGAAGAACCGCTCCATTTCGTCAGTCATCAGACTGAAAAACCGTGGACCGCCAAGCACGTTCACCCCGGCAACGTGAGGGGTGAGAAACACGTTGTGCATATCACGAACTGGCGAATCGGCCGGCACGGGTTCGGGGTCGAACACGTCAAGGCAGGCGATCATGTCGTGCTTCCTAAGCCGCTCGATCAACGCGTCGGAATCAACTATCGCCCCCCTCGACACATTTACGAACACCGTCCCCGGTCGCATCAGGGCGATCTCGCGCCGACCGATCATGCCGGCAGTGAAGGGCGTGAGCGGCGCGAGGCATATGACGACCTCGGGAATCGATATGACGTTGTCGAGTGAAGTCATGGTGATGTCGTAGATGTCGGCGATCTCAGGCGGCACGTACGGGTCGTGGGCGTACACCGTGACGTTGAACGGTTTGAGCAGTTCGAGGAGGCGACGCCCGATATGCCCCACACCGATAATACCGACCGTCCTCCCGGACAGTTCGCTTTTTAGATACCCCGGGTCGGTGTGCCGGTCGCCTGTCTCTGCGAACACGGTCTCACCTGCGATCATCCTGCGAAACAGCGAGCCAGCATTCCTCAACCCGATCATCGTCATCGCCAACGCCCATTCGGAAACACCAAACGACGACCCGTGTGTCGTATCGACCACCCGCACACCCCTGTCCGAAGCCGCTTCTACGTCTATCCGCTGGGCGAACCGGTCGCCCTCAAGTTCGCCGACGATCCGCACACGCGGTGCGGCATCAAGAATTTCTGCCGTGATTCGCGGCGAACCGTGGCAGACGATCAGCCCGTCGAGCCCACTCGCAAATTCAATCAGCTTCGCATCTGATGCTGCGTTGTGTGGTGGTACCTCATCCCATTCGGAAGGCTCGTCGAACTCCTCATAGTGGAAATCGGAAAACGCCTGCAGGCGCTCAACCTCCTGCGGCCGTGCATCCTGCTCGTAGCTGGCACGATTGCAGGCAAGGCCAATTCGCGGCCGGTCGATAGACATTCTGAATATTCCTTCGGATACGCTGATTACGGCGCACATGTGGGCTCGGTGACCGATATCGTACCAACGATGAAACTACGAACATCCCAGGCAGGAACGCACTGACAGAATTCGATTACAGTACTGCCGATGTTACTGGTCGTGCTGATCGCGACAGCATCGTGTGATTCCACTGAGAGTGATGAACCGATCGACTTCAGAGAGAAGAGTACGGTCATTCGTGCCACGCCAGACGACCCTCCACCATCAGTAACTCCCGTAAGTGGTGCCATCACGCTCCCGCCAGATTCCGATTGGAACTGGCAATTAACGGGCGAACTGAAAATGACCGTCAATGCCGAGGTGTGGGACGTTGACCTGTTCGACACTGCTCCGGAAGAAATAACACAACTCCATCAGGACGGCAAATACGTAATCTGCTACTTCTCTGCGGGATCAGTCGGGGACTGGCGACCCGATGCCGACGATGTTGACGAGAACGCGATTGTCCTGCCACTGGATGGCTGGGAGGGCGAGCGCTGGCTCAATGTGTGCGCCGAATCTATGCTGGAACTTGCGAAGTCGCGGCTACAGTTGGCCGCGCAGAAAGGCTGCGACGCCGTCGAGCCCGACACCGTCGACGGTTACACCAACGAAACCGGGTTCGAACTATCGCAGGCAGACCAAATCCAGTTCAACAGGGACATTGCTGGCGCCGCACATAAACAGGGCCTTGCGGTGGGTATCAAGAACACATTTAACCTGATCGGCACCCTGGCACGTGAATTCTATTTCGTCGTTACCGAGCAGTGCCACGAGTACGATGAATGCGAACTGACGGGTGCCTTCACGGAACACAGAAAACCCGTATTCAACGCCGAATACCCGTCCGATGAGGCGGCCGGATTTACCCTGCAGGACGAGTACTGCTCCGAAGTCGACCGGCTCGGCATGCACACGCTGATCCTGCCCCTCGACCTGGACGGTTCATGGCGCATCAGTTGCGGTTAGCGCCCTTAACCACCATCATGCCCCGTGACTCGCATCACGATAAAACAGTTCACATCACAAAGCAGCAGCACACCCCTTGCCAGCAGTCCCGCGGATTGATAGAAACCTAATCACCATGCAAGCTAACAGGTAACTGGAAACACCGATGGCAAATTCTGAACTTTACCCACCGGCCGATTCGTTCCGCGAAAACGCCTACTTCAATAGCAAGGACGAATACCAGTCCGAGTACGATCGCTCAATCTCAGACCCCGACGCGTTCTGGGCCGAAAAAGCGTCCGAGTACTACTGGTTCAAGAAGTGGGACACTGTAAGCGAAGTCAACTTCGACCGCAACAAGGGACCAATTTCGGTCAAGTGGTTCGAAGGCGGCCAGACCAACATCGCCTACAACTGCCTCGACCGCCATCTCGATAACCGCAGCGACCAGGTCGCAATCATCTGGGAAGGCAACGAACCCGGTGAAGACCGCACCATCACGTACCGCGAACTGCACGAGGAAGTCAGCAAGTTCGCGAATGTCCTGAAGTCACGCGGAGTGAAAAAAGGCGACCGGGTCTCGATCTACCTCCCAATGATCCCCGAGCTGGCCATCTCGATGCTCGCCTGCGCCCGCATCGGCGCAATCCACTCCATAGTCTTCGGCGGCTTCTCGGCCGAGGCCCTCGCCGACCGCATCGCTGACGCTACCTGCACCGTGCTGATCACATGTAACGGCACTCACCGCGGCGACCGGCCGATTCCAATGAAGCCGGTTGCCGACGAAGCAATGACAAACGCCGAAACCCAAATGGGCGTTCCGGTCGATACCTGCATCGTCGTTGAACGTATTGCGGGCAGCGAAGGCGTTGACTGCGAGATGCAAGACGGCCGCGATCTCTGGTGGGACGACGTCATGGCGGATGCCAGCCCCAATTCCGAATGCGAAGTGATGGAAGCTGAAGACCCCCTCTTCATCCTCTACACCTCGGGTTCAACCGGCAAGCCAAAGGGCGTTCAGCACACCACCGGCGGCTACATGGTGTACGCATCCCAAACCCACAAGTACATCTTCGATTACCACGACGGCGACATCTACTTCTGCACCGCCGATATCGGCTGGGTCACCGGCCACTCCTACATCGTCTACGGCCCGCTCGCCAACGGCGCGACAACGCTCATGTTCGAAGGCATTCCGACCTACCCGGAACCCGACCGGTTCTGGCAGATAGTCGAAAAGTGGAATGTGAACCAGTTCTACACCGCGCCGACCGCAATCAGGGCGATTGCCCGGCTCGGCGACGAATGGCCCGGCAAGTACGAAATGAAGTCACTGAAGTTGCTGGGATCGGTTGGCGAGCCGATCAACCCGGAAGCGTGGCGCTGGTACCACAAGCAGGTCGGTAAGGAACGCTGCCCGATCGTCGATACCTGGTGGCAGACGGAAACCGGAGGCATTCTCATCAGCCCACTACCCGGGGCTATCCCGACCAAGCCGGGCGCAGCAACTGTGCCATTCTTCGGAATAGAGCCCGCAATTCTCGATCCCGAAAGCGGTAAAGAGCTCGAAGGAAACGGGGTCAGCGGCGTACTTGCTCTCAAGAGGTCGTGGCCGGGGCAGATGCGGACTATCTACGGCGACCATAAGCGGTTCGAAGAGACCTACTTCGACACATACAAGGGCTTTTACTTCACCGGTGACGGCTCGACCCGCGACGAGGATGGCTACTACTGGGTGACCGGTCGTGTTGACGACGTGATCAACGTGTCGGGTCACCGCATGGGTACTGCCGAAGTCGAGAGCGCCCTTGTGCTGCACTCGACCGTTGCCGAAGCGGCGGTTGTCGGCTACCCGCACGAGATCAAGGGCCAGGGCATTTATGCCTATGTGACCCTGAACATGGGTGAGGAATACTCAGACGAGTTGAAAACCATTCTTCGCGCCCAGGTGAGGACCGTAATAGGCCCGATCGCCATGCCCGACGTCATCCACTGGGCCCCCGCACTGCCGAAAACCCGCTCGGGCAAAATCATGCGCCGAATCCTGCGCAAGATCGCCACCGACGAGATCGACACCATCGGCGACACCTCAACCCTCGCCGAACCGGAAGTGGTCGACAGCCTCATAGCCAATAAGGGCGAGTAGCTCGGGAATCTCGATCTGCCGCCTTACAAGCACGGGATCGGAGGTTCGAGTCCCCCATCGCCCACCAAACTGCAACCAAACTGGAGAAGCCCTTGCAGAAATGCAGGGGCTTCTCGCGAAGTTGTTCCAATACGACCAAATAAAGGCCCTATTTGAGGTCGCATCGAAAGGGTCGCCGATACCCGCACGGCACTAAGACAAATCATTAGGTATGTGTCAGGGCGCTGAGTCGATGTAAAGTGTCGGCATGTGGAAGCTACGGGTAATCACAGCATGAACAAAAACGGCGAATTGGGCACATTAGAACTATTTGCCGGGGTGCAGATCGTCAAGTTTGTAGTTCCGTTACTTTTTCTGCCCTCGTAGTCATTCTTCTTGTCTTTTTGGCTATTTCGGTTATATGGGCTGCTTTCGCTTTCTTGGTTGACTGGTGGTTTGTGTGGTGTGGCGAGCGTGACAGACCACCTGACACCGAGCCATCGGAGCTAGGAGTAGCCGCCGGCTAGACTCTCCGAATGAAACCGTGGTCAAAGGGACCAGGCGAGAAGATATCACGATGCGAAAATCCTCAAGGGTAGCCACAGCACATGCCTGCCATTACCGGCGTTGAGTTCAGGCAGTTTTCTGCCAACCACCAAAATGCGCAGCGCAACTGGTTGCTGGCAAAACTCAACACCGACGACCCGGCCTTCTACGGTATCGGCGACGCATCGCCCATGCAGGACGATGAACGGGTCAAGAATTTAATTGCCGGGTTCGTCGAGAAATATCTCAAGGGCAAGGACCCCCTTGAATCGGAGGTGCACTGGACGACAATGTACCAGGACCCTCAGGCACGGGGCGGTCGGCTTGCGACCACTGCCATATCCGGAATCGACATTGCGCTGTGGGACCTCAAGGGCCGACTGCTGGGCCAACCCGTGTGGAAGTTGCTGGGCGGTGCACACCGGCGGAGCATCCGCGTCTACGCCAATGGCTGGTATTCGAGCCCGGGAACTGCCAAGCAGAACGCCGAAGAGGCGAAAGTCGTGACCGGCATGGGTTACAACGCGCTGAAATTCTATCCGTTCGGTCAGCACGACTACTACAAGATTTCGCTCGAAGAATTGCAACTCGCCGAGGACCGCGTGGCCGCAGTGCGAAAAGCAGTTGGGCCGCACGTGGATATCCTGCTCGAAGCAGATGCAAAATTCGACGTGATGAACGCCATCCAGATCGGCCTTCGGATGGAGCAATATTCCCCGCTGTTCTATGAAGAGCCGGTTTCACCGGAGCGCGTCGCCGAACTCGTGCAGGTGCGCAACAAGGTGAACATCCCGATTGCTACCGGCGAGCGTCTATACACAAAGTTCCCGTTCGCCGAGATTGTCGAGCAGCACGCCGCAGATGTCTTGCAGCCCGATATCGCCAACGCCGGCGGAATCACCGAGCTAAAAAAGATTGCGATCATCGCCGAGGCAAAACACATTACGATGGCCCCGCACAACGTGTGCTCGCCGGTCGGGGCGGTGGCCGAGATGCACCTGGATGCCTCGATCATCAATTTCGAGATACAGGAGTATCACGCCGAGTTCTACACGAAGCACTATTTCACCGTGCTGGACGGATTTGCACGGCAGGTTGACGGGTATGTCGAGCTTTCCGACGCGCCGGGACTGGGGCTCGAGCTGAACGAGTCAGAGATCGCAAAACACCCGCCACTGTCGAAGGTGACACCGGCAGGAGGCACGGTGCGTGGAATCTGAGGTGTGCAAAACGCGGCCCATATGGCTGCGTACCTGTCGTTGCGAGGAGTTTGACGACATGGCACCGGGTTCCAGACCGAGAGGGTCTGCCTACCACCGCCACCAGGTGCCAGCTTGCAGGCTGTACGCGAACAGTAGACGTGAGCGATGTCAGGAGATGGGTTGAGTGACTTGTCACAACCCCGAGCGACAAAAATTCAGTCCGGTAGGCAATGCCGGATACGATGATTCCTGGGTAAATCTCGACTTCGGACGGGCAGGTGCTGCAATGATCCGGCCGGCCACCCCCATGGCAGGACGTGCCAACGATCGGGTTTCAGTACGAAAGGCAACATTGGCGATCTCGATGAAACCTGTCGATTCTCAGAACTTGAACAGGCACACCACCGAACGCCGCCTATATTTCTGTTCACACGCTATTCGGCGAACGGGTCGTCATCGCCGCACCCCTGGTACACGGCAATTTCTGCCGGGCTCAGATCATCGCAAAAGTCGCTGGTTGTCTTGAATGTCGGGGCCAACAAGAACCACATGATCATCAGTCCTGCCACGATATAACTTGCCGTCCGCCACTTGCCCAGCACCGTTTTGGGCTTCGGATAGACAAGCCTGATCCACCACTTCGAGTAATTGCGCACGCTCGGTTCAGCGTTGTCCACTAGTACGAGAATTCCAAGCACAACCGCGCCGAAACTACCTCCCAGTACCGGGTTTCCGGTTGCCCCAGCGACAATCGATCCGAGTGCGAACAGAAAGGCGATCCACGTCAGTGCGGTCTCGAATTGATATCCGAACCTAGCCCACCAGGGCATCAGGTGCGTCCAATCCTTTTTCAGCGCCCGCAGTGAACGTGTAAAGCTTTCCTCAAGTTCTCCGCTCTGCATCAACGGGAGGCGGAGACTCGGGCTCCCGTCCGCGCTCCGCATTAGCTTGAGAAACACATCCCCGCTCTGGTCGACTATCCGCTTGAACGACTTCCAGTCACCAGCTTGCGCCGCATGTTCGAACGCTGCCATTTGTGCAAACTGGCTGTGGAGAATGTCTTCATGATTCGAGTCGATCCCGTACGAATCAACCAGTTTTACTTCTTCGTGTGAATGATCTGGCATGTTTTCTTAAAGCGAGGAGAAATTACTTATTCTGGTGTGATGACCTTGCGGTCGGACACAAAGATCGTACCCAATCACCGAACAACAACCGAACTGAATTCGTACTAATTCTTGGGCCAGAACGCCCTTTGGCTTCGACCAGAGTTCAGGTATAGACTGCCGACCGCATCTTACCTCTCGAATGGTCATCGATGGCTGCACCTGTTGTGTCAACAAATAACGAGGATATCGAGTTGAAAGTCACTGGCGTAAAGACAACTGTCGTTGAGAACGTAGAACTTGACCTGACCCCCTCAAACGTATCCAGTTGAAAGATCAGATACTGGGCGTTTTGGAGGGAGGCAGAAATGCCAAGAAAAGGTCACAGCCCGGAGCAGGTCCTCAACAAGCTCCGGCAAGTCGAAGTTGCCGTTGCGGGTGGCAAGAGCGTTGGCCAGGCAGTACGTGGGATCGGCGTCACCGACCACACTTACTAACAGGTGGCGGCAGGAGTACAACACGATCCGACCGCACAGCTCACTCGGATACCTGCCGCCACCGTTCTGACAGTATAAATTGGGGTGCCTACGCAAGAGAGTTGAACGCGCAATCGGCAACAACGGATGCACCTGCCGAGTACTCGGATCTAACGGTGGGCGAGGTCGAGTCTGCTTACACTTCGACCCGGATGTTCAGGAACAGCATGCTTCGTCACAAAAGGCGAATGATGGCCAAAGACAACGAACGCCAAACGGCCGAGAAGTCGAAATCCAAAAGTATCGACTAAAAATAACCTCCACCCCTTTCGGAAACCAGAGTTCCTAACAATTACTCTGATTTACTTGTTGGGGTGCAGGTCACTTTAAGAACCAGAGTTTCTAACATTTACCCTGGACTACTTTTTTGGGGGCAGGTCAATCCCGTGAGTTTTTCAGGTTTGGCGGATTGCTAAAGATGGCACACCCCGTCGCATTACACACCCAACTCCTCGTCGGAGTATACGTGCCTCGAAAGCATTGACGATCCACCGTCAACTGTCAGCACCGTGCCTGTAACCCACCTGGCCTCATCACTCGCCAGATACACCGCCGCCCAGCCAACATCCCAAGCCGTGCCTTCCGTACCGAGCGCCGTTGTGTACCTGCGATATGATCGCTTTTCTTCAGACAGTCGCCACGCGACCATGGGCGTATACACCGGCCCTGGTGCGATGGCATTGACACGAATTCCTTCTCGTCCGTGATCACCGGCCATCGAAACAGTAAGGCCAATCACCCCGGCTTTCGACGCCGTGTACGCGGGGTCTTTTCCTGATCGGATGCCAGAGATCGACGAGATGTTGATGATCGAACCGCCACCGGTCTCGATCATCCGAGGAATCGCGTGGCGCGAGGTCAGCACCATGCTCTTCAGATTCAAGGTCATGATCTTGTCCCAGTCGTCGAGGGCGATTTCGGTAACCCGCTCGCGGTGGCTATTACCGACGTTGTTGTCCAGTATGTCCAGCCGCCCGTACTCGGAGACGGCGAAATCAACCAGTGCCTTGCATTCCTCATCGCTGCATACGTCAGCGGCGAATGCTGAAGCGATTCCGCCCTCCGCTTCGATATCGGCGAGTGTTTCGTTGGCTCGTTCGATCTCTATATCGACCAGGACTACCTTCGCACCCTCACGGGCAAACAACGTCGCAGTCGCCTTTCCGTTGCCGATTCCTTCGCTCCTGGAGCCTGCACCCGTAACAATCGCAACCTTCCCCTCAAGCCGAGGTCGCCGTTCATTCATATACGAATCTCCGAAAACTGATTCCGATTACCAACCAACGCAATAGCCAACACACAAATGTCATCCCGAGGCACTCGAAAGACGGCACACGGGCCAACTCTACCAAGCACCACGCCGACACAGCGTCGCACTCCTACTGGACGGCATTCGGAATGCATGCTTTGTCAATAAAGCTCCAGCAAAGGGTACTGTCAGAACCGCCACCCTAGGCACCACAAGGGAATCACCTGTTCACGAATGTGTGGATTCCTCAACTGTGACTCAACTCCCGAAAATCACGCGCGAATTGTCAGCAGGGAGTACCAGAAGCCACCGAAGCCAGATGGCCAAGGAGTAAGTACCCGGAGGGGGTCAACTAAGGGCAAGCAACTGCCCCAGAGAGGCACTGTTGGTTACCACATGTCACCGACCCATTGGCGAAGCAGGCACCACCGGCTAGACTCCCCTGCATGAAACCGTGGTCAAAGCGACCAGGCGAGAAGGTGATCATTACTAGGAGAGCATTAGAGGACTTGGTTCACCACCTGGAAAACCCTGACATGTTTGCGCCGACTCAATACATACAAGACGCAAAAACGATCCGCGAGCAGTTGGCAGATCGGATGAACAAACTTGAATCGTAAATTCGACTCTATAAAACGCACCCGCGTCCTGTTGAACCTCGCCCTCGGCCACTTCCACCAGTCGGTACGATTCGATAAAGCTGATGATCACGGAAATGCTCGGTACGAACTGGCGACAGCCGAAGAAT
>Ga0207991_1001842_pt1 | contig 12454 bp, 13 predicted proteins | sample ETN07SmetaG_FD_185786 | JGI IMG/M metagenome (GOLD analysis project Ga0207991, IMG submission 185786) | Marine microbial and viral communities from oxygen minimum zone, Eastern Pacific Ocean - ETNP2014F14-07SV275 (SPAdes) (version 2) | ecosystem: Environmental > Aquatic > Marine > Oceanic ... | reverse complement strand
GTAGATGGCGGCATGTGGTACTTATCGCCTGATCTGGCCCAACAACAACTTGGCAGCAACGGCAAAGAAGCTCTAATAATTAGCGAACCCAGCCAAGCTCTCTGGCTGCAATTACGCTTTGGCGGCAAGTTGGACACAATCTCGCTTAAAAGTGAATGGCTGCAGAGTCATGCCTTAAAGCTCCCACCAAAAGCACCCTTGGCCAAAATTGGGCTCAGATAAATATTCGCAAGACGAAAAAATAAAGTTTCAATTGAATTATGATTCAACCTAAAATTTTCGTTGGCTTTGATCCCCGTGAGGATGTAGCCGTTAATGTGCTAACAGATTCAATGCAGGCTCATGCAAGTGTGCCTGTTCAAATTGCCCAGGTGCGCTTATCACAACTTCAAGGAATATATCAACGTCCTACTAATGAATTACAGAGTACGGCCTTTTCTTTTAGCCGTTTTCTAGTGCCTTGGCTTTGCAACTTTGAAGGCTGGGCTTTATTTATTGACGCGGATATGCTCTGCCTTGGTGATATCGCTGACCTTTGGGCTCTAAGAGATCAGCGCTATGCCATACAGGTGGTTAAGCATAAACATGAATGTGATGCAGGAACCAAGTTTCAAGGGATGCCTCAAACGCCCTATAAACGAAAAAATTGGTCTTCTGTGATGCTATTCAACTGCAGCCGGTGTAAAGCTCTTACAGTTGACTACGTCAACACAGCTTCAGGGCTTGAGCTGCATCAGTTTCGGTGGCTAAATAATGACGAAATTGGAGAATTACCGCCCCAGTGGAATGTATTAGTGGGTGTGCAACAAGTGCCCACTGATGCACAGATTTTGCACTACACCCTAGGAGGACCATGGTTTGACGATTGTCTTGCCATGTCTCATGCAAACGTCTGGGAAAAAGCTAGGGTGGCGATGAATCATCCATTAGCTATCTGTAAATGAGCAAAGCTTCTCCACAAATTGACAACAAACAAATCGACTTCAGTAGTGATGCATATCGAAATGCATATAGCCGCATTAATGGAGTAGTAGTGGTCGGCGAAGCACTTGCAGATCGTCATTTCCGCCTACTGGCCAAATCCATTCCCGAAGATCGTGATGTATTGCTCCGCCTCGGAGCCATGGAAGGTCGACACGCAGTCGAATTTGTGGGTTGTGGACGCAATCTAGGCATCAAACCTGATACGACTCTCGCTAAAAAGTTATTCGCTCCTCTACATGAATTGTTTCTGAAATGCGATCACAACAATGATTTACCCGGTTGTCTAGTCATCCAAGGTCTAATTGTGGAGTGCTTTGCGGTAGCAGCCTACAAAGAGTATTTACCTGTAGCTGATCCCTATGCCAAGCCGATCACAGCCTCAGTATTAGATGACGAAGCAGAGCACCTCGAATACGCCGAGTGCTGGCTAAAAGCCCGCTTTCAAGAGGTAGAAGCAACGGTTAGCTGCGTGAGCTCTCAAGCCCTGCCGATCACGCTAAGTATTTTGCAAAATCTGGCCAATGACATGCGTACCATCGGCATGAATCCAGTTGAACTGGTGGCGATTTTCTCAGAACTTTTCCAAGAAGCCCTCGAAAACATTGGCTACGAAAGCCGCTTGGCTCGAGGGCTGATTATCAGAGCGGCAACATCAGTGCCGCTCAACTAAACGAGCAACTAAGCCCTTTTAATCAACCTGCTCAAGGCAAGGGACCATCGGCTGGCTGAATTGACGCATCAGCAAAAGAGCAAAGCGACTTGTCAGGCCAATCTTTGCAAAAAAGCCATCTTCCTCCTTCATCTCTCGGAAAGTATCCACCAGTTGATCGCGTAACTCCAAGTAGCGACGGCTGCTATCGAGATCAAATACCCAAGGGAAAGCACGCCGAGATGTGTCGTTTGTCTTACGCATTACCTCCTCATCGAAAAGGCTCGGTTCCATCCCCAGCAATTTGTAGAACTCGCCTCGCTCACACACCGTGAGGCTATGGGTAAGAAAAACACTCCAAAGGAAAAAACGACTCAGCAACTTGCCGCGGAAGCCTTTACTCATACCTGGCCAACAGCTCAGCAACACACTAAAAATGTCACCGTGTCTATTTTCGTCCTGGCACCAAGGCTCAAAAAAGTCGAATAATGGGGCGAAAGAGTTATCCGGATTGGCCTTTAAGTGCCTGTCGATCAAGATATAACGCCAATAACCAATCTTTTCAGATAGATACACCGAGTAAATAACCCAGCTCAGAGGGAACCAAGTGACCGGCCGCTTGGTACTTAGCTTGGGAAGATCCAAAGTTATCTCTTCAGCCACCAAAGCCCGGTTGAGAAAACCAGCATGGCGAGCCTCATCGCGAGCCATCAACTGGAACACACGTCCCAGCTCAGCTCGACCACCTTTTAGTAAACGACGAGAGAGCTCCTTAAACAATAAGAAACCAGAAAACTCCGACACGCAAGAACGCACCAGATAACTCTCCCAGGCAACCCTCTCATCAGCTGAAAGGTCACGCAGGCGATCAAGAGGTGCCTTGCGATCGAAATGATTACGGTTGTAATCAGCCTCCATCTCAGCGAGCATCGCTTCAAAAACTGGGCGGTTCTCTTCAACACTGGTGCGAGCCGCCTTATCGATCTCGGTGGTGTAAAAGCGCGGCGTCAGCAGGTCTTCGCGCAGATGGGGAGCACTTTGACCTGCAGGAAGTTCAACAGGTTGAGTTGCAGTTGCAGTAGTCATAACTGAGCTTTAGATAGGGAAAAAGAATTAGCATTAAGGCAACCGACATAGTCGGTGCAGCATTCCCGCAGTTCACTGAGCCTAACCAAACTAGGCTGAGAATTGGCGGGCATACGGCAGCAACCTCTTTCGCAAGCATTGGTTGCAATGGCATTCGCAGGATGTAAAGCGTATCCATGCCATTCAATTGGCCTAACCATCCGCGCCTTAGACAAATCGCACTGAAGATTCAACAACAACTGCTGGTCGAAACGATGGTGCAACCAAACCCCTGCAGGAACAACTCTCAAAATGCAAATCAATCCAGAACAATTAGCAATATAACAACATTGCAATAAGGTGTCATCTGGAACTGGCTATTCAGGCTAAGTTGACCAGCATCCTTATATAGATTTCTTGGCATGGAGCTCCTAGCTGAATACTTCAAAGTGTTCTCAGAGCCCAACCGCTTGGCAGTGCTAGAAGCGCTCAGGGGAGGGGCTCTCAACGTAACAGCCGTTGTTGAGAAAACTGACCTAAGTCAAGCCCTGGTGTCCAAACACCTAAAGCTGCTGACAATTGCTGGTGTGGTGCAACGCCGCCCCGAAGGCTCGCTTGTCTATTACGAGGTAATGGATAAGGCCGTATTCAAATTGATTGGCCAGGCTGAAAAATTGATCATGGCGGCCCGTCGCCAACAACTAGACGAGCTAACCTCCATCGTCTGAATAGGAGAGCTTGATTCGCTGAGCCCACAAAACCTCAACCAATTAAGAATCGCCCTTGCAAATGGCAAGCGTGATTTTCCAGGGCTTCAGCTAAGTCAGGTGGATGGCCTTGATCTCGATCTCTCAAACTGCGAACTACAAGGCAGCTGTTTCAAGGAAGCGCGCTTCGGTTATGCCCAGCTAAGCAATGCCAACGTGCAGCAGTGCTGTTTTCAAGAAGCTCTGCTCTGGGGTGCAGATCTTTCCGAGCTCAACGCAGAGAATTCTTTCTGGCACGAAGCTGATCTCTCGGGATCCCGCATGCAGCAAGCAAACTTCAGTAACTCTGTGATGCATAGATGCTGCCTGCGGGGCGTAATAGCTGCCAACAGCAAATGGCGTAATGCCCGCCTAGTAGAGGCTGATTTTCGTTCCGGCCTCGATCAACTCACTGATCTAGGCAGAGCAGATTTCCACAATGCAGACCTTAGTTATGCCCTGCTGCAAAGAGCCAACCTGCACGGAGCCGACCTACATGGCTGCTGCCTCTATGGCACATCTTTCTACGAAGCTGATCTACGTGAAGCGAATCTGCAGGGTTGCGATCTGCGCAACAGCAAGCTAGATGGAGCTCAACTTGAAGGCAGCAATCTTGACGGGGCCCTTATGCCTCAAAGATTCAAAACGTAGTACTCAATAGTCCCTTGATCAAGCGATTGCACTGTTTTGATCAGCATGCTGATCAAAACAGCCAACTACAAAAATCCTCAGCGCAGCTGAACATATTTAGGAATCAACTGACAGGCCAGCCCGCTAAACATGTAGAGAATGAAGCGACGAGCCCAACCGGCATTTGCTGAAGATCCTCTCAACCCCATTGCTCCGATGAGCAAACCCTCCCCTGATCACGACATTGCAGCTCTTCGTCAGAATTACCAAAGCTCGGGCCTAAGACGTTCGAGCCTAGAGGCCGATCCAGTAGAGCAATTCCGCCGCTGGCTTCAGCAAGCCATCACAGCTGATTTATTAGAGCCCAACGCGCTGGTACTCGGCACCTTGAATGGCAATCGCCCAAGCAGCCGCACAGTACTGCTCAAGGCTTTCGACCAACGCGGCTTTGTGTTCTTTACCAATTACCGCAGCCGAAAAGCTCAAGAAATTACTAATCAACCGAATGTAAGCATGCTTTTTCCCTGGTATGGCCTTGAGCGCCAAGTGGCGATCCTCGGTCCTGCTGAGCGGATCAGCACGGCTGAATCTCTGGCATATTTCAGCTCCAGGCCCTTTGGCAGTCGCATAGGGGCCTGGGTATCGCAGCAAAGCGAGGTGATTAAATCGCGCCAAATCCTAGAAATCAAATGGCAAGAGCTCAAACACCGCTTCGCTAATGGTGAAGTGCCCCTGCCTGAAGCCTGGGGAGGCTTTCGCGTAACCCCTCTGGAATTCGAATTCTGGCAAGGACGCGAAAATCGACTACACGATCGATTTCGCTACCAGCGTCAGGATGATGGCAACAAAGGCCAAAACTGGTCAATCGAGCGCTTGGCCCCATAGATCAATTGATAAAAATGAGTTTATTAATTAATGGACTATCTATTCAATTTGCTCAAGACTGATTTCGATAATTGCTGAGCGCTATGGAGGAGCAGGAACCCACCCTCAACCGTAGTTGCATGTTGCGGATGGCTCCCTACCTGATCGGGCGCCCACGCCGCGGCGTAGTAGGAGGCAGTCATTATGCGTGCAAGTTGCGAGACGCAATTCGCGCAGCAGCCAAAGACCCCGCCCGCAAACCGGTCTTAATAAGCGGTGAGCCTGGCCTGGAAAAAGACAACATCGCCAGACTCGTGCATTTCAGCTCTGCGGATCGAAGCCGTCTTTTGATGGGCTTCGATGCCAGAAACCTGCGTGCCCAAGGTGTTGAACTATTCGGGCGAGAAGGATCCAACGAGCCTTCACTGCTCGATTGCCTAGCCGATGGCAACCTACTAATCGACTGTATTGACCTTGTCGAGCCAGAACTACGGGCGCGTTTGATCACACTGGCTACTGAGGGCCACACTGCCTTCTCTGGACGGATCCTGTTTACTTCTGAATCCAGCATCAAGGAGCTAGAGGGTGTGGCAACTCAGATCCGAGTGCCCCCCTTACGAGTGCGGCGCTCAGATCTAGGGGATTGGCTTCGTTACAACTTGCGCCTACAAAGCCCTGGCCTTGGCTGGAGTCGCCCACCGAAGCTCCCTGAAACGGTGGTAACGCGACTTCAAGGTCACGATTTTCCTAACAACATTCGCGAATTAGAAGGCGTGGTGGAGCGTGCTCTGCAGCAGGCCCGTAGCCAAGCAGCTGATCACCCTGAACCATCTACTGGGGCAGGCGTAATGGCCTTGCCAGCAGCTTTGCCAGAAGACGTGTTTTGGGTCAATAGCCGAGAACCAAGCCTGCGATTTGAAATCTGGCGCTGGAAACCTCAGCTACGTCAGATAATGCGCTCACCCAAGCTCTGGAATGGCCTGCTATTTGGCCTAGTGAGCTGGATATTCGTGCTGGTGAACCTATGGCTTTGGTTTGGCCCACAGGAGCGGGCGCAGAACAGCATGCTCAAATTCTTCTGGGCCTGGTGGTGGCCTTTGATTTTGCTGACTTACCCCATTGTCGGGCGTCTGTGGTGTGCGGTCTGTCCATTCATGGTCTGGGGAAAGATCGCCCAAGCCAGCTGCCAAGCTTTTGCCCAACTGCTCACAATCATTGGTGGGCCAGGCCACTGGTTAAAACCCAAACAATGGCCCCGAGGCGATCACGACAGCTGGGGAGCGCCGCTAATGGCTGCAGGGTTCGCGGCGATCCTGCTCTGGGAAGAAGTCTGGAACCTAGAAGACACCGCCCGCCTAAGTAGTTGCCTGTTATTGCTAATCACCACCGGAGCTGTGCTGTGCTCGCTGCTATTTGAAAAGCGCTTCTGGTGTCGCTATCTATGCCCGGTTGGCGGCATGAACGGCTTATTCGCCAAACTTTCAATCCTGGAGTTACGCGCTCAGCCAGGCACCTGCACAGGTAGTTGCACGTCCTACGCCTGTTTCAAAGGAGGACCAGCTGAAGGCGAAGGTATGGCTAGCGAAGGTTGCCCACTAGGCACCCATCCAGCCCATCTCAGCGACAACCGCAACTGCGTACTTTGTCTCACCTGCGCCCAGGCCTGCCCACATCGTTCCGTGCAATTGAAACTGCGACCACCACTGGCAGATCTCCAACGCAACATGCATACAACAGCTGGCGAGAAAGGGTTGATCCTGGTTTTGGCCGGTGGAATTGCTCTTCATCATTGGCAGCGACTATTGGGCTGGCTTCCTCTAGCTCCAGAATCTCTACAAGCAGGCCCCCTATTACCGCGACTAATTTTTGGTGCGTTAGCCCTGTGCCTGCCAGCGGCTGCGTGCCTATGGCTAAAGCATCGCTGGCTCTATGCCGCCTTACCGCTGTTGTGGAGTGTGCTCTTGGCACGTCATCTACCGATTGGAATGACAGAAGCAGGCACTGTGCTGCCAATCGGCTGGCCCCAGTGGAGCGCCGATGCCCATGTGATTGGCTTCTCTCAGAGTCTGACGATCGCGCTGGGTTGGCTTGGTGGTGTCGTGTTGGTGCGTCGTCTGATCAACCCCCAGCAACAGAGCTGGTTAATAGGTGGTGGAGCTTTATTGATAGTGGCCCTGGCCAGTCGTTGGGTAGTGCACATCTAAAAGGGAGAATCCCGATTAGCTAGGGGATGGCAGCTCAGAACAACTTTTGCCGTCAGTAGCGATGTCAATCTGAACCTTGCTTAACGGCGCCAAAAAGGCAACAACACCAGACAAAGCACCCCAATCAAAGGCCCAGGCGGCAGATCCAGCAAGATCGCCAGCATTAATCCGCCACTGCTCAGCAGCACACCAGTCCCAGCAGAGCGCAGCATCAAGACGCGCAGACTCTCGCTGCGATCCAGATTCACCAGCACAGGAGCGCAAAGCAGGGCAATCACAAGCACAACACCAACGGCAGTAATTGCGCTGATCACCACCAGAGCGGTGATCATCATCGTGATGAAACGGATCTGCATGACCGGTCGTCGCGCCGCGATCGCTCCCTCCGGATCCACACCGAGAAACACAAGATCCTGATACCGACTGAGAAGAAGAAGCAACAAGGCAGCGGCGGCGATCAGCGTCCGGATCACATCGCTAGCGTTGCCAGCAAGCATGTCTCCAAACAGAAGAGCTTCCAGATCGATTCGCGCCTTCAGCAGGGGAACCAGCAGCACCCCGAAGGCAGTAAAACCGGCCAGCACGGTGTTCATTGCGCCCTCCTCCCGGCCTTTGAAGCGATGGTTGAGCTGTTCCGCCAGCAACGCACCCAGCAGACCGCTCAGCAAACCACCGATGATGGGATCCAGCTCGAATGCCAGCGCAAGCACCAGGCCAGGCAAGACCGAATGCGCCATCAGATTCGCTAACAGGATGCGGCGCTGGGTAATCAGCAGAGCACCAGTCGTCGGGCAGATCAACCCAACCATCAGAGCCAGGATCAGTGGCGTTAGCCACCACACGCCAAAGTCATCCACAGCAGTGACTGCCCATCATGCAAGTCATGTCGGTGAGTTTCTGGCGAACTTCGTCGGGTGTGCCGCAGGCAAGGACCGTGCCGTCGAGCACCACCACTCGGTCATAGCTATCGAGGGCACTGCCCCAGTCATGGCTACTCACGAGTAGGGTTTGCCCCAATTCTGCTTGCTGGCGCATCACTGTGAGTAGGTGTTCCCGCGTCGGCGGGTCGATGGCGCTGCAAGGTTCATCGAGCAGCAAGATGCTGGTCTGCTGCATCAGTGCCCGTGCCAGCAGCACCCGCTGCTGCTGGCCTCCTGAAAGCCGGTCGAGCCGTCGAGCACCTAGCCCATTCAGCCCAACCTGATTGAGTAGCTGCTGAGCAGAAAGCTTCTGCCCTCGATTGCGCGTACGCAGTCTTCCCAAATCCACCATCTGCGTCACCGTGATCGGAAACGACCAGTCGATCGACGCCCGTTGTGGCATCAAAGCAATACTGCCGTTGCTTTCAATCGTGCCCTGATTCGCTCTAAGGCGACCCTGAATAAGATGAAGCAGGGTGGATTTACCAGCACCATTAGGACCGACGAGGGCTGTGAGCGTCCCAGGGTGAAGGTCGAGATCAACGCTCTTAATGGCAGAGCAATGGTCGTAGTCATAGGAGACCCCTCGCACGCTGAGGCTCGGGATCGCCGATGCAATGCCAACACCAAACTGATGAAGACCTTGGTCCTGTCTTGGAACTGAAACAAGAGCACTCACAAAACCCCGCCTGATCATAAAAATGGGAATCATTCTCATTCTAGGCTGTTTTGCTTTCAGCGCTTCGGGCCCCTGCATCTGTCTTAACGGCTCTGGTTGTTCTCGCCACTGTCTCTGCTACTCAAACTCCAGCAAATGCCAGTCAACCAACCGTGGTCGCCATTGATGGTGTGCTCTGTGATCTCACTCGCACCCTTGTAGCCAAAGACGTCAAGGTGGTTTGCCTAATTCAACCAGGTAGTGATCCACACAACTACAGGCTAAAACCCAGCGACAGACAGGCTCTGAGCAAAGCGAGTCTGGTGTTGCATAACGGCTTCAAGCTCACCCCGAGTGCAAACAAAATCAGCGGCTCAGCCAAGGTGATTGCCGTGGCGGAGAAGGCAATGCCCACTGCGGGCCACGCAAGCCACGACGACGGCCATGCGGAGCATGGCGCTCATAACCACAATGGCTCGGATCCCCACGTCTGGCACGATCCCGCCAACTCAGCAGCAATGGTTGCCGTTGTTGCTGATCGTCTCGCTCCAGTCCTACCTGCATCGCAACGGTCTGCATTGGCTGCCCGGGCGGCAGAAGCTATTAACGTCCTCAATGCCCTTGGTGATTGGGGCACTAAGCAGTTCGCCACTATTCCTGAGAATCAGCGCGTTCTCGTGAGTGAACACCAGGCTTATAGCCACCTCACGAAACGCTATGGGCTGAGACAAATCACCATGCTCGATTCCTTCACAACCGGAGGCCTTCTGCGCCCCTCTAGCCTTAGAACGATCACAGCTGAAGTGCAAGGGTCCGGCGCCCAAGCCCTATTTCCTGAATCTCTACCTGTCAGCAAGACCCTGCGTCGCATCAGCCGCAGTACTGGACTGCCCGTTTATAGCTCACCTCTTTTCGCAGATGGCCTCGCTCCCAATCGCTCCACAGTTGGCACGGCAACGCTGAACATTTGCACTGTGGTCAAAGGCCAAGGAGGCCAGTGTGATCAGGCCGCTGCCGATGCACTAATTGCGCGATGGTCAGCGATTCGTTGAAGAGAAAATTTCACCATTCATTTTCACCATTTTTAAATCCCTTTCAATTAATTACTAGAAAAACGAATGTCTCATCGTCTCTTCAATCGTCAACAGTTTTTGCTTCTAGCGCTACTTCTTACTCCAGCAACACTTGAAACAAGCCTCAGCCGTCCCAGCGTTGCCGGTGGCAACCATAACCATGGAGGAGGTGGAGAAAAAGCCTTAGAGGCTGGAGAATTCAGCGCTTCCCCTGTGCTAACAATCGAAGGCCATGGGGGGTTCATGACCAACCTCGATGGCAACCCTGAGCACTACGCCATTGATGGTCTGGTTGGCCTGGAAATGGAATGGGGTCTTGAGAATGGCGGCAGCATCGCGATTGAGGCCTCCATTGGACCAGCCCTGGTGTGGGGAGAAGCAGAACACTTTTACGGCAAGGTTCATGCCGATGATCATGACGAGGGAACAGATAGCCATAGCGACGATGACCATGACGACCATGCCATGCACGATGACGATGGCCATGAAGACGATGGCCATGACGAGCATGCTGATCACTCGGGACATGACTCTCACAACAGTGACTACAAGCGCACTGATGTCCGCGGTTCCCTACAAGTGCGCTATGCACCCAACGACCGCCTGAGCCTCTCGGTCTCCTGGAATCCCTACTACGTCACTCAGGATCAAGACGAAGACATAAAAGGACTCAAGAGTGAACTAGGAGCGAAAGTGCTCTGGGCACTCGGTGATGGAGACGTCAACTTTGCCCTTGGCGATCGCATTGAAGACCTCATCGATGGGGTTTATCTCTCGCTTGATCATCGACAGGGTTGGGAGTCGGACGGCACCTGGATGGGCAACTACACCGATCCCCGTCTTGGGGTCGGCTTCAATATCGACAAGTTAAACCTGACCCTGAACGCAGGGCCTCGCTTCTACGTACCGGGTAGTTACTCAGGATTAGAACAGCGCACCGACTTCGCAGGCGAACTGGGACTTACCTATCCAGTCGCCAGCAACACCGTTGTGTTCGCCCACTGGCAGCCCGCCTATAGCTCAAAAGGAGGCTCAGGCTGGGGTAAAGGCTGGCAGCACCATGTCGGCACCGGTGTCACATTCAGTTTCTAAAATCTTGAAACTGCTGATTCAGTCACGAACCATTGAAGCTCATGGATAGTGATCAGCATGACCTTTTTCTATTCCAGTAACTGTGAAAGCCAGGCCAACTAAGCAAGGCATCAACAACAGCAGTGCACACTTCCTGAAAACAATCTCTTTCAAAGGAGATCCTCTTGCCAGCTCGTCTGAGCTAGAAGAGCAAATGAGCGCGATCCTCCATGCCTGTCGATAACAGCCAACCCACAATCCGACAGCACCAACTGTTGAAGGAACTGCGCGGCTGTTGCGATGAAATGAGCGGACAGCAGCTTCATCGAGCCTTACAGGACAGCCCATATGCCATGGGGCTTGCGACCGTATACAGACACTTGCGACAGCTTCAACAACGAGGATTGGTGAGATGCCGACACCTGCCTACAGGTGAAGCTCTCTATGCGCCAGTGGAAAGGGACCTCCATCACCTCACATGTGTGGATTGCGGACAAACGCTACCGATCGAGCATTGCCCTTTGCACAACCTCAGCATCCCGCAAGAGCAAAGTCATGATTTTCAGCTGATCTTCCACACACTGGAGTTCTTTGGTCTGTGCGAGAGCTGCCAAAAATGTCAGGAACTGCCCTGAAATTCTCATTACAGACCAGGTTTTCTTGCGATCTCCACTGTGCAGAACTCACACACAAAGAGCATTAAGAACTGATAATCCCCCCAGAATCCTGCCGACAGATGAATTCATAGAGCAGACAATTGCGCTGTATCTAGTTCATTTTCCCTTCAAAGCTTAGATTCGACTTTACAAAAAAGAAGTCACTACTCATCTTTTGTGGCAAGGCGAAAACCTCCACCACAGGCGCAGCTTTCAGCTCCGTAAGGCGAACTGATCAAGAAACCGCCGCCACTCAGATCTCCATGATAATTAAGGATTAGACCGGCAATTAAAGAAAGCTGATTCTCTGGTGCATAAAGAGTGATGCCATCAGCCCTTGCCACCGGAATACCGCTGCAATGACCGGGGCGCAGTCGAACATGCAACCAACCTTCATCACAGGTGTCCTCAACCAAATCGAGATGCATCAAACCCGCTGTGCCGGCAAAAGCAGCCTGTCGGCCCAGCTCAGCTGCAGCAGTTGGAGTAATGCACAAACTGAAGCCACCCTGCATAACTCTCAAAACTGCAAAGGAACAATTTCCCTCAAGACCGAGAGACCTCGACTATCAGAAGTACAAACCAGCTTGCCTAGGAGAGAAGAGTGATTCATCACATAGGAGTCAAAAGTAGACTTGAGACTGGCCATGAACCCCAACTGCAGATGCCTAATGGGGAAATGGGCGATGCTGGGTTCGAACCAGCGACATCCTGCTTGTAAGGCAGGCGCTCTACCGCTGAGCTAATCGCCCTTAATAGACAATTCTGCACTAACGAGTACAGCTGGGCTCAACTCTCTCTAAGCAGCAATGGCCTCAGGTAAACAACACGACAACGCCACATGCTTCTGGTGTCTGCCATTTTGCCTCTTTCTTAGCCTTATAGCGGGCTTAGCCAATGGTCTGATCGGTGGCCTGGCATTTGCGATCGGCGG